>OLIH01000972.1_pt1 | contig 11211 bp, 14 predicted proteins | sample 1609721 | NCBI WGS metagenome assembly OLIH01 (sample SAMEA4350157, study PRJEB24818) | metagenome | biome: human; feature: gut; material: faeces | place: Denmark | collected 2013-09
ACATCTTCTGTTTCAGTCATTGATACGGAAGACAGCACGCCGCTCCTTGCCGCATCGGGGATTCCTATGGATGAATAGAGTACTTTCCCGCTGTATTCACTTCCAGGATACAGCACATGGCCCCGTTTCCATGTCCCCAGAGCAATGGTATAGTCTGCCATGATTACAGGACCTTCTGCTCTTCCTGTATCTGCCGACATTCCACTGGGGATATCCACAGAAATGGTTATGGCCTCACAGGTATTTACCGCGGATATTATCTTTGCTTTTTCTCCCCCAAGAGTTCCCTTCATTCCTGTTCCCACCAAAGCATCCACAATAATGGATGCTTTTTCCAGATAGGGAATGGCTTCGTCTGCCCTGCTGACAGGAATAACCGGTATCCCCATGGCTTCAGCCGCTTTACGGAAATGCTGTGCGCTTTGACCCATATGGGCAGGATTTCCCATAAGCAGGATCAGGACCCCAGCCCCCGCTTCTGCTGCATAGCGGGCTGTTACCATACCGTCTCCTCCGTTATTTCCTGTTCCGCATAAAATTGTCACTGACGCTCCTGCCCAGCGGATGGCGCCTTCTGTAAGGCGGACAACGGAAGCCCCTGCATTCTCCATTAAAACGTCCTCAGGAAGTCCGTACTTCTCCATTACGCTGCGGTCCAGCGATCTTGATTCCTCAGCTGTTGTGACAATCATTTTTTTCTCCTTCCGTCATGATAACAACAGCAGCCGCTGCTGATCTTTCATGTGTCAGCGAAACGGCCATGCTTTTTATTCCTAAAGACTCTGCCTTATTTTTGAATACGCCTGACAGAATCAGGTCAGGTTCTCCGCAGTCTCCATAATGGACAGAGGCATCTTTCCACGACGCGCCTCCGAAACCGATTCCCAGCGCTTTTCCCGCTGCTTCCCGCACCGACCATAGAGCTGCATAAGATTCGGCTTTGGAATGCCCTCTTTTTTCACAATGCCTGATTTCTTCGTCTGTAAATATCCGATGTCTCATCATGGGATATTTTTCAAGCATTTTTTTTATGCGCCCAACGTCTGTTATATCAATGCCTATCCTCAAATCAGCCCCTCCTTTTGGTTTCTATTATACATGATTTACCATTTTTCAGCAGATTTGTCTGTATCAGATTAAATCAAAAAGCTGTGTTGCATACTCTCCATTCCTTCTTTATAATGAGATACAATCAGTTTGATATATGTTGTAAGAAGATTATTTTCTTGGAAAGGACCGTATCGTGAATCGAGAAGAACGAATCAAAGCGGCTTTGGCCTGCCGGCCGGTAGACCGCGTACCTATTTCTGCATGGATGCATTTTTCAGCAGTCGATCAGGATCCTGTCTCTCTTGCAGAGGAAGAAGTTGCCTTTACTGAAAAATATGATTTTGATTTCATTAAGATGATGCCTTTCGGTCTGTATTCTGTACAGGATTTTGGCACACAGATCCGTTTTTATTGCACGCCTTATCAGGAACCAACTGTAATCCGTCCTGCTGTATCAGCACCGGAGGACTATGAAAAAATCACGGCTATTCCTGCGCTCCAGGGTACTTATGGAAAGCAAATTGAGTTTGCCCGTGAGCTCGCAAAAAGAGTACCCCGTCATACTCCTTTTATCCAAACTGTTTTCAGCCCGTTTTCAACCCTCAAAAAAATGACAGGCGACCGCCTTCTGGAAGATATCATACGATGCCCCCAATCTGTTCACCACGCACTGCAGGCTATTACAGCCACCACTGTGGAATTTATCAAGTATCATATTGACATCGGTGTAAGCGGTTTCTTTTTTGCCACCCAAAATGCTTCCCGGGATATTATGACTCCGGAACAGTTCCGTGAATTTGGTGAAGCTTATGATCTCCAGGTCATCCGGTCTTATCAAGACCAGACATGGTTCAATGTGCTCCATATACACGGGAATAATATCTACTTTGAGGAGTTATCCCGCTACCCCGTTAATTGCCTGAACTGGCACGACCGGCATACATTTCCTTCTCTCCGGGAAGCCCGGAAAATTACATCAAAGTGTCTGTTAGCCGGAATTAAGTCTGCCCCTTATTTTGAGAACGGCTTTTTAAAGTATGATGATATTGTTACGGAGGGAAATACGGAGGATATTCTTCGCCATGTACGGGAAGCCATTGCTTCTGCCGGTGAAAAGGGCCTCATTATTGGTCCAGGATGTGTTGTCGATCCCCACGCTTCTGCAGAACATATGTCCGCCCTGCGCCGTGCGGCAGACAGACCGCATGACTGATGCTGATGATTCATCTTATAATTTCCGGCATTAGATCTCATTCTTGCCAACTTCGAATAAATATGATAAAATTGTACGGTATGAACAAGGAAGACGGGAGGTGAAAACATTGCCGCAAATCAAATCCAATCTGAAAAGCATGAAATCTGATGCTGCCAAAAAAGCTGTAAATGCCGCGGTGAAATCTCAGATCCGCACAGCGATGAAAAAAGCAATCGCCGCCGCCAATTCTGATGAAAAAGATGCCGTTCTTCGTAATGCCGTCAGCGTCATTGATACGGCTGCTTCTAAGGGCGTTATTCATAAAAATAATGCTGCCCATAAGAAATCCCGTCTGAATGCACGTGTAAAAGCTGCTATCTCGGAAGAGGATGCCCGTAAAGCCAAAGAAGAAGCCAAGGCTGAAAAAGTCGCAGAAAAAGAGGCTTATAAGGAAGCTATTGCCGAGGAAAAATCTGACAAGATCTGATTTTTCCAAAAGAACAGGGGAATGTTCCCTTGTTCTTTTTTATTATATTTATGTTTTTCAGGAGGTTTTCCATGAAATTAAAGCTTCTTTTTCTCTCTTTATGTACGGCTGTTTCCGTCCTCGGCGCCTCTGCACATGCTGATGCCGCCCACTTGGAAGATATCCAGAAAAGAGGTGTGCTTCTTGTGGGAACTACAGGCGATTACAAGCCTATGTCTTACCTGAATCCCCAGTCAGGACAGTATGAGGGATTTGACACTGCCCTGTCACAGCTGCTGGCACAGTCACTCCATGTTTCTGTCCGGTATGTCCCTACAACCTGGAAATCATTGACGGCAGATACGAAGGCCGGACGTTTTGATGTGGCCATGTCCGGTATTACCCGTACCTTAGACCGTGAACAGGTAATGAATATGTCTGACGGATATATTGTATTCGGAAAAACAATTTTATGCCGGCAGTCTGACAGCAGCCGTTTCCATACGCTCAGTGACATGAACAAAAAATCAGTTCGTGTCATGGTCAATCCCGGCGGAACCAATGAAAAATTTGCACGTGCTTTTTTGCCTCAATCCACGCTGATTATCCATGAGAAGAATGCTGAAATTCCTAATCTGATAGCAGAAGGAAAGGCCGATATCATGATTACAGAGACAATGGAAGCCGCTCATTATATAAAGGCCGACAGCCGTCTGTCCGCCCCTTTGCTGGATCAGCCTTTTACAAAAAATCAGTTTGGGATTCTCACGCAGAAGGGTGATCAGGATTTCCTTAATTATTTGAATTTTTTTCTCCATGAAATGGAGTTGAACGGTACTATCGAAAAGCTGGAAAGTCAGTATATCCTCTGATATTTTTATCCATTATATGAGAGAGATTTTCCTCTGGTCAAAAGAGACAGCCTGCGGGCTGTCTCTTTTGCTTTTTACATCTCTTTATCAATGCCAAAGATTCTCCCATGCATTTATTTCTCATATAAAAATCCCTGGATTTTCAAGTTCATTGAAAATCCAGGGATTAATAAACCATAAAAACAGTTTATTATTTTACTTCTACAGTAGCACCTGCATCAGAGAGCTTTTTCTTCATAGCTTCTGCATCTTCTTTGGATACGCCGGTCTTGACTTCCTTCGGTGCACCATCAACAAGTGCCTTTGCGTCTTTCAGGCCCAGTCCTGTAATTTCACGAACTGCCTTAATAACCTGAATTTTGCTTTCGCCAACATCTTTCAGGATGACGTCAAATTCAGTTTTTTCTTCTTCAGCTGCAGCCGCTGCTGCTGCCGGTGCTGCTGCTGCTGCAACCGGTGCTGCTGCAGAAACACCAAATTTTTCTTCCATGGCTTTTACGAGTTCGCTCAGTTCAAGCACAGACATATTGCTGATCGCTTCTAAAATTTCTTCCTTCGTCATTTTGTGATCCTCCGATGTATAAATAATAATTTGATGTAATAGTTATATCAGGCTGTAGCCTGAGATCCTTCTTCTTTCTGTTTCCGCACTGCATCCAATGCATATACGAAATTGCGCACAGTTCCCTGCATGCACTGGGCAAGTCCTGTAACAGGAGCCAGCATTGTGCCGCATACCATGGCAAGAAGCTGCTCTCTGGACGGAAGATCCGCCAGGGCTGCCACTTCCTTGGCAGAAATGAATTTACCTTCCACGAGTCCGGCTTTCACCTGAATCGCTTCTGTTTTGTTTTCCTTCAGGAATTCCTTCAGCGCCGCAGCAGCTGCCACGGGATCTTCTGTGCTGATAGCCAGTCCGTTAGGTCCTTCCAACTGGGAAGCCAATTCATGCATTCCCAGTTCATCGGCCGCAATATGGGTCAGTGTATTTTTAATAACGGCATATTCTACACCATGTTCACGGAATTTACGGCGCAGAGCCGTAGCATCCTTTACACTGAGTTTGTTGTAGGAAACCAGAACGGCGCCCTTGGCTCCGGACAGTTTTTCTTTCATTTGATCTACAACCGCTGTTTTTTCAGGACGAATTTTCACTTCAAAATTTTTTCCTTCACTCATGTAATCATACACCTCCTTCTTTATGGATTCTGTATTCATCACTTTTGCTAAAAAACGACCCCGCAAAGCGAGGTCGTGTACTGATCGTCATGCCAGTACTCAGCCTCGGGAGGCGGGCTTCCGCCCATTATACATACCGCCGGTCTTAAGCTAAGTGTAAAACAGCTGTATTATTCAGCCTTCGGAGCCGTCATCTTGGACGGATCCAAATGAATGCCTCTGCCCATTGTTGAGCATACGGTGACACTCTTGATGTAGGTTCCCTTCACAGTGGAAGGACGTGCTTTTACAATATGATCGAACATCACACGGGCATTTTCCTTCAGTTTTGCATCATCAAAGGATATTTTCCCGATAATTACCTGAACGTTGCCTGCCTTGTCTGTCCGATACTGCACTTTACCTGCTTTAATTTCCTGAATGGCTTTGGTGACATCCATGGTAACCGTTCCCACTTTAGGGTTTGGCATGAGGCCTTTAGGTCCCAAAATACGGCCCAGACGTCCTACGACACCCATCATATCCGGGGTTGCCACAACGACATCAAAGTCAAACCATCCTCCCTGGATTTTTTCAGCCAGTTCCTGTCCGCCTACGTAATCAGCACCTGCATCCAATGCTTCTTTTTCTTTTGCATCTTTTGCAAATACAAGTACTTTTTTAGACTTCCCTGTTCCGTGGGGCAGTACAATTGCTCCGCGGAGCTGCTGTTCAGCATACTTCGGATTCACATTTAAGTGAAACGCCAATTCAACAGTTTCATCAAATTTGGCAGCTGCTGCCTGTTTCATAGCACTGACAGCTTCGTCGAGATCATAGAGTTTATGACTGTCAACGATGGCCGCCGCTGCTTTTTGCTTCTTTGTCAGTTTTGCCATTGTTTCCTCCTTATGTGGTCAAACGGGATTTCTCCCTTCCACCTGCAACCAGTCTGTTACTCTACGACTTCAATTCCCATGCTTCGTGCTGTACCTTCTACCAGACGCATACCCGCTTCTACTGTATTGGCATTTAGATCAGGCATTTTTGTCTCGGCAATTTCCTTGACCTGGGCTTTTGTGACTTTGCCGACTTTTTTCTTGTTTGGCTCTCCGGAAGCTTTATCAAGGCCGGCCGCCTTTTTCAGAAGAACTGCTGCCGGCGGTGTTTTGCAGATGAAGGTGAAACTTCTATCTTCATAAACAGTGATTTCTACAGGAATAATAAGACCTGCCTGTTTCGCTGTACGGTCATTAAAGTCTTTTACAAAGGCCATAATGTTGACGCCAGCCTGGCCCAGTGCAGGACCTACGGGCGGTGCAGGAGTTGCTTTCCCTGCCGGAACCTGAAGTTTTACCACTTTACTTACTTTTTTCGCCATCGTGTTACACCTCCTTACACGCTAAGATGTGGTACATGCGGGCATAGCCCTCCCACGCGGGATAAACCCGCTTAGAGTATATTTAAGAAATCGGTTCAAAAGAACCGGCTTCCAGCTCTATCGTTGTAACATTGCCAAAAGCTACCAGATCTGCTTTAATTCTTCCTCTATCCGGAAGAATTTCCGAAACAGTTGCCAGATGTTCAGCAAAGGGACCTACGGTAATCCGAATGCGGTCACCCTTTTTGACAGTAATTTTGACAGGAACTTTTTTGCCCCCGTTTAAAATTCTTTCAGCTTCTTCATCCGACAGAGGAATTGGTTTTGTAGTTGTGCCGACAAAACCGGTAACTCCCGGCGTGTTTCTGACAACATACCAGCTTCTGTCATTAACTTCCATTTCAATTAAGAGGTAGCCGGGAAAAACCTTACGGGATACAATCCGTTTTTCTCCCTCTTTCACTTCTTCTTCTTCATGCATAGGAAGCAATATCTGCCGGATGGTGTCTTCCATTCCCATGGACCGGACCTTCCGGTTCAGGGTATCCATAACTTTATTCTCATATCCTGAATAAGTATGAATGACATACCAGCGGATATTGCCTTCTTTCTCTGCCTGATCCGACATTCTGTTCCTCCCTTCAGCCTACCACATTAATCAGCAGTTTGGAGAAACCCATGAACACGAAATCTACCGCCATGATCAGCAGAGACACCAATATGACAGAAATGACGACTGCCACAGAATAACGAAGCATTTGCTGCCTGGTCGGCCATATGACTTTTTTCATTTCAATTTTTGTTTCGCGGAAAAATTTTACTGTTCCCGCATTTTTATCTTCTGCTGCTGTACGATGACCTGCCATGTCTGCACCCCTGTTTAACAAATAATCCTACAAAATTATTTTGTTTCTTTATGCAGGGTATGCTTTTTGCACCATTTACAGTATTTCATCATTTCCATACGTTCTGCGTTATTTTTTTTATTCTTGTTTGTACGATAATTGCGGCGCTTGCATTCCGTGCAGGCAAGAGTAATTCCTTCTCGCATCTCTTACACCTCGCTCAAAGTTCTTCTAGAATCAGATTCGTTCACATAACATGCTTATATACTATACCATATGCACTGTATACCGTCAACATGTCCATTTAAAAAGGCCGGGCAATCCCGGTTTTCTTTATTCTATCACATAATTTGTTCAATTTCAATCAGTTGTATCTGTAATTCAATCCACTTTATTTGGAGCCAACTGCAGCATCAAATGCACAGATTCAGAACTCAAGCAGACCCGCTGATCTTATTAGAAATTGCGCAGTATTTCCATTATCTCCCGGAAATTTTTTCAGTTAAATATTTTTCTGTCCATTTTGTTGAGCCATATCTCTATTTTTTTGACTTCTCCATCACTAATGGGGATCCATCAGTGTTCATTCGGTAATAAAATAGGACGCCATCCCGCTTTGTTCCCCGTTGATCCCCTCTCTGCAGCTTGCTTCTTTAATATTTATCACTGTGTATTTGATCCCCCCTTCATATCTGATACACCAATATCAAAATACCTCTTGACATCGAAAAGCGAATTCCATTATAATAATGTTCAGCACAATTGGGGGTATAGCTCAGCTGGGAGAGCGTCTGAATGGCATTCAGAAGGTCAGCGGTTCGATCCCGCTTATCTCCACCATAAAAAAATATGTACCCTGCAGATTGACTGCAGGGTTTTTTATTATATAGTATTTATTTGGGATGGAAAGAGGCTTTTGATGGATAAAAAATCTGTACTGCTGCTCTCTATGGGCCATTTGGCCTGTGACTCAGCCAGCGGTGCCATACCGGCGTTATTAACATTTTGTGTAGCGCATTTGGGGTATACTTATGAAATGGCGGCAGGGCTCACTTTTGCAGGATGTATCTTATCTACTGTAGCCCAACCTCTTTTTGGTCTCCTCTCCGACCGTCTCACAAAAAGCTGGCTGATCCCTGCAGGTATTCTTATCAGCGGAATCAGTCTTGGTTTGACCGGTTTATTTTCTTCTTATTGGATGATATTTTTGCTGATTATGATTTCAGGCATTGGCGGTTCCATTTTTCATCCGGAAGCCGCACGTCTTGTGAATCAGGTGTCCGGGCCAGGAAAAGGGACGGCTCTTTCTCTATTTTCTGTAGGCGGCAATGCAGGATTCGCCATAGGTCCGCTGATTATGGCTACTTCTCTGTATTTTTTTGGTGAAGCAGGCACACTTGTCACTGCCCTGCTTTCTTTTTTAGCCGCTGCAGCTTTATTGCCCTACTTGAGAAAAATGAAACTCCATGCCGCGTCTTTAGACAAAGGATTGGCATCTTTGGGCAAAAATGACTGGAATTTGTTTTTCCGTCTTACTTTCTGCATCTTTTCCCGGTCATTGGCTTTCACTTTTGCCAATACATTTATTCCTCTTTTCTTTCTCCGCATACTTCATACAGATGCACTGACGGCATCGCACCTTCTGACCTTTTTGTTTTCCATAGGGGTGGTCACGACATTGATCGGCGGATTGCTGGCCGATCGTCTGGGTTATGTCAGGATGGTACAAATTTCAGCTTTTATTCTCCTTCCTTCCATGTTGGCCCTTGCTTATGTTTCTCATCTGTGGGCAGCTGTTATTCTTCTCGTTCCCATTGGCTTTTCTATATTTGCCCCTTTTTCTTCCATTGTCGTATTAGGCCAGCAGTATCTGCGGCGTTCAATTGGCTTCGCCAGCGGAGTTACTTTCGGAATTGCATTTTCATTCGGCGGTATTCTGGCACCCTTTATGGGCCGTTTTGCAGACATTCACGGTATTTTCCCACTTTTTTTCTTTATGGCTTTGATAAATCTTCTGGGACTCTTGTTTTCTCTCACACTCCGGGAAAAAAGGAGTGTATCCCAAACATAAATATTTCAATTGTTTGTTCACGCTTTTAAACGAGAAATAATAACAGGGAAATCCGCCCCGTGTCAGTGGTGGATTTCCCTGTTATTATTTTCTCAGCATTTCTTCCAGAATAATATTATCTGTTTCTTTCATTCCGTCATGAGCAATCACTGATACTGTATGTATGGTATCATCAACATCTTTTTTTACGATACCGTCTCCTGCATGAAAGGTATTTCCTGATTTCGCCTGACGGTATGCAATTTCGCCTGTTCCGACTGCCATGCCAATTTTCATGGCACATGACGGTTTCGCCCCATCGCACACAACTCCGGACAGCGAAGCTAATGTATTTGTTAATGTACCCCGGATCACATCTCCATTTTCTCCGTGAAGGAATGCAATGCCCGCCGCACCTGCCGAAGCAGCGCTCATGGCTCCGCAATAGGCCGACAGTTTGCCGATCCCTGACTTTAGGTAAAGCCCTATCAGGTTCGCGAAGACAAGTGATCTGACAAGATTTTCATGATCAGTTCCCATATGGTCCGCTTCAAGAATAAGGGGCACAGACAGCGTAATTCCTTGATTTCCGCTCCCGGAGTTAATCATAACCGGAAGACTGCAACCGCTCATTCTTGCATCAGATCCTGCCGCCGCGTAGGCCTGTTTTATCCTTCCAAAATCAGAGCCCCCTTCTAATATCATTTTCCCTATATTAGCGCCCCATTTATGAGAAATGCCTTCCCGGGCAATTGCCATATTATATTCTATTTCTTTTTCAATGACTGGACGGAGCAGATCGATATTGCCCTGTCTGGCGAAAGACTCAATTTCTTCAAAATCAGCAGTAAAGGTATTTTTTTCTTCCTCCGTTTCCGGTACAGAAAATATGGTTTCCCCATCTTTTTCAATCTTGACTACATGTGTATGGGAATTTTTTACTGCCACTACAGCACTATGTCCTTGTCCTCTGACTTCTGCTTCAATATATAAATTTGGAACCCTAGGCACAAAATCAACATGACATACACCTGCTTCGTAAAGATGAACGGCCTGTTTTATTTGTTCATCTGTGACAGATTCCAGAATCTCTAAATTTTTTTCTGATTTTCCTACCAGCATGCCTAATAATGCACTATATTCAATGCCCTTTTTTCCTCCCGAATTGGGGATTACTACACTTTTGGCATTTTTGATCATGTTTCCGCTGCATCGGATCCATAATTCTTCAGGAAATAGGCCTAATACTTCTCTGGCTCTTGCCGAGGTAAATGCCAGTGCAATCGGTTCTGTGCAGCCAAACGCAGGAATAATTTCTTTCAGAAAATAAGCGGATAAGTCCATTTATATTTTCCTTTCTTTACGTATCATAGAAAAAAAGCACCCTGCAGCTTCAAGATGCTATCATGCACGTCCCTTTATTTTTTTCAGTGTATCATGCTTTTCTGTAACCTGTCAATTATTTGAACTGCAAAAAAAACAGACAGTCACTGGACTGTCTGTTCGGCAGCTTCACATGAGCTGCTGCTTTCACAAAAGGGGGGGGTGAGGACCTGTCTGCAGTCCTCTGTGAAAGAAGAAAAAGATAAGAAAAAAACTATATAATGAACTCCCTTTCAGGAGGCCATTCAAAAGGAGGGGATGAGCGATGATGATGTTCCCTGTCACCATCATCGCCCATACAGAAGAAAGAAAGGAAGATGACTCAGCAATGAAAACGCTGATATATGTAAAGTTTTCTCCCCTGAGAGAAAACCATACAACAAATTGAATATGTATTTCTGACGACGGGAAGGGAGAATGGTGTTCCCTGTCACCATCCTCCTCTTTCTAATAAATGCAGATTTTCCTCAAAAACTGCATCTATATGCGAGAAAAGGAATAATTAATAATAAAAAATACCTGTCTCCACGACGAAGACAGGATATATCCTATATCAGCCTTCCCATCTCTCGTGGGTCAAACGGTGATTCCAAACAGGCAGTTCTCCTGACTTCGCTTCATCGCTCCTCCGGTCTTCCCAGTTTCCCAGTGACATTATCGGATTTACTCTGCGTTACAGTGGCGGGACCGTCCCGGATTTTCACCGGACCTCCCTTTTTAGCCCTTCCGCCCCCTCTTATTAACCCTTTTCTTTTTTCAACCCTCCCGCCCCCCCGAACCCACCAGATCACGGTTGCCTCCTTTCTCCTTT
>OLIH01000973.1_pt1 | contig 11186 bp, 9 predicted proteins | sample 1609721 | NCBI WGS metagenome assembly OLIH01 (sample SAMEA4350157, study PRJEB24818) | metagenome | biome: human; feature: gut; material: faeces | place: Denmark | collected 2013-09
CGGCCTCTCCGGAAGGAACTGCAGACGCCGCCGCCCGGGAGGCGGGACTCCCCTGCTCCCAGCAGGAGGTGCGGCGCATCCTGGCCGGGCTGGACCGGGCGGGCCTGGTGCGGGTGAGCCGCGGCCGGGGCGGCACCCGCCTCACCCCGGCCGGGCGGGCCCTGTGCCGCCGGCAGGCGGTGGAGGGCGGAGCGGAAATGGTTTGACCAATTTGACCGTTTTTTCTTTCTTTGACCAGTTTAAACGCGCCCTGCTGCATCTCTCCGCCGGGTGGTCCTGGACTGCCCGGCGGGTTTCTTTCTGTTATGCATAAAACAGCAGACAAAATTTTAAGCTTATTTAACAATGTTTTGCCGCCCGGAGCGATTCGGCACATAGATTGCTTTTATGGTCGGACAGAATACAGGGCCGGGAAGCCCAGGCCAGGAGAGAAAGAAGGATGATCCCCTATGAAGTATGATTTCGACACCGTGGTGGACCGCGGCGGCAACCGCTCCGCCAAATACGACGAGCGGATGAAGAAGTTCGGCACCGACCAGGTGATCCCCCTGTGGATCGCGGACATGGACTTCAAGACCGCCCAGCCCATCGTCGACGCCCTCACCGCCAGGGCCCAGGAGGGCATCTGGGGCTATACCAGCCGCCCGGACTCCTATTTTGAGGCCATCCGGGGCTGGCAGAAGCGCCGCAACGGCTGGGACATTGACCCGAGCTTGATGAGCTTCAGCCTGGGCGTGGTGCAGTCCATCAGCGCCATGGTCAAGCTCTTTACCCCCGAGGGGGGCAGCGTGCTCATCCAGACCCCGGTGTACTCCGAGTTCTACGACATGACCGAGGCGTGGAACCGCAGGGTGCTGGAGAATCCCTTCGTGGAAAAGGACGGCCGGTGGGAGATGGACTGGGCCGACTTCGAGGCCAAGCTGGCCGAGGCCGACCTCTTCCTCCTGTGTAGCCCCCACAACCCCCTGGGCATCGTGTGGACGCCGGAGGAGCTGCGCCGTATGGTGGAGCTGTGCATCAAACACCGGGTGGTCCTGTTCTCCGACGAGATTCACTCCGACCTGATCTTCCACGGCAAGCGCCACACCCCCACCGCCTCCGTCTCCGACGAGGCCGCCCGGTATGTGGTCACCGGCATCTCCGGCACCAAGACCTTCAACCTGGCCGGCCTGCAGGCCTCCACTGTGGTGTTCCCCAACGCCCACATGAAGCAGGTCTTTGACCAGTTCTGGATGAACATGGACATCCACCGCAACAACGCCTTCTCCCTCACCGCCATGGAGGCCGCCTTCAACCACGGCGAGGAGTGGCTGGAGCAGCTGCTGCCCTACCTGTCCGCCAACTTCGACTTTGTGGCGGACTACTGCCGGGAGCACATTCCACAGATCAAGACCTGCGCCCCCGACGCCACCTACCTCATGTGGCTGGACTGCCGGGCGCTGGGCCTGGACAACGACGCCCTGCGCCGCTTCATGATCGAGCAGGCGGGCCTGGGCCTCAACGACGGCTGCTCCTTCGGCCGCAGCCTGAACGGCTACATGCGTCTCAACGCCGCCTGCCCCCGCAGCGTGCTGGAGCGGGCGATGAAGCAGCTCGAAGCGGCGGTCAAGGCCCTTTGAGCCCACACAGGACTGGTAAAAGGAGGTAAATTCCATATGGCGAACCTGCAAAAGAAGAGCTTCTGGCAGCAGTACGGCAACCTGATTCTCATCCTCAGCGGCATCCTGATCGGCGCCCTCATCGGCGTGGTCGCCCCCAACTTCGGCACCACCATCAAGCCCATCGGCGACATCTTCCTCAACCTGCTGTTCACGATCGTGGTCCCCCTGGTGTTCGTGTCCATCGCCTCCGCCGTGGGCGGCATGGCCAATATGAAGCGCCTGGGCAAGATTCTGGGCGGCACCATCGGAACCTTCATCTTCACCGGCGCCATCGCCGGCGTCTGCGTGCTGGTGTGGGTCAACCTGTTCAGCCCCTCAGCGGGCACCACCATCGAGCTGGTGGCCAGCGAGGTGGGCGAGGCACAGACCGCCGGCGAGCTGCTGGTCAGCTCCCTCACCGTGTCCGACTTCTCCGACCTGTGGGACAAGTCCAACATGCTGCCCCTCATCATCTTCGCCATCCTCTTCGGCTTCTGCGTCTCCGCCTGCGGCGGCGAGCAGAGCCCCATGGGCAAGCTGCTGGCCAACCTGAACGACATCATCATGAAGTTCGTGGGCATCATCATGCTGGTGGCCCCCATCGGCCTGGGCGCCTACTTCGCCAACCTGGTGGCCACCTACGGCCCCGAGATCATCGGCGACTACGGCCGCTCCATGCTGGTCTACTACCCCCTGTGCGCCCTCTATGGGGTGATCTTCTTCCCCCTCTACGCCTTCCTGGCCGGCGGCCGGCGCGGTGTGGCGGCCATGGTCAAAAACATCCTGCGCCCCGCCGTCACCGCCTTTGCCACCCAGTCCTCCGCCGCCACCATCCCCGTGAACAAGGAGGCCTGTGACAGCATCGGCGTGCCCAAGGACGTCAGCGATCTGGTGCTGCCCATGGGCTGCACCATGCACATGGACGGCTCCGTGCTCAGCTCCATCACCAAGATCGCCTTCCTCTACGGCGTGTTCGGCATGGACTTCTCCGGCGCGGGCACCTACGGCATGGCCATCGTGGTGGCCATCCTGTCCGCCTTCGTCCTCTCCGGCGCCCCCGGAGGCGGCCTGGTGGGCGAGATGCTGATCGTCTCCATGTTCAACTTCCCCGCCGAGGCCTTCCCCATCATCGCCACCCTGGGCTTCCTGTTCGACCCCGCCGCCACCTGCCTGAACGCCTCCGGCGACACCATCGCCTCCATGCTGGTCACCCGCCTGGTGGAGGGCAAGGAGTGGCTGGCCAAGGCCGCGGCCGCCAAAAAGAGCCGGGTCTGAGCTCCATTCACCTCTGTCTGTTCCATCCATTGATCCATTTATAAAAGGAGAATCTGCCATGACTATCATCAACACCGAGCACGCCCCCGGCGCCATCGGGCCCTACTCCCAGGCCTACGAGACCAACGGCCTTGTCATCACCTCCGGCCAGCTTCCGGTGAACCCCGCCGACGGCGCCATGCCCGAGGGCATCGCCGCCCAGGCCGAGTGGAGCTGTAGGAATGTGGGCGCCATTCTGGAGGCCGCCGGCTCCGGCTTCGACAAGGTGGTCAAGACCACCTGCTTCCTGGCCGACATCGCCGACTTTGCCGCCTTCAACGAGGTGTACGCCAGGTACTTCACCTCCAAGCCCGCCCGCTCCTGCGTGGCAGTGAAGGCTCTGCCCAAGGGCGCCCTGTGCGAGATTGAAGCCATTGCCGTAAAGTAAGGAGGAGACAAGATGAAAGTGACCGTGATCGGCAGCCACCTGTGCCCGGATACCCTGTACGCCCTCAACAAGCTGGTTGAGGCCAAGGCGGATATCACCTTCCAGAACCTGTCCGCCAGCCTGCCCGATCTGAAGGCCTATTTGGCCCTGCGGGAGAGCAGCCCCGTCTTCGAAGGCCCCAAGGCCAAGGGCTCCCTGGGCATCCCCTGCTTCGTGCGGGAGGACGGCACCGTCACCCTGGAGCTGGAGCAGGTGCTCAACTGAGTGGATGCGAGTAGCTGCCAATAAACCCTCCCCACAAAAGAATTTGAAGGGAAAGATCGTGTGAAAGAAAACCGTCCGGGTTGTCTTTCACGCCGGATCAAACGACTTTTCGAACCGTTCAAAAGGCTCCAAAAGTCCGGCAGCCTGTCGAAAACACATTTTCAACAGGCTGGAAGGGAGCGGCCCCCGGTGGGGCCGCTCCCTTGTGCGTTTTTACAGGTCGTTGCGGCACAGATCCTCCAGGGACTCCCGGCGGACTGCCACATAGGACTCGTTGCCGCCCCGGAGCATGACAATGGGAGGCCTGGGAAGGCGGTTGTAATTGGAGGCCATGGAGTAGTTGTAGGCGCCGGTGGTGCATACCGCCAGAATGTCTCCCCGGCCCACGCTCCCGGGCAGCAGGACGTGCTCCTGGATGATGTCGCCGCTCTCGCAGCAGCGGCCCACCACCGAGCAGGGAAATTCGGCGGGCTGGTCCAGCTTGTTGGCCAGCAGGCAGGTGTAGCTGGCCCCGTAGAGGGCGAAGCGGGGATTGTCGGGCATGCCGCCGTCCACCGAGACGTAGTTTTTATAGCCGGGGATCTCCTTGACCGTGCCCACGGTGTAGAGGGTCAGTCCCGCGTCTCCCACGATGCTGCGTCCGGGCTCCATGTGAATCTCGGGCAGGGCGATGCCCAGGCGGGCGCAGGCGCCCTTGGCCGCGGCGGCCACCTGGGCCACCTTGGCGTCCACGTCCAGAACGGGGTCGCACTCGACGTAGCGCACGCCGTAGCCGCCGCCCAGGTCAAGCTGCCGGGTCTGGTAGCCATGGGCTTTCTCCATGTGGGCGGCGAACTCCAGCATGATCACTGCGGCCCGTTCAAATACGTCCTCGGCAAAGACCTGGGAGCCCACGTGGCAGTGGAAGCCCACCAGCTCCACATGGGGCTGGCGGAGGGTGAAGAGGGTGATCTCCTCGGCCTGGCCGGTCTCGATGGCGCTGCCGAATTTGGAGTCCACCTTGCCGGTGGCGATGGCCTCATAGGTGTGGGGGTCGATGCCGGGGGTCAGGCGGAGCAGCACCCGCTGCTTAATGCCCCGCCGGGCGGCCTCCGCCTCAATGGCCTTGATCTCCTCCACGTTATCCGCCACAAAATAGCCGATACCGTGATCCATACTGTAGCGGATGTCCTCATCGGTCTTGTTGTTGCTGTGGAAGTAGGCCTGGCCCAAGTCGTAGCCCGCCCGGAGGGCGGTGTAAATTTCGCCGGAGGACACCACGTCGATGCCCATGCCCTCCTCCCGCATGATCTCATAGATGCGCTGGAAGGAGTTGGCCTTGCTGGCGTACAGGGGCCGGGCGCCGGGGCCGAAGTGCCTGCGGAACGCCTCGGTATACACCCGGCAGTTGGCGCGGATCCGGTCCTCGTCCATCAGGTAGAGGGGGGTGCCGTACTGCCGGGCCAGCTCCACAGTGTCCTGACCGGCAAAGAGCAGGCGCCCGTTGGAGACGGTAAGGTTGTCGCAGATCATGTCTCATTTCCTTTCTGTTTCTCTGGAAGATATCCCGCCCCGCAGGGGGCCCCGGGGGGATGCTATTTGGCGTGTCTGGCCGCAATGGCCCTGTCCAGCCAGTCCTTGCCGTCGGTGACGCGGGCGACGATGTAGCACACCACATAGTCTCCGGCGGAGTTGATCATTGTGGCCGGGGGATCTACCAGGTTGCCGATGGCCACCAGGATGGGGAAGGCAACCTCAATCTGCTGGGGGAAGAAGATGGAGCAGATGATGTACTCACCGATGTAGCCTCCGCCGGGCACGCCGGACATGCCCACCGAGGAGAGCACCGCCACAGCCACCACCGCCGGGAGCATGGTCCAGGGCATATCCACGCCCATGGCCCCCAGGACAAAGGCGATTTTCAGCACGCAGGAGAAGCAGGAGCCGTCCATATGCATGGTGGCGCCCATGGGCACGACCATATCGGCCACATCCTTGGGGATGCCGGTGTCCTCCGCCTCACGCAGGTTGGTGGGGATGGTGGCGGAGGAGGAGCAGGTGCCCAGCGACATGATGGCGGGCCTTGCGATGTGCTGGAACATAGTCTTGATGCCGTGCCTGCCGCCGCCGATATAGGCGAAGAGGGGAAAGGCGGTGAAGATGTAGATAAAGCACAGGGGATAGTACACCACCATGGCCCGGCCATAGGCGGAGGCCACGCTGGAGCCGTAGGTGGCTACCAGATCCGCAAACAGGGCGAAGAAGGCGATGGGGGCGTAATAGGTGATGATCTTCACAAAGGCCATCATCACTTCCGTCAGGCCGTCGAGGAACTTGCCGATGACGTGGTCGGGGCCGCCCACCAGATTGGTGGCAAAGCCGAACAGGATGGAGAAGACGATCAGCGGCAGCATGGCGCTGCGGCTCAGCAGGCCCACAAAGTCGTCGGTGGTGAAGAAGTTCACGATCATGTCGGCGAGGGAGGCGTGCTCGCCGATGGCCTCGGTGGCCATGTCGGTCCAGGGCTCCAGCACCGGGGGAACCAGCTTCATGACAATGAACATGATGACGGCGGCAACGGCGCCGGTGACCACGAAGGTGAGCACGGTGGTGCCCATGATCTTGCCTGCCCGTTTCCGGCTGCGTACGCTGGCCACGGAGTTGGAGATGGAGGCGAACACCAGCGGCACCACCACGCAGAACATCATATTGATGAACACGGTGCCGGCGGGCTTGATAAAGTGACCAAATTCAGGAAAGAACCAGCCGGCCACGCAGCCGGCTACCATGGCAAACAGCATCAGGGCCAGGAAGCGGTAGTTCTTCATAACGGTGGATTTGTCCATGACAATACCTCTCTTTCTTCTAACACACAGAACTGCCGGTGGGGTATGCGGCGTCACCTCCTCTCTCAGTGTACCGCACCGGCGGCCGCTCTATCACTCAAAGGGGCAGTTCCTCGTCGGTGAGCTCCCCTTTTGCAACCAAATTGGTGGGCCCGGTCAGAAAGAGGTGTTCCACCGTGGAGCCGCGGCGCTCCACATCCACCACCAGCTCGCCCCCCGTCATCTGGACGGCCACCGCCCGGCCGCTGACCGCGCCCTGGAGGGTCAGCACGGCGGCCACCGAGCCGGTGCCCGTGCCGCAGGCGTAGGTGAAGCCCTCCACGCCCCGCTCAAAGGTGCGCTCCCAGATCCGCCCCGGTCCCTCCACATCGAAGAAATTGACATTTGCGCCCTTGGGGAAGGCGGGGTGGGCCCGCAGCTTCCGCCCCAGGGCGAACAGCTCCGCCTCCGGCCGGCCGCGCAGTCCCGGAATCGGAACCACTGCGTGGGGCAGGCCGGGATCTCCCAGCTCCACATAGGAGCAGGGATAGGTCTTGCCGTCCACCTCCACGGGGTAGTCCAGCCGGAGGGTGGTGGGCCGGTTGAGTTCGATTTTATACTGCCGCCGGGTGATGCGCCGGCCGGTGACCAGGCCAGCGGTGGTCTCCACCCTCTGGAGCTCTCCGGCCAGCCCGATCTCATAGCCATAGCGGCAGATGCACCGAGCCCCGTTGCCGCACATCTCGCCCGCGCTGCCGTCGGAGTTGTAAAACAGCATTCGGTAGTCCCCGCCGGACTGCGGCCGCTCCACCACCATCAGACCGTCCGCCCCAATGGACAGGCGGCGCTCGCACAGCCGCCGGGCCAGGGCGGGAAAGCAATCCGCCGACAGCCCCTCCTGTAGATTGTTGAGGATAATAAAGTCGTTGCCTGCGCCGTTCATTTTCCAAAACTGCATCGAAGGCTCCCTCCCGTTAAACGTGCTCCTTGTCTCATTGCCTATGCAAGCTGCATGCCAGGCGGCCAAGGGGGGCGAAGTTCAGCGGTTCCAACAAAATGTGGCCGTCAAATTCAGACAGAATCCGCAAAACATGGGGCGCAAGATCCAGCATACCCGGAACCTGGGTGAAAAAAACGGGAAAGGGAGTTCGGATTTTCGAACTCCCTTTCCCAAAAACAGGACGTGTTTAGTCCAGTTGGTATTCCTTCAGCTTGCCGTAAAACACGGTCTTGGACAGGCCCAGCAGCTCCATGGCCTTCACACGGCTGCCGCCGCACTGGGCCAGGGTCTGCCGGAGAATCTGCCTTTCCTCCCGCTTGAGCCGTTCCTTCAGCGTGAGCGGGGCGGGCGCTGTGCCCTCCAGGTGGATGTGCTCGGCATAGATAAGCTCCGACTCGGAGAGGGCCACGGCGTTCTCCAGTACGTTTTCCAGCTCCCGGATGTTGCCCGGCCAGTTGTAGGCCAGCAGCTTGCCAAAGGCCTCGCCGGACAGGCTCCTGGGCTGGACGCCGTACTTCTGGGGAATCTTCTCCATCAGCCGGTCGATGAGGAAGCACACGTCCTCGGGACAACTGCGCAGGGGAGGCAGCTCCACAGAGAAGGCGCTGAGCCGGTAGTAGAGATCCTGGCGGAAGCGCCCGGCGGCCACCTCCGCCCTCAGATCCCGGTTGGTGGCCGCCAGGATGCGCACATCCACCGGCACGGACCGGGTGGAGCCCACCCGGCAGACCACCTTGTTCTGGATTACACTGAGCAGCTTGGCCTGGATCTGGAGGGGGATCTCGCCAATCTCGTCCAGGAAGATGGTGCCGCCGTCGGCCGCCTCAAAAAAGCCCGCCTTGCCCTGGGGGTTCGCCCCTGTGAAGGCGCCCCCCACATAGCCGAACATCTCGCTTTCAAACAGGGTGGGGGAGATGGTGGCGCAGTCCACCGTGACGAAGGGGCCGCGGCGGGGCTGGGCCTGACGGATGGCCTGGGCGAGGAAGGACTTTCCGGTGCCGTTCTCGCCGGTGATCAGGATGCCGCAGTCCAGCTGGGACAGCTTGTAGACCCGGTGCCGGACGGAGGCCGGCAGGGTGTCGAAGCCGAAGCGCTCCGCAAAGGACGCCTCCTGGGGCGCGTCCTTGCGGGCGGTCTCCCGGTAGGTCCGCTCGGCCATCTTGATGGCATTGTTGCGCTCCAGGATGGTCACATGGATATCCTCAATGTTCCGGAACTTGACGATCACTCCGTCCGGGCGTCCGCCCTCCGCCCCGGGCACGGGGAGAAGGGTGGCCACCAGCTCAAAGCCGTTGATCTCGTACTCCCGGTCCTCAAGCCTCGGCGCCTGTCCGTTGAGCACCCGGGCGAGATCCCGCTCAAACTGCGCCCCCTCAAAGAAGTCGCGGAAGTGATAGCCCTCCACCTGGAGGGACAGCCCGGCCCGTTTTTCGCTGTAGGAGCCGCCCCGGAGCAGGTGGCCGATGCCCTCCCTGCGGGCGGAGTAGCCCTTCTCCTGCCAGAACTTCACCCGGCCAGTCGCCCCGTCCAGAACCACCATCTGTCCAATGCAGCGGAAATACCCGATGGTGTAGACGGTGTCCCTTACCGTAACGGTGACGCTGCGGCGCTCGATGGAGAGGCGGATCGGGATCCCCTCACAGACGGTCTCCAGACAGAGGCTGTCCGCGTCCTGGTCTGGCAGGAACTTGTAGACGGGCCGCCGGCTGGGCATGTCGAAGACGCCTGCCGCCACCAGCCGGTCGTTGACGCGGAGCCTGGGCTCCCGGATGCCGATACGGGCGAGATCCTCCGGCCGCAGCGCCCCGTCGTCCGCGCCGATGGCTGTGTCGGCGATCAGCACCAGGTCGCCCGGCTCCAACCGCCCGGCGGGGTGGGGGTGCTGGCTGTTGTGGTAGAGGCCGAACCTCACCTTGGCCTGCTGGTTGATATGGGTGATGATGCCATCCCGATCCAGGGTGAAAATGGCATGGGATGAGGAATCCATGAGACATTGCAGAAGATCCATAGCGGTGCTCCTCTCCGGGCGGGCCGGGAAATCACCTCTATTGTACGGGAGAAAGGAGCCGGTGTAAATACCGGATTTGGAGGGGGTTCGCCGCCTGTACGCAGAAACGCACCTGACTTCGGAGGGAAATCAGGTGCGCATTCCCCGTGGGGCTCAGCAGCGGGCGGAGAGGACGCGCAGGATGTCCTCTGCCGGGGGCGGGCAGCCCGGGACGCGCTCTTTGGCGTAGTTGCAGCAGGCGCCGATTCCAAGGCCGTCGAAGGGAATCCCCCGCCAGCCCTGGCCGATGGCTATGGGTAGGCCTTGTACGCCGCTGGTGTGGAGGGCGCGCACCAGGCTTGCGTAGCAGGCCGAGCAGGCGCTTCTGGCCTGGACGGTGCGGGTGAGGGCGGCCACGGCGCCGGAGGGGGCGGGGTAGTCCGCCGCCGCGGAGGGCTCGTTGAGGCGCACCACATCTCCCCCCTCCAGCCGGGTGGAGCCGGCCCCCCAGGCCTCGGCCATCTGGATATAGGGCGCCTGCTCCAGGGCCAGGCCCATAAGGCGGCAGCCGTAGGCGTCCAGCTGCACGGGGTCCTCACCCAGCAGCATCCGGCCCGTGGGGACGGGGTTGCCCCCCTCCTCAAAATCCAGATCCCCGCAGAGGCTGTCCACGATGGTCAGCTCCGGCCGCAGGGCGGCGGCCAGGGCGGCGATGGGGCGCATCAGCCCCTCGGCGTGGAAGCGCCGCTTCTCCCGGTCGGGCAGGCAGCCCTTGCAGTTTTTTAGGGCGCAGGTCATGGCGGTCTGGCAGTGGCCCTTGAGCACGGGCAGGTTGATGAGGTAGTCCGCGTCCAGGGCGCGGCAGCAGATGTCCATGGGCCGCAGGGGGGTGTCCACCCGGCGGGTCTTGTCCCGCTTGAGGTCGAAGAGGGGGACGCCGTACTTCTTCCCCACCGCCTCGTATCCCGCCGCCCGGAAGGCCCGGCCGGTGTCGTCCCCCACCCAGGAGCCCTCGATGATGGAGATATCCCGGAAGCCATGGTCACGCAGATACTCGATGGCGCCGGACAGGACGCCGGCGTGGGTGGTGGCGCCGGTTTCGGGGGAGGCGGCCACCACCAGGTTGGGCTTGAGGGCCACCGAGGCCCCGGAGGGGATTTTGCACGCTGCGCCGGCGGACTCCATCAGGGCGCGGGTCATGGCGTGGGCATTGGTGCCAAAGATCTCATAGATGCGGCTCATTGCGGCAACTCCTTTTCTTGCGCGGCGCACTCGGGACGGAAATAGGCGGCGGCCAGGGCGATGAAATACTGGGCGGATTTGGACAGGTAGCGATTGCGCCGGTAGCAGGCAGACACGGTCCAGGCGGGATGGGCAGACAGGCGGAAGCAGGCCACGTCCTCCACCCCCTGGACGTAGTAGGCGGGGACGATGGAGCAGCTCAGCCCCTTCTGTACCATGGAGACATTGGCCCGGTTGCTGGCGGTCTCCAGAAAGAGGTTGGGCTTTCGCCCCGCCCGCTCAAACAGGGGGTCGATGACCTCCCGCTGGGTGGAGGAGCGGTAGATGAGGCAGAAGGTCAGGTCCCAGAGGCACTCCGTGTCCAGCACCGTCAGGGGCGCGCCCGGCGGCGCGGCCCTGGCCGCCAGCGGATGGCTGCGGGGCGTGATGAGCAGGAACTCCTCCCGCAGGAGAGGGACGCAGGTCAGCCCCGGAACCTCCCCCTCCGGCCTGGAGATGAAGCCCAGATCCAGCTCGTCCCCGGCCAGCATCTCCAACTGCCGCCGGA
>OLIH01000974.1_pt1 | contig 11186 bp, 8 predicted proteins | sample 1609721 | NCBI WGS metagenome assembly OLIH01 (sample SAMEA4350157, study PRJEB24818) | metagenome | biome: human; feature: gut; material: faeces | place: Denmark | collected 2013-09
CATAAATACACATATTGCACAGGAGCTTATCGGACGGAATGTGTTTGATCAGAAAGAAATTGACAAAGCGCTGATACGGCTGGACGGAACAAAAGACAAGAGTGCACTGGGGACCCGGGCGGTCTTCAGTGTATCCGCTGCCGCCGCAAAAGCCGCTGCAGCAGCGCTTAAGCTGCCTTTATATCGTTATCTGGGCGGAGTGCAGGCAAAGAGTATTCCGGTGCCGGAGGTAAATGCGGCGGCCGGAGTATTTCTTATCCCGGCAGACGGGCTTCCGCTTCGTTCGCAGGTTAAAATGTGTATAGAAATCAGCCGGTTGACCGGAACGGTATCTTCCGATATCAGGGAAATGCTGAACAAAATGGTAAGAGCTGCTGAGCGGGCCGGGGTTCAGGCGGGAAAAGACATGGCTTTCGGGCTGAACACATCAGCTTTTCAATGGTATGACCGTGAACGGAAATGTTACAGATTCCCGTATGAGGGTGGAACGAAAGAGCGGGATGTGTGCAGGACGTCGAAGGAAGTGACAGCCTACTATGAAGAGCTGACAGAGGAATTTCCTGTATCGTCCATTGAAGATCCGCTGGACTGCGAAGACTGGAACGGCTGGGTGCAGATAACGGAAACCCTTGGCAACAGGATACAGCTTGCAGGGGATGCATTGTTCCGCTCAGACCCCGGACGTCTTGAAAAAGGAATAAAGGCGGGGGCGGCAAATGCTGTAGTGGTAAGAGCAGGACAGGGAGGAACTCTGACCGAACTGGACGATCTGATAAAAAAAGCGCAGGAAGCCGGCTACAGTGTGACTATCGGAAGCAATACCGGAGAAACGGCGGACAGCCTGAACGCCGATCTTGCTGTTGCCTTTCGCGCCGCGCGGCTCCAGGGAGGTTATCCCCGTTATATGGAGAAATATAACCGGCTTCTTCGGATTGAGGAGAAGATAAGAGAAATCAGTTGACAATAAATAAGACGTCTCGTATTATTGTATTAAATAGATAGTACAAAATGCGGGGCGTTTTTCAGACATAGGAAGAAGCGATGTGATAAGACCGCATGAATACGGAACGGGGGAAGATAAGATGCAGGAACATTTGCGGTATGAGAAACTTTCAAAACGGGCGTTGTACTGTATGTATACGGCTGGCGCTGCTGGAGGGGTGATCGCGCTGGTGATCATCGGAGCTGTCGACTATTTCTGGATTTTTCCTGAAGATATTACTGTTGGTAAGTGGATCTCGATGATCCTCGCGGTTCTGATTCTTGCTGATGTACTGATCAGCCCTTATTTCAGATATCACAGATACCGCTACAGTATTAATGAAGAATATATTGACATCATCGAGGGATACCTGTTTGTGAAACGGAATATAGTTCCCATTGAGAGGATACATAAGATTCAGACGAAGAAAGGACCGATCGATCAGATATTCCGGGTGGCTAAGGTGATTGTGACAACCGGGGGCGGAGATGTGACCATTTCATTTCTGGAGGATGAAAGGGCGGAGCAGATAGCAGACAGCTTAAGAAAACGGATCAATGAGATCGTGTCGGAACAGAGAGAACAGGACGGTCAGGAAGAAGAGTACGGACGAGAATGAGGCCGCATGAGGCATGCGGACAGAAGGGAAATGAAAAAATGAAAGAGAATGAGATGAGGCAGGGCAGGAGATTCCGCAATCATATTTCAATCATTCTGGAACAGACAGGTGCAGTGATCGCGGCTGTTTTCGTGCTCATTGTCACGCAGTTATTTCAGAGCATAGACGAGCTTACGGAATCGGATCTTTCTTTTATTACGAGTAAGGGATTTCTGATCTTGATCGGAGTGATCACCCTTCTGGGGGTCAGTCTGACCGGGCAGGTGCTCGTCTGGGCGAGAACGTATATATCTATCGAAGAAAATGCCATTGTGATAGAAAAGGGCAGAGTCAACAAAAAGAAAAATACGATCGGCATACGGAATATTTCTAATATCAATCTGGAACAGAACCTGATCGAGATGCTGTTCGGAACCTGCAAGGTGAAACTGGACACGAACAGCCGGTCCACAGCGGACAGCACGGATGTAAAGATCGTGCTGAAGAAATCCGACGCACTCTGGTTCCAGCAGGAAGTTACGAGAAAGATGGAAGAGGCTTGCGGGATTACAGCCGGAAACAGCGGCACGACAGGTACGTCCGCATATGCAGGGGATGCTGTACATAGTGTATATCCCGCTATGAGAGAACCGGCGGACTGCGATGTGCACGCCGGGATCGCTGATATCCTTCAACACGGCTTCTATTCGATCAGTATTCTGTCAGTGATTATTTTTCTTCTTGTTATCACAGGAACTGTAATAAGCGTGGCAGAGGTGCTCGGGCGTGCGGATATGACTGCTTCTCTGGCGGGAGCGGCAGCGGGGATTCTGGTGGCGGTCTTTATTATATTGTCCACACTCTGGGATACGGTAAAAGATTTTGTCAGGTATTATGATTTCCGGGCAAAGCGTCTGGGTGATAAGATCTATATTAAGTATGGATTCTTCAAGAAGGTTGAGTATACGATTCCCGTGGATAAGATACAGGCGCTGAAAATCCGTCAGTCCTTCCTCGCAAGGATCGGACACCGGTATATGGCGGAGATTGTCAATGTAGGAATAGGAGACGACAAGGAGGAACAGCATTCGTTTCTTGTTCTTTACTGTACAGAAGAAAAGCTGGCGGAAAAGCTCTCTCTGCTTCTTCCGGAGTTCGCCTCTTCAGTGGAGCAGCCGGTAGAAAATCTGCCTGTTTCGGTATGGGCGGCATGGACAGTTCCGGCGGCACTTTATATCATTTTTGCAGCAGCAGGAGCGCTCGTGTGCAGCGCTCTGACGGAAGACAAATACCTTCCGCATATCTGGGGTACTGCGGCGGTTCTGGTTATAATGCTGTTTGCCGGCATGGCGCTGAAATACCATACTGCCGGAGTCGGGGCGGACGACAGGTATTTAAAGATTGCCGGAGGATATTTTGCCATGCAGTATCTTACCGTACGATACCGGAATATCCAGTACGTAGAATTTTCCCAGAACTTTATCGCACGGGCCTTCGGGATAAAGAAAGGCGAGATCCATCTGCTGGCATCCTCGGCAAATACGACTCATACAATACCATATTTCAGCGGAGACAAGGATGAGTTTATAAAAAGAAAAATGCTTCACTTTTAAACTCCTTCGGTTAGTGTTATACTAATAGAGCGTAAAAAACAGCAAGGAGATATGAGTATGAGCATATATGATCTGACAGCATATGAAGTGATACAGGACAAGGATTTGTCCGATCTGAAGTCCCATGGTGTTCTTCTGAAACATAAGAAAAGCGGGGCGCGTGTGCTGCTGATGAAGAACGATGATGAGAATAAAGTATTCTCTATCGGCTTCCGCACACCGCCGTCTGACAGTACGGGAGTGCCGCACATTATGGAACATTCCGTACTTTGCGGTTCAAGGGAGTTCCCGGTAAAGGATCCGTTTGTAGAACTTGTGAAAGGTTCTCTTAATACATTTTTAAATGCCATGACTTATCCGGATAAGACTGTATATCCGGTGGCGAGCTGTAATGACAAGGATTTCCAGAACCTGATGCACGTATATATGGATGCGGTATTTTATCCGAATATATATCAGAGCGACAAGACGTTCCGTCAGGAGGGCTGGAGCTATCATCTGGATGATCCGGACGGAGAACTGACGTTGTCAGGCGTTGTTTACAACGAGATGAAAGGAGCTTTTTCCTCACCCGAAGGTGTGCTGGACCGTGTGATCCTCAATTCCCTTTTCCCGGATACATCCTATGCAAATGAATCCGGCGGAGACCCGGAGGTGATTCCGGAGCTTACCTATGAGCAGTTCCTTGATTTCCACCGGAAATATTATCATCCGTCCAACAGCTATATTTATCTTTACGGAGATATAGACATGGAAGAGAAGCTGAGATGGCTGGATGAGAAATATCTCTCGGCTTTCGACCGGATCGATGTGGACTCCGAGATCAGGTATCAGCAGCCATTCACAGAGATGAAAGAGGTCGTACAGGAATATTCCATAGCAAGCGATGAAAATATTTCCGATAATACTTATCTTTCCTACAATAAGGTGATCGGAACTTCTCTGGATGAGAAGCTCTATCTCGCGTTCCAGATCCTTGACTATGCGCTGCTGAGCGCTCCGGGCGCGCCGCTCAAGAAAGCTCTTCTGGATGCAGGTATCGGAAAAGACATCATGGGCTCTTACGACAACGGCGTGTACCAGCCGATCTTCTCCGTGATCGCGAAGAACGCCAATATGGAGCAGAAGGAAGAGTTTATCCGTGTGATCGAGGACACGCTGAAAAATATTGCCGCAAACGGCATCGACCAGAAGGCACTGCGCGCCGGGATCAATTACCATGAATTCCGTTTCCGTGAGGCTGACTTCGGAAACTATCCGAGAGGGCTTATGTACGGCCTGCAGCTTTACGACAGCTGGCTCTACGACGAGGAGAAGCCGTTCATCCACATGGAGGCAATCCCTACATTCGAGTTCCTGAAGAGTCAGGTGGAGACCGGATATTTTGAAAATCTGCTACAGACTTACCTTCTTGATAACACACACGGTTCTATCGTGATCATCCGTCCGGAGCAGGGACGTACTGCAAGGATGGACCGCGAGCTTGCGGAAAAACTGCAGTCTTATAAAGACAGCCTGTCCCCGGAAGAGGTGCAGAAACTTGTGCAGGATACGAAGGAGCTTGAGGCATATCAGGAGGAAGAATCAGCCCCGGAAGATCTGGAGAAGATCCCGGTACTGAAGCGGGAGGACATTTCCAGAGATATCGCGCCGGTCTATAATGATGAAAAAGAGGTCGGCGGCGTAAAGATGGTGCACCACAACGTGGAGACGAACGGCATCGGGTATGTAACATTGATGTTCGATCTCTCTGGTATCAAAGAAGAGAAACTTCCTTATGTGGGAATCCTTCAGAGTGTGCTTGGTATTATCGATACGACAAATTATGAATACGGCGAGCTGTTTAATGAGATTAATGTTCACACCGGCGGTATCGGCACATCTCTGGAGCTTTATACAGATGTGACAAAAGTAAAAGAAAAAGAGTTCCGCGCTACATTTGAGATGAAAGGAAAAGCGCTGTACCCGAAGATGGATGTGCTGCTCTCCATGATGCGGGAGATTCTTATGGAGTCAAAACTGGACGACGAGAAGAGACTCAAAGAGATCCTCGCGATGCTGAAATCCCGCCTGCAGATGTCCTTCCTCTCATCGGGACATACGACGGCGGCGCTCCGCTCCTTGTCCTACACTTCGCCGATCGCCAAGTTTAAAGACGATACGGACGGCATCGGTTATTATGAAGTAGTCAAAGAGATCGAGGAAGACTTTGAGGGGCATAAGGAAGAGCTGATCCGCAGCCTGAAAGCGATCGCGGCAAAGATTTTCCGCGCAGACAATATGATGGTAAGCTATACGTCATCGGAAGAAGGACTCGAACCGATGGAGAAAGCATTCTCCGCAGTTGGCAGCAGGCTTCATGATACTACGGATGCGGGAGCGGACGCAGATGCAGCAGGCACAGATGAGGTATCCGGGCCGTGTATCCTTCACTGCAGGAAGCGCAACGAGGGCTTCAAGACATCCTCGAAAGTGCAGTATGTGGCAAGAACAGGAAACTTTATCGACGGCGGCGCTGAGTATACCGGAGCGCTTCAGATACTGAAAGTCATCTTAAGCTATGATTATCTGTGGCAGAATATCCGCGTAAAAGGCGGAGCATACGGCTGTATGAGCAACTTTAACCGGATCGGGGAGGGATATCTTATCTCTTACAGGGATCCGAATCTGAAAAAGACAATGGAAATCTATGAGGGCGTTGTAGATTATCTGAAAAACTTTAATGTGAGCGACCGCGATATGAACAAATTCATTATCGGTACGATCAGTAATATCGATCGCCCGATGAATCCGTCTGCAAAAGGCAGCCGTTCCATGAACCTGTATATGAACCGTGTCACGGAGGATATGATCCGCACGGAGCGCTCACAGATCCTTGACGCAGATCAGGCAGATATCCGGGAACTTGCGAAAGTGCTTGAGGCGATGCTGAAAGAGCATTCACTCTGCGTGATCGGAAGCGAAGAGAAGATCGAAGAGAACAAAGAAATGTTCATGGAAGTGAAGACATTAAGCTGAAATGTGAAAAAAGTGTGAACGGGGACGTAGTAAAACCCAACTTTACTACGTCCCCAATGAAGAGGAGTATGTATGAAAGATAACTTTAAATCCGGTTTTGTCACTCTGATCGGCAGACCGAACGTAGGAAAGTCTACCCTGATGAACCATCTGATCGGACAGAAGATCGCGATCACGTCGAATAAACCGCAGACAACGCGGAACCGGATCCAGACTGTCCTGACCACGGAAGACGGGCAGATCGTCTTCGTAGATACGCCGGGGATCCACAAGGCGAAGAACAAGCTGGGCGAATATATGGTAAATATAGCCGAGCGCTCCTTAAATGAAGTGGATGTGGTTCTTTGGCTTGTGGAGCCGACCACGTTCATCGGAGCCGGAGAACGGCACATCATCGATCAGCTTAAGAGAGTGAAGACGCCGGTCATCCTCGTGATCAACAAAATCGATATGGTCAAGAAAGAGGAGCTGCTCCCGGCGATCGATACATACCGGAAAGAATATGATTTCGCGGATATCGTACCCGTGTCGGCGAGAAGCGGCGACAATACGGATGAGCTTGTAAAAGTGATCCTGAAATACCTTCCTTACGGTCCTCAGTTCTATGACGAGGATACGATCACGGATCAGCCGGAGCGCCAGATCGTTGCGGAGCTGATCCGCGAGAAAGCGCTTCACTGCCTGAACGAAGAGATTCCCCACGGCATTGCGGTCGCGATCGATCGGATGAAGATGGAGCGGAAGGTGATGCACATCGATGCGACGATCATCTGCGAGAGAGATTCCCACAAAGGAATCATTATCGGAAAGCAGGGCAGTATGCTCAAGAAGATCGGAAGCACGGCGCGCTATGAGATCGAGCGGATGCTGGACTGTAAGGTGAATCTGAAGCTGTGGGTGAAGGTGCAGAAGAACTGGCGGGACAGCGATTATATGATGAAGAACTTCGGATACCGGGAAGATGAGTGATTCTGGTTCCGCCGGACTGCGGGATCCCCGCAGCGTAAAGACAGGGACAAGATCCCCGGAAATGCCTGACAAGCGGGCGAATCCGGGGATTTTTATATGCAGGAGATATTGCAGTCTAGTGAAAAGTGTGCTATATTATTTTCGACATATGACGGAAAAGGAGGCGGATATCTGTATGGCAAGACCGAGAAGATGCAGGAGAGTCTGCGCGGAACCGGATTACGGCAGTTTCCGGCCGGACGGAATTCCGGGCGGAGAGAGCGTGACACTGACAGTCGACGAGTATGAAGTGATACGGTTGATCGATCTGGAGAAGCTGACGCACGAACAGTGCGCAAAGAGGATGGATATATCCAGAACTACTGTGACGGAGATCTACGAGAGCGCACGGGAGAAAATCGCGGACAGCATCGTAAACGGAAGAGTCCTGCTGATCGCGGGCGGGGATTACCGGCTGTGCGATGGTTCCGCCGTCCGTTTCTGCCGGAAAAGATGCGGCAGGGCATCCGGAGCATATGCCACGGACACGGAGACGCGGACAGTGTGCAGCGCAGGACATTCGGATGAACATAGATACCGCATATCAGAGAAAGGAGAAAATACAGTGAGAATAGCAGTAACTTTTGAAAACGGAAATATTTATCAGCATTTTGGACACACGGAGCAGTTTAAGATCTATGATGCAGAAAACGGACAGATCACAAAAGAGCAGGTCGCGGATACCAACGGAAGCGGACACGGGGCGCTGGCAGGTTTCCTGACGGAACTGGGAGTGGATACCCTGATCTGCGGAGGAATCGGTATGGGGGCAAAGAATGCCCTTGCGGATGCAGGAATCCAGTTGTACGGCGGTGTCACAGGCAGCGCCGATGAGGCTGTAAAGGCGCTTCTTGAAGGAAATCTTTCCTACAATCCGGATATCCAGTGCAGCCACCACGGAGAAGGGCACCATCACGGAGGAAGCTGTCATGGCGAAGGACATCAGGGCGGACACTGCGGCGAGGATAAACACGGCTGCGCCGGAAACGGCGGATGTCACTAATGACAACAGCAGACCTGCGGCAGGCAGAGCATATGAATTTTTAGAAAAGAGATCTCTTTGCATATAAAGCGAAGAGGTCTCTTTTCGTGTCTGCGCCGCTTTTTATGCCTATTGACATCCATGCTATCTTGCATTACAATATAGTCAAAGCTACATTGCATTGCAAGATAGTATAGAATCATGCAGGATGGGGCAGGTGAAATTATGATTCCATCGCAGATGCTCAAAGGCACGCTGGAGGGATGTATTCTGGCGATTATAAGTAAAGACGAGACCTATGGTTACGAGATATCCCGCCAGCTGGGCGAGTACGGATTCGGCAGTATCGCAGAGGGGACGATCTATCCGCTGCTTCTGAGACTGGAGAAAAACGGGCTTGTCACAGCCGTGTACCGTCAGTCGGATCTGGGGCCGAAGCGGAAATATTATTCACTGACAGATAAGGGAAAGACGGAACTGGGACAGTTTGCAGAGAATTACAGGGAACTGTCGGCGGCGGTAGAGCGGCTTTTCCGTGATGTGGAGGTTGAATGAGATGAGCAGAAGAGTGAGAAAAATGCTAAAAGAAAATAATGAGCTGGAGCAGCAGCTTTCCGATGAAGGAAGGAAAGTCCTGACGGATATTGTTGTCTATTTGAGAGGCGTTCCGGTTTCCATGTACGAACAGGAGAAAGTCAGGAGAGATATTACCCAGATGCTGATAGACGGAGAAAAAAGAGGAAGTTTTGCAAGTGACGTAATTGGAGAGGACTACCGCGAATTCTGTGACAGTATTGTGGAGGAAATCCCGCACATGGATGGAAAAGAAAAGGCGCTTGTATTGGTCAGAGATACACTTCCCGCGCTGGTCGTGCTGCTCATGATCTGGTGTGCCGGCCGTCTGGCGGAAGTTATAGCCGGTGTGCTGCCGTCATTTTACTGTCCGGTGACACTGGGAAATCTGCTGGGAGGAATCCTGCTGCTGGCGGGAGCGGAAGGCCTCATTACACTTCTGACAAAGAATGCATTTACGGACGGTAGAGCTTTTAATAAAAAATGGGCGGTGGTACTGGCTGTTGTTTTCATTGCGGCGGTCTGTGCCAATTATCTGCTCACTTATAAAGTATTCAGTATACATCTGGGAGCGGCGGCAGTGCTGACTCTGGCGGTATTTGCCGTATACCGGATCATAGACTCGCGTGTGGACTGAATACAAAGCGGGATCGGTATATAAGGTTAGGTATATAGAGTCAGATATATAAAGGAGGGAGAGAGGCGTGAATAAAAGGACAAAAATACTCAGGAATGAAAGCGAGCAGATGGCAGAGAAGGTATCGAAAGAAGGAAGACAGGTGCTGGAAGATATGATTCTGTATATCAGAGGATTCGATATCAGTGTATATCATCAGGAGAAAGTACGCAGAGATATTACCCAGATGATTCTGGACGGCGAACAGAGGGGCGAGCCGGCGTCTTCCGTGATCGGAGGAGACTTCCGCACGTTCTGCGACAGTGTGGCGGAAGAGATACCGAGGCTTACAGCCGGAGAGAAAGTGATGCTGTGCATCCGGGACATGTGCGGTGCTGCAGCCGTGCTGGCACTGCTGTACGGCGGCCTCTATCTGGCGCTTGCCGCGGGATATGGTGATTTGGAAGCAGTCGGTCCGGCGCGCATGGAAGTGACTTCGGGAAATTTGTTGCAGTTTGTGATCATAGCGGCGGCAGCAACATGGATCGCGCGGCTCTATTCCCGCGATCCGTATAAAAACAGGCATAAGGAATATGCGCGCATCATTGTGTCGGCCGGAATCGTTTTATTGCTGTCCCGGTGCGCGGCGGCTGCGCTGGATCAGACATTATTTTTTGTGCATGCTGTATTTTTAGTCCCGATGGCCGTGATCCTGCTGGCTCTTTATAAGCTGCTGGATATCCGGCTTGGATAAAGTACTCTGTAAATCAGACGGAACCACAGAAACAGCAGCCTGTCTAAATCATGTTTGCGCTCCGGCGGATAATTCACTATAATATCAAAAGAGACTGTCAAGGCGCCACCCTGCAAAAAGTACTGGTATTTTTTGCGGGGTATAGTGTTTTCGGGAATCGGAGAACCTATCAGTGAGAAGCACGGAAGAAGAGGTGGACCGATGAAAGAGAATTACTGGAATCAGTTTATGGCAAGCGGCAGGATCAATGACTATCTTAAGTTTAAGATGGAGGAGAAAAACAGCAGCGGAGCGGCGGATGTCCGGACAGCGGGCGCATACGAAAGAAGCTGCGGAAAGGAACAGCGTGAATCAGATCGTACTTACGGGGATGGTGCTCTCGACCATGCCCATCGGGGAATATGACCGGCGTGTGGTCATACTGACAAAAGAACAGGGAAAAATATCTGCATTTGCACGGGGGGCAAGACGCCCGAACAGTCCCCTCATAGGCGCGGTCAATCCGTTTTCATTCGGAGAATTTACGCTGTATGAGGGGCGGACGTCCTATACGATACAGTCGGCGAACATTTCAAATTATTTTGCGGAGCTTCGGGAAGATGTGGTCGGGGCTTACTATGGATTCTATTTTCTCGAGTTTGCCGATTATTATACGAAAGAATTCAATGACGAGCGGGAAATGTTAAAGCTTCTCTATCAGACTATGCGGGCGCTCATTAATCCCCATATTCCAGACAGGCTGATCCGCTACATATTTGAGCTGAAAGCTCTGACAGTCAACGGACAGGCGCCGCAGGTGTTTCAGTGCGTGATATGCGGGGATAAAGACCGTCCGGCCGTGTTCAGCGCGGCAAAAGGAGGTCTTGTCTGCAGCGAATGCGACGGGAACGTGATCGACGGCATGGTGTTGGACAACTCTACATTATATAGCATGCAATATATAGAATCTAGCACGATCGAGAAGCTGTACACATTTAATGTGACAGACAAAGTACTCGGCGAACTGGGAAAAGTTATGGAACGTCTGATGGAAGTGTATGTG
>OLIH01000975.1_pt1 | contig 11170 bp, 13 predicted proteins | sample 1609721 | NCBI WGS metagenome assembly OLIH01 (sample SAMEA4350157, study PRJEB24818) | metagenome | biome: human; feature: gut; material: faeces | place: Denmark | collected 2013-09
GCTTACCCACTTAAGCATTTTACGTATCTGTGGCCTTCTGGCCTCCTGGAAGAAAGTCTCTAAGTTTATCTCCATCCTTCCATTTGGGATGTTGAATCTAATTACCATCCTTTATCCTCCTTATCCTCGCCTTAAGGGACTCCATAAGGCCATCCTGGGTCTCGTCCTTTACCCACAGCTTCTTTACCACATCCTCGTCCACCGTGCCCTTTGTTATCAAGCGGTGTATGATGACAGCTTCCGTCTGCCCCTGACGATGCAGCCTGGCATTGGCCTGCAGGTACAGCTCCAGGCTGGGGTTCAGTCCAAACCATACGATGATATGCCCACCTGCCTGTATGTTCAGCCCATGCCCCATGCTGGCCGGCTGGGCCAGAAGCAGCGAAATCCTTCCTTCGTTCCAGTCGCGGATATCCTGTTGTGATTTAAGGGTCCTGGGATTGTAGCCCTTGAACCTTCCCATCAACCGGTCATAATCATGGCGGAAGTTGTAGAACACCAGGACCGGATGGCCTCCGGATGCTTCCAAGATTTCCCCAAGTGCATCCAGTTTTCTGTCATGAAGGGGGATGACATTCCCTTCACCGTCATAGGCTGCCCCATTGGCCAGCTGCAGAAGTTTCCCCCATACAGCCGCCGCGGACAGGGCTGTGATTTCCTTACCATCAAGCTCCAGAAGCTTCTCTTTTTCCAGCTCCCTGTACTTCCGCATCTCATGCCTGTCCATGCTGACGTATACGTCATTGACAATCTGTGCCGGCAAGTTTAAGTAATCATCAGCCTTCATGGATATGCAGATGTCAGACAGTTTCTGCTCTATGGCCTCCTTAGCACCCTCCTTTGGTGTCCAGGAATATACCACGAACCCGTTCCTCCTGTCCGGAAGAAAATACCGGTCTTTATATCCGGTGTATGTCTTTCCCAGCCGCTCCCCCCGGTCAATCAGGTACACCTGGGGCCACAGGTCCAGCAGGCCGTTGGGCGCCGGTGTCCCTGTCAGCCCCACAAACCGTCTTGCCAGGGGACGTACTATACGCAGGCTCTTGAACCGCTTCGCACTGTTGGACTTAAACGATGACAGCTCATCCACCACAATCATCTCGAACGGCCATTCTTTCCCCATAAGGTTCACTAACCAAGTTACATTCTCACGGTTTATGACGTAAATGTCCGCATCTGCTTCCAGTGCTGCTAGTCTTTCACCGGATGTTCCAAGGACCTTTGACACCCTTAGGTGCTTCAGGTGGTCCCACTTATCGGCCTCCGTGGTCCATGTGTCATCCGCCACCCTGTAAGGTGCTATCACCAAAACTTTCTGTACCTCAAACCGGTCATATATCAGTTCGTTAATAGCCGTCAGAGTGCTCACTGTCTTACCAAGTCCCATCTCCATAAAGAGTGCACATGCCGGCAGCTCTATGATTTTTTCAGTTGCATATTTCTGGTATTCGTGCGGTATGTACTGCATTCTTCATTTCTCCTACATAGGTTCTTGCATCATCCATCCCTTTCACCAGCCGGTAGTTGCACCCCAGGCTGATAAGGCGCTCTCTTTGCCACTTCTGGATTTTGGCTACACGGCCCATCTGCTGCTTCAGTTCCACGAACCACACCCTTCCATCTGGCAGGATATAAATGCGGTCTGGCACGCCTGGGTTTCCGGGAGACACAAACTTGAATGCCAGGCCTCCCATCTTCTCAATCTGTTTATTCAGCCAATCTTCTATGTCCTTTTCCAGCATTTCTATCTCGCCCCTTCCTGGACAACTGGACATCTCGCACGCGTATGACGTGTGTAAACGCGGTTTCGCGTGTAATTACTCTTTATTCTTTAATTTAACAGCTCTATAGAGAAAAGTTGTCCAGTTGTCCCAAATTGCTGTTTTTTCCTGTATTTACAAGGCTTTCAAGCTGGACAACCTCCGGGACAACTTCAAAATAAGGTTGTCCAGTTGTCCACCTTGCCTTCACCGAGGTTGTCCCGATTCTTGAGGTTGTCCAGGGGGGTTGTCCAAGGTTGTCCAAGGGATTTCAACGCTAAATTGTCCTTTTATACCCTCTCTGTCTCCCGTATTCAGCCCCTGTATTTATCCTGTCTCCTGACGATTCCCAGTTTGGAAACTTCGCCAGTATCTTCTTTATCATATAGGTGTCTTTTGCCTCCATGTTCTTAAGGCTGTTTCCAAAGCACTCACACCATATCTCCTGACAGCTGACAAAGTCCCTTCGCAGGACTGCCTCCGGTTCCGGGCACTCGGTCCCATATAGGAAGTCCCGGCGTTTATCCAGGTCCCGGCTGTACCAGTCTTCTGGAAGAAGCGTATCAAGATACATCCGCACCTTCTCCTCACGCGGATCTGTCATCATGGCTTCTTTCTGCTGTTTCACCGCTTCCTCCGCAGCGCCGCCCGACAGTATCAGCTTCTCACCCTGCGCCACATGATACAGCACCTCCGCCCATATCTGGCTTACTTCCTCCTGTGTCATATCCCAGACACGCTTCGCGCCGATGCAGGGCACCCTCACGGGCCAAAACCTCCTGCCGCCTTCCACGTCATTCAGGTAACCTTCCTCTGAGTTGGTAGTTCCAATCAGAATGCACTGCCGCGGATGGGAACTCACACGCCGCCCATAGGAGGCCCTGTAACGGTCATCCTGCGTGGTTATGAATCCCCTTAAGGTTTTCACACCTGCGCTTCCAATCCCGGCCATCTCGCCTATTTCTATAATCCAGTATCCCTGCAGCTTTTCTGCTGCTGTCTTATCCCTGGTATCGGCCAGGTTGAGGGAATCAGAGAACCACTGTCCTCCCAGACGGGATATCAGTGTGCTTTTTCCGATTCCCTGCGGCCCGCAGAGTACCAGCACTGTATCGAATTTACACCCGGGATATCTCACCCGGTGCACCGCCGCACACAGGGTCTTTCTGGTGACGGACCGTACATATTCCGTATCATCCGCGCCAAGGTAATCAATCAGAAGCGTGTCCACACGCGGTATGCCATCCCACTCAGGAAGGCTGTCCAGATACTCTCTTACAGGGTGGTAACTCCGGTCATCGGCTGCCTTTGTGATTGCTGTCAGTATCTTTGCTTTTGGAAATTCCGTGTACGTCATGCTTAAATATGCCTCCAATTGTGCGTCATCCGCATCCCGCCAGAAACGGGAAGGACTTTTCCATGGAACAGGACCCTTGATTTCCAGGTTATCCGCCATCTGGTTGAAACGAATGCCTTTCAACCCCTGGTCATTCCGCATGATGAGCAGCAGATTGTTTAAGCTGGGTTCCAGTCCCTTCTTGTCCTTTGACAGTCGGCTTTTCCAGGAATCATCCTCTTCCGTATCGCATGTGTCAGCGAAGTCCTCCCTGGCCAGCTCCGCACGTTCTCTGGCGACTGTCAGCGTTGTCTCCTTATCCCTTTGCACCAGTTCCATCATTGCCTTGTAGGATGGCAGTTTCGTCGTAGGAGTCCCCGGCGCCGCATCTTCATCCTGTATTCCGTACTTATGAATACGAACCAGGTCAAACGCATTACAGAGCTTCCCACAGGCCGGGTCCGTTGAATGGTTACTATATGCAAACCTTCCGTCCTCGTATATAACAAGCCCAGAGGCTGTGGAGCCCTCAGCATAGGTATATCTTTCCGGCAGGTCACATTTGACGTATACCTCCGGCAGAAAGGCTGCAATGGCATCCTCCACGTCATAAGTTCGGCAGAATGCGCCAATCAGTCCCGCCTTTTCCGTTGGGTCACCCTGCTTCTTAGCTTGTTTAACCCTGGATTCCTTTGCCCGGCTGCTCTCCGGCCAGTAACTGGTATCCGTCCAGTCCGGGTACCGTCTCAGAATGTTATCCGCAGATAACCATGGCAGGTCCTCATAATGGAATAAATATTCCCCATCTGCCGCCGCGGATGGCCAGTACATCAGCCGGGAAGGCTGGTATGTTGTATCATCGAAATAATCAATTCCTATCTCCTCAGCCAGCTTCCTGGCTATGGCCTCGTATTCATCCGCTGTGACCGGACGGTCCATTGGTATCACGAACCTCAGACGCGGTTTTTCCGGGCTGTGCTTATGCGTGGTGTACATGGCATAGGCATAATAAGCTAAAAGTGCTATATCCTCCATGAGGCCCGCTGGGGCGTAATCTGCATCCAATGTAATCAACTGCCGACTATCTACCGTATCTGCCTTACGTCTCCCGCCTTTCAGAGCCCCTCCAACAAACCCACCCACGTCCTTGATACGGTCCTGTTCATCCTTTGGCATCTTCATGTATTCCGCCAGTGTCTCATGGGTCCTGACGGGTGTTTCCAGACGTTTCAATAGCTGGGACCAGGAATAGCTCTTATTCTTCCAGTTCTTTTCCATGCGGCTCCGCCCTGTTGCCAGGGTGATTGTCCCGTCGTGCTTAACTGCCATCCTGTAATCCGCAATGCTGGAGACTTGCATCCTGTATCCCTCCTTTAATCCTTCTTATAAAATGGGGTTTCATAACCATCCCCGCGCAAGGGCAGCTCCTGCGCCCATGGTACTGGCTGTGCCATGATGGCTGTTATCTTCTCCAGGGCATCTATGTCCGTTTCCGGCACATCCACGATAATTTCATCATGTACATGCATAACAATCTGATATCCTGCACCAGAAACACGTTCCATGGTCACTGCCAGGCAGTCTCTTGCCGTGGCCTGTACGATATTCTCCACAAGCTTTCCGCCCCAGGTCTTAAGGCGTCCCCATTTCTTTGTTTCCTGGTCCACACCTGCGTATGTTATGACGCTCTTTCCTTTCTCGTCATCCTCTATCCGGGTGTCATAATATGCCAGTTTCCTTCCGGATGGCAGTCCAATGAATAGTATCCTGTTAATATAGGAAAAACTCAGGCCGTGTTTCAGTTTTATGGTCCTCCGTTCTTCTATGGCTGCACGGGCGGCTGCCTCCGCATTCCGCCATAACTTGCATATGTTCGGGCTGGCCTTACGCCAGTTTGCTATAATCATGGGTATCTCGTCATCTGGAATGGTGCCCGCCTTATCCATGGCTTTCATGGCACCAAAGCCCCCGCCATACCCCAGGGCAAGCTCAGCCACCTTTCCCTGCTGCCTCAGCCGGCTTCCCTTCTTGATGTTCTCAATCGGCACATGGAACATCTGGGCAGCGGAGGCCTCGTATATCTTTCCGTGGGTCCTGAACACATCCAGGCGCCACTTCTCATCTGCCAGCCATGCAATCACCCTGGCCTCAATGGCAGAAAAGTCGCTGACCACGAACCGGTATCCTTCTGACGGGATAAAGGCGGTCCGTATAAGCTGTGAGAACACAAACGGTATCCCTTCAAACAGCAGTTCCAGGGTGTCAAAATCCTCCTGCTTCACCAACTCCCTTGCCAGGTCCAGATCAGGTATTTTGTTCTGAGGCAAGTTGTGTACCTGTACGATGCGCCCGGCCCAACGCCCGGTCCGATTGGCTCCATAGAACTGCAGGATTCCCCTCAGGTATCCATCCGGGCAGACTGCATGCCTCATGGCCTGGTATTTCTTAACGGATGTCTTTCCCAGTTCCTTCCGTATTTGCAGCATCCTCAGTCCTGGAAGGACATCATGTGTGGTTTTCAATTCCTTCAGCTGTGCCTCAATCACCGGTATGCTGTCCTTCGTGATACTGGGAACATCAAGCCCGTATGTCATAAAAAACCACATCTTCAATTGGGGCAAACTGTTCGGATTATTAAGTCCCGTGAGTTTCCTTGCCTCCTGCTTGAGCCGTTCCTGGTAAATCCCGTCATACTGGATTATCTTATCTGCCAGATCCATATCCAGACGTACACCATGGTCATTGATGTGCTGGTCCAGGTTCCACAATTCCTGCTCCTGCCTGGTGACTGGGTATATCTGCAGCTTTTCGCGGATGGTTGCCTCGGCGACTACATCCTGCCTGTTGTACTCAATAAACAACTGCCATTTATCCGGGGCGTGTTCCGGGAGGTTTCTGGTACGCATTCCATTGGTCTTGGTCGGCTTACAGGGCTTACAGGGCTTACAGAAGTACTGTATCAGGCTTTTACCTATCTTATCCTTCTGCTTATCCTCCGGAAGCCCCAGGGCTTCACCTACGCCCGCCAATGTGCCGGGAAGGCCAAGGGTTGCGGCATGTACTGCCGTACACCGCCACTGTTCCGGGGGCATCGGCCTGCCCAGCCAAGAGGCAAGGCAGGTCCTTTCAAAGTTGGCATTATATGCCGTCTTGATTACATCCGGACTATACAGGCCGTCCCAGAAGTCCGGGAAATCCCGTTCCGGGTCCGCCAATGGATCCGTCAGGTCAATCACCTTCACGCCCTGCCCGTCATACCGGTATCCTATCAACAGTATCTCGAAGTCAGGGGCGGATGCATATGCATACACCCCTGCCTCCCTAATATCAATGCTGGAATAGGTTTCTATGTCCACATTCATTGTCATAAGTCATCATCCTAACAGGTCATCATCAAATCCGTCGTCGCTGTCCTCAAAGTCACTGATTGCGGAATCCATCGTGATGGTCCCTCCAAGCGGTTCATCGTCCCTTTTCTTCTTAAGGGCGTTCAAACCTACGGCGATACCCTTGTTCCCATTGCTGTTGAAGGGAAAGAAATTGATAGAGGCCTGTCCCCAGCATCCGCTGTACATCTCAGTCTGGTCAAGTATCTCATTGTTGTCCTGGTCCAGAAGGATGGGCTTACGGTTGCTGTTGGCATTCAGGAAGTACATCCCGGTGTACTCTGGATAATCGTCCGCCCTTTCTTCGTCTCCGTCACGCAGCGGAAGTTTAAGCCCGGCTGTTTTTCCTTTGAACTTGTTTGCGGCGCCTTCCTTCTTGGCCGCCTCGATGGCTTCCTTAATCTTACTCAATGTCTTTTTATCAGACTTGGGAATCAGCAGGCAGACGGAGTAACGCTTCTCCTGCCCTTCCTGGGCCGCCCATGGTTCAAATACATGTAAGTATGAAAATCTCACGGTTCCTGTGGTTACCTTAGTTACTTTTCTTTCTTCACTCATAATATTCAATCTCCTTTTTATTCGTCCATTTTATTGTCAAAGTCCTGCTTTGCTTCGGCTACTCTATTCAGTTCCGGTCGTTTGTCCGATTCCGGTGCGAGGGTCGGTTTCCCTTCCGGCTTAATGACCAGGCCGGACAGCAGCTCCTCGAATTTCTTCTTTCCAATCAGTTTTGTCATCTCCGTAATGCCTATAAGCTCCTGCGGCTTGTAGATTTCGTCCTCTTCCCAGCCCTCTGTTGTCAGACGCGTGGCAATCGCATCCTGGTCGGTATACCTCCGGCGGCTGGTACCCTCCACCAGCTTCCAGCCTTCATATTTCGTTCCCTTAAGGGCTTCTGCCAGGGCAAATCCTGTGACGTCCTTCACCCAGTGGTCAAGCTCGTCGGCCCTCCTAAGTACTTCTCCTATTTCCTCGTCAGTGAGGAGAGCCGGGTCAACGAAATCCAGCTTCGTCAGTTCCAGGTTATACTCTGCACGGGCCCTGCAGGTGACTCTGGCCTTGCAGAACCGGCAGTGGTCTCCTACCTTGAACTCCCCTTCCCCGGCATAAGCCTGCGCCGCCTTCGGCCGTACCTCTCGTTCCGCCCAGTCTAACAGCTCCTCCGCTGTCAGCTCCTCCACGGAGATGTTTTCCAGGCGGGGCTGGATAATGGTCATCTGTATCCTGCGGATGTCATACAGCATGGAATGTTCCAGGTAAGCACCAAGGCCATATAATCTGAGCTGCGGGTTGTCCTTTGCAGATACCCCCACGCCCTTGCCATATTTTAGGTCAATGATGTTGACCATGTCATCCGCTACAATTACAACATCCCCCGTCCCAAATCCATCCGGGACATACTCAGAAACATCCAGACGCTGCTCGAACAGTACCCGGGCATCTGGGCAGGAGGCTTTCACTTCATTGGCAATCTCCCAGACACGCTGGGTGTAGTCTTCTATGTAATCCTGCATCTCCCTGTTGTACATCGGGTCAGCCTTGATTTTATTAAACCGGGTTGAGAATGCCTTTTTGCTTATCTCTCCATTGTTGTAACGCAGGATGATTTCTGCCAGACTGTGGGCCAGGGTTCCTTCTGCAGCGTACTCGCTGTCGCTGTCAGAAAACTGTTCCTCCAGCCGCGCGGACGGTGGACAGCTCATCCACCGTTTGGCCCCGCTGGGCCCCAGCAATGCGTGTACGTCGGGCATTACAGCTCACCTGCTTTCCGCATAAGCTCTGTATACCTATCCTCAGGGACTTCCGTCAGTTTCTTCACACCAAACCCGGCTATCAGTTCCTGTACCTTTGCACGCTTCCCTGCCTTCTGCAGCTCTGACAGCTTCTCCCGGACCTGTACCAGGGTATATCCTGGTCCCTCATCCTTCTGTTCTGTCGTTGGTTCCATGGGTTCATCGGCATCCTCAGGCGTTTCTCTGTCTTCTGATATTTCATCCTGCATGCATGTTTGCTGTTTGGTTTCGGATGTCCTATATATATCTTCCCCCTTTATAAATTCCTGCACGGCTCCCTGGATGCTACCTCCGTTTAACTTACCCGCAAACTCCTGCATCTCCTCTAAACTTTCAAATACGGCTGTGATTGTCATATCTCAATTCCTCCTATACTTTCTTTTAGGTATTCCATCTCTTCTTTTGACAGTGTGATTCCTTTTGTCATCTCAGACCGGTCCTTATTCCATCCCCGGATGTCGTACTTGGCTTTCCGGTCTCCCCACTCAATCAGGTTCAGCTCCTTGTGCCATTTCCCGACCGCAGGAAGCACAGCCAGAGTCTGGATGATGTTGTATTTCAAATCTGGCATTGATTTTTCCTTCTTTCTCTCTTATACTAAGGGTGTAAATAATTTTTAGTTACCTGGACTTTGGACGGCTCCACCCGTCTGGGGTCCTTTTTTCTCCTTCGGAGCTCAAATAGATATTCCATCAGCTCCGCCACTTCCGTTGCTGTGTACAATGCATCCGGATCATATTTAGCGCACTCGCTTATATATCCGGTGACTCTTGGGAATGCCGCTTCAAAGTCTTGGCACCCAGATTCCTTTATGCAATCCAACGCTGTCAGCTTCTTGATCATCTTTTTTCTCAATCATTTCATCTCCTCTCACAGCCTCACACCCATGGCCGCAGCCATGACCACGATAGCTACCATCCACATTCCCAGCAGCCAGATGACCGCCGGCACAATCCACTTAGCTGCCCTCATGACTGGGCCGTCCCGGCGTCTCCTGCGCTGTCGGAAGGTCACCATACGCCTGTGCCCCATGATATTGGTCATCACCGCGGTTGCCGGTCCCACAAAATCCACACGCCAGCCAGGATACTGGACCGCTGCTCTGGCGCGGATGGCTAACTCAGTTACTTTTGTCATTATGTTTGTCCCTCCTCCCGTATCCTTCCTAGATGCCTGTCCAGTTTGGGACGGTAAACATGAAATTCATCCTGTTTTTTACCGGTTTTTTCTTTAGGTATGTAATCGCCTATATCAAATAGATTTCTCCGCATGTGTTCCCTAACAGCCTGCCTTGACATACCTAATTCTTGAGCTGCCTGTTTAATAGGAACCCTTTCACACATTACTATCATCCTCCTTCTTTCCATATTCTGTTCATCCCCCTCCTATTGACAGAGGTACGTAGCAGAGTTACAATTACACTATGAGCTGCAAGAACATACGTTCTTATTCTTTAAGAAAATACTCAAGTGGAACACCGAAGTAATCTGCCAGGATTTGAAGCTTATCGACCTTAGGTTTGCTTACTCCACGTTTCCAATCAGATAAAGATGACTGAGCAATTCCTGTAGCGAGAGACACTTTGTAAGGTGTGAGATTTCTTTCTATGAGTAATCTCTCAAATTTTTTGTACAAAAAAATACACCACCTTTCCCTTTTTAGTATTGTAATTACTACGGAAATGTGATATACTTTGTTTACCAGACAAGTAATAACATTTCCGTAGCATACAGAGTTTTATTTCGCATTTGCTCTGTATGCTCATACTATACTACAGATATGCGATGCAGTCAATAGTATTTCGCATATCTTTAGTAGCTTTTACTTTTTTTTGTGAAAGGTGAACAAAATATGTATGAGATTTTTGCACAATTATTGGAGAAGTATAATGTAACTCCTTATAAAGTGTCTAAGGAGACCGGTGTAGCTCAGACCACACTTAGCGATTGGAAGCGTGGACGTAGTACACCAAAATCTGACAACATGAAAAAAATTGCTGATTATTTTGGAGTCACTGTAGACTATCTGATGACTGGGAAAAATGAACAGCCAAAAGAAAAAAAGAATCCTTATAGTGACCTAAAGGGCATATACCTATCTTACGCCAAGGAAGCCCAGGACAGCGGAATTGACCCTGATGATATACGCCTTGCAATAGATACTATTAAAAGGCTAAGAGGTGGAAAATAGTTGAACCAAAATTACAAATTAGAGCTATATCGTGATGTCATACGTATAAAGCGTTTCATGGGATTTAGAGATTTTCAATATGGAATAAATCTTGTGAAGGAATTTGAAAGCTTTGGAATAAAAACAGAAGCTATACCATTTAAAACCCGTGGATTACGTGGCATGGCTGCCGTAGGTGAGAAGCCGGAACCGGATGTTATCCTCTTAAATAGCGCCCGGTCACCAGATGAACAGAATTTTGATTGTGGCCATGAAACAGTGCATTTAGCCTTACATAGGCACACTGGCCGGACTACATTTAATTGTTATAACAGACCTACCCCAAACCAGGATCCATTTTTGGAATGGCAAGCAAATGAAGGGTCGGCAGAATTTTTTATGCCGTATCGCGTTTTCATTCCTATGCTTCGTGATGCAGTTGGATGGAAGCCCACGAACGTTGATATAGATTCGTTTATCAGGGCGGCTTGTAATACCTTTGTGGTTCCCGAAATGGCAGTACGATACCGATTAGAAAATTTAGCATATGAAATCTTACAATTTTATTCTGGCACTGAATTAGTGGACATAAATATTTTATCCAAAAAGCAACAAGAGCGTAACGGATTGCATCTGATGTCCCTAAACACTATTCCCGATGGAGCCGCATTTGACATTTATGAATATATAAACGAAAAAAGCCACTCCTGTTGGCACAGGAATGAC
>OLIH01000980.1_pt1 | contig 11125 bp, 8 predicted proteins | sample 1609721 | NCBI WGS metagenome assembly OLIH01 (sample SAMEA4350157, study PRJEB24818) | metagenome | biome: human; feature: gut; material: faeces | place: Denmark | collected 2013-09
CGGATAAATCGCTTATTTTGATTAATGGACAGCGGGCAGCCAATGAAGCCGATGCCGCAGGACTGGGGACAGCGATGGCGCTGGACAGAATCAACATGAATGAAGTGGAGCGGATTGAGATTGTGCGGGGGCCCTCCAGTGCCCTCTATGGATCAGAAGCCATGGGCGGAGTGATTAATATCATTACACGTCTGCCGGCCAGACAGGGAGTATCGGCAGGCTATGAGGTGAGCTCTGAGGACCGCAGCAATTGGTGGCGGTTTGACACAGGACGCCACGGAAAACTGGCGGCCTCCCTGGATATGCGGTTTAATAAAATCAAGAGAGACATGGATTCGGATGATGTGCAGTCCAACCGGTACGGAACAGCGCAGGACTATCATTTTCAGGCGGATTATTATATCAGTGACCGGCAGACACTCAGTCTCGATACCGGCTATTACAGCCAGCATCTGAAAAGTGATACGGGAGAATCCAAACTGAAATATATGCCGGTCATGATGGGTTCTGTCCAGCTTCATGGATATGCGCAGATTGCAGGGGGAGGCACGGCGGATTATAAACAGAAAAATGCAGGACTGATCTACCGGGGCCATTCTGACAGAAATGACTGGCAGATCAAAACCTATTACAGTCAGTTTGACTGGAACAGCAGCACGCAGAATCAAGTGATTGACGCCGTAAACGGCAATGAGTCGCCCATGGACAGGGCCTATGCCGCATATGTCAGAGCCAAGTACAATACCTTTGACTTCAACCGGAACAAGCATAAATTATATGCGGCTGAAGCCAGGGACTCCCTGAAAATCGGGGAGGGCCAACGCCTGACGTTCGGCGCGGAATATATGCGAGATAAAGTGAGCGGCACCAATCTGGGAGCCAATGGAGATCAGGCAGGCAGCATCACCGTGAACGGCGTTGTGAAAGCAGCTTCCAAAAAAGAAATTGACACCTATGCGGCTTACATCCAGGATGAGATCACCCATGGGAAATGGTTTATCGTACCGGCTTTCCGCTATGATCATCACGGGACCTTCGGCAGTCATGGTTCTCCGAAACTGGGGATCACTTACAATGTAAGAAATAATCTGCGGATCAAAGCGAATTATGGAGCAGGCTTTAAAGCGCCCTCCGTCTATCAGCTTTATTACTATCTGTATCAGGAAATGGGCCAGAATAACTGGGTAACGCTGATCGGCAATCCCGATCTGAAGCCGGAAGAATCAAAGAGTTATGACATCGGATTTGAAATGGAATCGGGAAAAGCCTATGGATCCCTGACATGGTTTGACAGCCGTGTAAAAAATCTCATTGAAAGCGTGCAGATTTCCGGCCTGGATAAAACCTACAAATACATGAACATAGGAAGAGCCCGTATGAAAGGTGTGGAAAATACATTAGGCTACCGTTTCAATGACCGCTGGCAGATGAAGGTTATGTCTGCATGGCTGGATGCTAAAAACAGAGAAACCAATGCCCCCCTGCCCAAACGGTCCCGCCTGTCACAGGTCTGGCAGATTTCCTATGATGACGGAAAAGACAACGGATACAGCATCATGCTCTGGGAAGATGTACAGTATCATTACCGGGCGGAAAACGGGCGGGTGCTCAGCTATGGGCTTTTTAACGGGGCTGTGACTAAAAAGATTAATAAAAACAGCCGCATGTACGCCAGCCTCCAGAATATAGGGAATAAGAAAGATGACGATGCCGATCTGAACGGCCGGTTCTGGCTCGTTGGCTGGGAGCATCAGTTCTGACAGGGAAATGAGGGGAACATACGATGGGTAAATGGATTTCCGCATTTTTTCTGCTGGTATCAGTACTTTGGCTGTCAGCCTGCGGTCCGGCCGGCCCAAAGGAAGAAAAGCCGCCCTTCCTCCGCATGGAGGACAGTGCGGGACGGACAGTAACTCTGGCCCGGCAGCCGGAGAGAGTCATTCTGCTGTCCCCCTCCTTTATAAATATATGGGAAGCTGCGGGGGGAGACTTTATTGCCTGGGCAGACAGTCCCCTGACGGATGTGCCGGAAGGAGCAGAAGGAAAAGAGACTGTAGGATACCTGTATCAGGTAAATGTTGAAAAAACAGTATCCCTCTGTCCTGATCTGGTGGTAGGGCTGAACGGACTCCACAACCGGCTTGTGCCGGCCCTGGAAAGCAGCGGCATTTCCGTGATTCTTCTGTCCCTGTCAGACTATGGGGATGTACAGGGGACACTCCGTCTCTTTGCGCAGATGACAGGAAAACCAGACAAGGGGAAGGAAGCGGCAGCGGCGCTGGAGGCATCTATGGAAAAAGCCAGGCGGCAGGCGCCGGATGTCCCCGTCACGGCAGCGGTGGTTCACAGTACAGCGGGAGCTGTGACTTCAGAAATACAGAAGACCATTGCCTCTGACTGCCTGGCGCAGCTTCATGTGAAAAATGTCATGGCAGAGAAAATAAATCCGTCAGCGGGAAAACGGCCGCCGGTCAGTCTGGAAATTTTGGCGGAGAGCGATCCCGGTGTGATCTTTATTACCTCCATGGGGACTGATGAACAGGTGGAGAATCAGCTCCGTGCGGCGCTGACAGGCCAGCCGGCCTGGAGAGAGCTGAAAGCCGTCCGTACGGGACATGTGTATGCACTGCCGGATGAACTTTTTCTCGTCAATCCCGGAATGAACTATCCGGAAGCGCTGTCCTTTATGGCGGAAAAGCTGAACAGGGGAGCAGTGTCTGCAGAAAAATCGGGGGCGGAATCATGGGAATGAAAGAAGAAAACCTGAAAAAACTTCAGGAAGAAAAAGATTACCGGAGAGCCTATGCCCTGTTTCAGGGATCTCCCTGGGATATGCAGTGGGATGACGCACCCTACCGGGGACGGGGAGAAACCTACGTCAACAGAGACAGCGCCCGGCAGATCTGGGACAGGATCATGCAGACGGAGGCCTCTCCGCAGAGACCTTCCGCCCTGTATATCCACATCCCGTTCTGCAGCCTGGCCTGTACCTACTGCGGATTTTATAAAAAGCAGGCGGATCCGGAAGAACAGGAAGCCTATACGGACCTTCTGGTAAAAGAAATGGAAAGCATAAGCAGCAGAAAATACATACGCACATCCTGCCTGCAGGCGGTTTTTATGGGCGGCGGCACACCGGGCATTCTGCGGCCCCGGCAGATTGCACGTCTGATGGAGACCGTGAAAAAAGTGTTTCCCATGGCGGACAATGCAGAAATCACCATGGAATCCAGTCTGACCGATATGACGGAAGAAAAAATGGCAGCGGCCATAAGAGCCGGGGTGAACCGGTTCAGCTTCGGCGTCCAGTCCTTTCAGACAGAAGTCAGAAACCGCATAGGACGCCCTGACTCCCAAGAAGAAGTGCTTCGGAAACTGGCGCTTTTTTCAGTTTTTCCGGCAGATATTGTCATTGACCTGATCTACGGGCTGCCCGGACAGACGGCTCCTATGGCGGCGGAAGACGCAGCGGCAGCGGCGGAGGCAGGACTGGCCGGGCTGGACCTGTACCGCCTTCAGATTCTGCCCCAGTCGCCCATGGGCGCATCCTTCCGGGCTTCCGGAAAAACACAGGATGAGGAACTGTGCAGAGACATGTTCCGCCGGCAGACCGCTGTACTGGAAAAAGCAGGGGCCCGGGCAATCTCCTGCTCTCATTGGAAGATGAAACCGTCAGAGCGGAGTCTCTACAATACACTGGCCGGTGGAGACTGCGACATATTTGCCATGGGGATGGCCTGCGGGGGACGGCTCAGACCCCTGCGGTGGATGAAAACATCCCGGGGAAAAGTTTATGAACAAGACTGTGCGGATGGAATCTATGGGGCAGCGGGGGGAATCCGGAGAAGGGATGAATCCTTTGTGCTGGACTTTGTGGAATCCGCCTGCACCCGCGGCGTGATACAGCCCGGCCGTCTTGAAAAACAGACCGGACTTCCTCTGCAGGCGGCCCTGCTTCCGCTGTTGGACTCATGGAGCCGGTGGGGGCTGATTTCAGCCGGCGGAACCGTATGGGCGGCTCCGGTCACAACCGATGTGCCTTTGGGCAGCTCTTATTATGAGTATATAGAGAAACTGGATGCCATGGGCTATGTAAGCTCCATGCTTCCCGGAACAAAACCGTACAGCCGCATGGATATGGCGAAATGGGTGCTGGAGGCGGAACAGGCGGCGCAGCAGAAGAAAATGCCTTCCTATCTCAAACAGGAGATGGACGAACTGGAAAGGGCCCTGGCGCCGGAACTGACATACCTGCGGGGAGAAGGCCGTTATGCATCGCCCGTCCGCCTGCAGGAAGCCCAGGCGGGACTGACCTATTTCCACAGTGATGCAAAAGACTATGCTTACAGAAAAGGGATTAATGCCCAATGGCAGGCATTAAATCATGAAAATAACGGATACCGCTGGGGAAGAGACGGCAACTTTACTTCCCAGGCGCTCATTGCGGGCAATATCAATGACCGCTGGGCCGTTTCCCTGACGCCCCGCTTCAGCTATGACAAAGATCAGCACGGCGGTGCCTCTCTGGAAGAAGCCTATGTGCGCAGCCGTATCGGCATCGTCCATGTTACAGCCGGGAAAGAAGCCCTTTCCTGGGGCGAAGGCATGACGGGAAATCTGGCATTGGGAAACAATATGAAGCCCCTGACCATGGTCCGCTTTGATACCGGAGACAACATCAAAAATAAATGGATGCGCTTTATCTTCGGGAACAGTCATATCTTCTACGCCCGGCTGGACGGAAACCGGGCAGACACGGCGGCCTCCCAGGGCCTGACGGACTATAACCATCCGGGACTGCTGGGCATGCGCTCTGATTTCCAGCCCTGGAGAAATGTGACCATCGGGCTGGCCCGGATTTCCCTGCTGGGAGGCCATGGAAACGGGCTTGACAGCGGAGACTGGAGTGACTGGGCGGTAGGCACCAATCACAATGCTGATACAGACCGGTGGGACGACATCGCCGGCGGCGACTTCCGTATCCGTTTCCCGGGAGCCCAGATTTACGGAGAAGTCTACGGGGAAGACCAGGCCGGATTCCTGCCGTCAAAGCTGGCAGAACGTCTGGGCGTGCTTCTTCCGCGTCTGACCTCTGACGGTTCCTGGGATGCCGCTCTGGAATACGCCCACACCACCGATGCATGGTACAGCCACCAGCGATTCCAGAACGGCTGGGTCTATGACGGCAACCTGATGGGAGACTGGATGGGAAAAAATACAAACCGCTATTACGGGCGGATCCGCCACTATATGGAAAACGGACAGACCCTGAGCTTCCAGCTGCAGTATACGGAAATGGACCGTGATCTCAGCTATGCGCCGAAAGCTGCAGAGGCGTGGATTACATGGAACCGGAAACTGCGGGACCAGATGTCCCTCACCGTATCCGCAGGGGCGGCCCGGGTGAAAAACGCATCCTATGTGAGCGGCAATAAAGATACCATATGGCTGGGATCAGTCCTTTTGAAAAAGAGCTGGTGACCGGCAGGATAATAAAAAATCTGTTCAGCACCCCGGAAAGTAACTTATAACGTAACTTTTCGGACAGACCGGGCAGAATGAAGAGAAGAATGGCAGTGGAAGGGGAATTAAAGAAAATGGAGGATAAGGGAAAACGGTCAATGAATCTTCAGAACTTTCCTAAAGCAAGAAAAGTTATGTTATTTTTAGGAGATATTCTGATTATTGCAGCTTCTTACTGGATAGCAGTCTCTGTTGTATTTCACAAAAATTTATGGATCCCTCATTTGGACCTATATTCAGGGATGCTTCCTGTTATGATTATTATTGCCATACTGCTCTTTAATATCAATGGACTTTATTCCATTGCGAGGAAAAGCTTTGCTGAAATCATATTGAGTGTTCTTGTGAGTATGGTCTGCCTTGCCATTATCATGATGGCTTTTAGTTTTTTTATCCGTGAGTTTTCTTATTCCCGGGGACAATTGCTGCTTAGTATTATGATAGAAACAGTGCTGTTAATCCTGTGGCGCCGTGTCATGTGGAGAGTGGAGAAGGCCATTTACGGGGTGCAGAAAATCTTAATTATAGGAAATGAGGAAGAATGCGCCCATGTATATCATCGTCTGATTCATCAGCCCCAGCTGAGTCTGATGATTGAAGGGATATGTACGGATTGGGAAGGCCCGGCATGGGAACGGGCAGCGGACAAGGCAAAATATGTTTTGCTTTGTCCCAAAGTTCCTATGAAAAATAAGTCTACAATTATTACCTATTGCTATGATCATGGTAAAATACCGATGCTGGTTCCAGAGTTTTACGAGGTGTTCTGCCGCGGCATCCAGTTGAGAAAAATTGACGATATTCCTATTTTTGAACTGCAGAGCATGCAGCTTACAACAGAGAGAAGAATTTTAAAAAGACTTTTTGATCTTTTTATAGGGGGAATTACCTTTTTGATAGCGCTTCCTCTCATGATTCCGGCGGCATTGGCTGTGAAATTGGGAGACCATGGACCGGTCTTTTATAAACAGGACCGGGTGGGACGTTATGGAAAAGTATTTCCTGTTTATAAATTCCGCACCATGCGTGTAGATGCGGAAAAACTGGCAGGGCCCCAGCTGGCCTCGGAACACGATCCCAGAATCACAAAAGCAGGAGGAGTTCTCCGGGCCACCCGCATTGACGAACTGCCGCAGCTGTGGAACGTACTGAAAGGGGATATGAGTATTGTAGGCCCCCGGCCGGAACGCCCTTATTTTGTAGAACAATATGAAAAAGAAATTTCCTGTTACAATTACCGGACCAATGTCAAGCCGGGAATTACAGGATTGGCGCAGGTATATGGGAAATACAACACCACAGTCTATGATAAGCTGATTTATGATCTGGTCTATATTCAGAAAAGTAATATACTGGAAGACATGATCCTGCTGATACAGACAGTAAGAATTGTTTTTGAAAAAAGTGCCACAGAAGGTGTGACAAAAGAAAACAGTCTGGTTGACTTAAAGAAATATGAAATATAATAAGAACAAGCAGCGCGGCGGAAACGCCTGATCCTGAGGAAGAAAGCGGGGAAAGAGGCCTATGATTGATTTACATTCGCATATTTTGTGGGGCATTGATGACGGTTCGCTGTCATTGGAGATGTCTCTCCAAATGCTGAAAATGTCGGCAGATTCAGGAGTGACGGATATTTTTGCCACGCCCCATGCGAACCGCCATGGGACGGTGCCGGAGTGGCCGGTGGTGCTGGATAAAATCAATACGCTCCAGGCAGAAGCGGACAAGGCCTCCATACCGATCCATATTCACAGCGGCGCCGAGGTGGAGCTGGATTACCATACCCTGGACTTTGTGAAGGAAGGCAGCCGGGACTACTGCCTGAACGGCAGTGACTATATTTTGGTGGAGCTGACGCGGCAAAGCCGTCCGTCCCAGGTGGAGGAACTTCTTTACGAACTGATGCTGCGGGGATTTATTCCCGTATTGGCCCATCCGGAGCGGTATGACCACATTATGTCCCGCCCTGATCAGGTATTGGAATGGATGCGCCACGGCCTTCTTCTCCAGTCTAATCTGGGAAGCTTTACCGGATTTTTTGGGGACAGCGCCCAGCATCTGGCACGGGAGATGGAGAAGCGGGGCATGATCTCCTTTCTGGGAAGCGATGCCCACCGGACTAATGTACGTACCACGGATACATCTCCCGGGGAAAAAGCCATTGTCCGACTCCAGGGAGGACAGGCCCTGTGGGACCGGTGTATTGAAAATAGTCAAAAATTACTGCAGAATAAAGTCATCTATCCCGACGTGCCCGATTCCTGGGATCCCCCGAAAAAAGGATTCCTGTCATGGATCTTTGGGAAATTATAAAAGAAAAGATAGAATATAAAATCAGGCGCAGGTTGGACAAAAAGGAACTGCACAGGCGGCTTGAAAACAGAGAGGAAAATATGAATAAAAAATTACTATCTATGGCAGCGGTGCTGCTGTTTATATCAGCGCCGGCCTGGGCCCAGGACTACACCATGCGGCCCGGTGATGAATTAAATATTGTATTTACCCAGGAACCGAATCTGGGCAATACGCAGGCCAATGCGAGTCCTTTTACCGTAAGGCCTGACGGGAAAATATCCTTCCCCATGGCAGGAGAGATTGATGTACGGGGGATGACCGTATCCCAATTTACGGAGACGCTCCGCACACGTTTGTCCCGGTATTTTATAGATCCTGATATTTCCGTCAATCTGGTGAAGCTGGGTGCGGTGCGGGTCTATATCTTTGGAGAAGTCAATAAACCCGGGGTTTATGAACTGACGAAATCCCACCGCGTGATGGACGCCATCGGCGCGGCCAGCGGATTTAATTGGGATACAGCCAAGAAAAAAATCTTCCTCATTCATCAGGATGATACAGACAAACCTATTGCCATTAATTTGAACCGCATTCTCCAGACAGGCGATATGTCTCAGAACTATATCATGCAGGAGGGAGATATTTTGTATCTGACAAAGAACAGCCGCATTAACTTTGCCCGGGATATTGCGCCTTTCCTCAGTGGTGCTTATATGATATCCGAAATTAAAAATAATAATGACTGAAATGACTGAATTTTTACAGGAGGACTATCTTGGATGAAATGACCATTGATCTGCAGGAACTGCTGCAGATTGTTGATTCCCATAAGAAAACTATAGCTGCCGTAACAGCCGCTTTTGTGGCCTGCGCCGGTCTGTATCTGCTGATTGTACCGCCCACCTATGAATCCGTGTCTATGCTGCGGGTGAAACAGGATCAGGGATTGGGGGACTCTATTCTGGCAAATCTGCCTACAGGAAATACAACAGAAACCCAGCAGCGGATGAGTACGGATGCAGAGATTTTAAAAAGCCGTTCAGTAGTACTTCCTGTGATTCAGGCTACAGAACAGCCGGACAGTGATGGACAGTATCCAATTTATGATGATTATGTAAAAAATCATATTACAACTCTTCCAGTAAAAAATACGGAAATTCTTCAAGTTTCTGTAACGGGAAAAACACCGGCACAGTCCCAGGAAGCCAATCAGCTGTTGGTTCAGGGGTTTTTGAAGCGGCTGGCAGACATGTCTCATGATGAACAGAAAGTAACAAGAGAATTTCTGCAGCAGCGGCTGATTACAGCGAAACAGGAATTGACACAGGCGGAAAATGCTCTTCAGAATTACCAGGTGGCGAACAAGGTTTATTCCCCCAGTGACCAGATGAAGACACTGGCAGATCAGCTGTCTATGGTAGACAAAGCAAAGGCAGCAAACCAGTTGGATCTGGAAACAGCGAAGGCGGCTCTCAGCAGTGTGACAGGGCAGCTGGACAGTGCCGGAAAGAGTGTGGCTGATAGTTCCGCTATCCAACAGTACAAGATTCAGCTGGCCCAATTGGAGGCGACAAAGGCTGGATACATTGGGAAATATACCGATGAAAATCCGAAGATGCAGGAAATTAACAGCCAGATTCAGACAATACAGAGCGCGCTGAGTCAGGAGATATCCCGTATCGTGGATCAGCAGGCTCCTTCTACGAACGCTGTTCAGCAGGGACTGATGGCAGATAAATTTAAAAATGAAGCTGCCATCGCTGTAGCGGAAGGGAAAGATAAAGCTTTGGCATCCCTGGATGCGCAGAATAATGCATCCATTGAGGCACTGCCTGAAAAAGAGCAGGGATTCATCCGGGTGAAACGGGATGCAGATGTATCCCAGGAAATCTATGTCATGTTGGCAAAGAGACTGGAAGAAGCCAAGATTGCAGAGGTGATGGTCCCCAATGAAGTACAGATCGTAGACAGTGCGACACTGCCGGAGAAACCGATCAAGCCTAAAAAGGGCCTGACACTGCTCCTGTCTCTGATCCTGGGATTGCTGGCGGGCAGCGGATTTGTGGTAACCCGGTATTTGATGAACCGGCGTATCCGCACATCGGAAGACGTGGAACAGCAGTTCGGACTGCCCGTGCTGGGCATGGTGCCTGATCTGGAATCAGTCAGAAAAGAAGAATCCCGCAGCGGAATGCAGCGGCTGGATGACTGGAGGAGAAAATTATGGCACAAATCAAACTGATCACAGAGCATGATAAAAAATCCCCCGTATCGGAAGCCTACCGGACAATCCGGACAAATCTCCGCTTTGCCGGTGCAGATAAACCTTTGAAATTTATCGGGGTCACCTCATCCATTCCTTCTGAAGGGAAATCTACCACCATTTCAAATCTGGCGGTTGTGATGGCCATGGATGGGAAAAGGGTGCTGCTCATTGACTGCGATATGAGAAAGCCTATGATCCACCGTATTTTTGAACTCCCGAACCGGGGAGTGTCGAATTGTATTGCTACAGGGGTTTCTGTAGAAAGCGTAATCCGGAAAGAAGTCAGGCCGAATCTGGACATTCTGACCAGCGGTCCTGTGCCTCCGAATCCGTCAGAAATGATTGGATCGGAGAAAATGACATCTCTTTTGAAACAGGCGGGAGAAAGCTATGACTATGTATTGATTGATCTTCCTCCTGTACTTCCTGTGACAGATGCTGCTGTTATGTCTGCAAAGATAGACGGCATGATTCTTGTAATAGGATCAGGGGATGTGACACCGGAAGAGGGAAAGCGGACAAAGGAGCAGTTGGAACAGGCCGGAGCTCATATGATTGGTGTTATACTGAATAAAGTGCCGGTGCAGCATAACCGGGGCTATAATTACTACTATTATTACCATTACGGGGTAAATGATGGAGAAGAATATAAGCATAAACATGAACATGAACATGAACATGAACATGAACATGAACATCATTACCATATTTGAGTTAAATAATATGGTTTTATGTAAGCATATATATTGGTCAATTGTTAATAATTATAAAAATGAGGGGTTATTTTGAAGAATGCAATAATAGTTAACTGTTTTGGTAATTATGATTATCCAATTAGATTGAAGTTTATAAAAAAGGCTTTATCTGAAATAGGGTATAACGTCATTATTGTTACTTCGGATGTAGACCACAGAAGTAAAAAGAAAATTAATGTTAACAAAAAAGATGTTAAAATTATTAATGTGCCGATATACAAAAGAAATATTTCATTTAAAAGAATATTTTCTCATTATATTTTTTCTTGCCGATGTTTTCAAT
>OLIH01000981.1_pt1 | contig 11121 bp, 8 predicted proteins | sample 1609721 | NCBI WGS metagenome assembly OLIH01 (sample SAMEA4350157, study PRJEB24818) | metagenome | biome: human; feature: gut; material: faeces | place: Denmark | collected 2013-09
CTTGCCCTGCGGCTTTTCAATGAAACCCGAGAGCATGTCTTCAAATTTTGTTTTGCCGAGCAGTTTTGTCATAGCCGTAATGCCCAGCACCTTGTGCTCATACGGGTCAAATCCGGCTTTTTCAACAGTTTCCGCCACAGCATGTTCATTCACATATTTCCGGTTGGAACGTCCCTCGACAATTTTCCAGTCATGCCATTCCTTGCCGCTGACCGCCTGTTGCAACGCATATTCCTTTACATCGCTGGCCCAGGATACCAGTGCATCTGCTTTGGAAAGAATAGCTTCTATCTCCTCATCTCCCAGAGTGGATGGCATTGCAAAATCATATCGGGCCAATTCCAGGTTATATTCTGCCCGCTTCCGGCAGGTAGCTTTTACATTGCAGAACCGGCAATGCTCCCCGGCCTTAAACTCACCTTTACCTTGAGCCGCCAGTTCTGCCGTCGGCTTCAGCGTATCGTCAGCCCAGGAGAGCAGTTCTTCCTTGGGGATGGTATAAGTGCTGATGTTTTCGCGGCGCGGCTGGAAGATAGTCATGGACACCTGTTTGATATCATAGATGCCATCAAATAAGTCCAGTGCACCGAGTGCATAACACATCAGTTGTGGATTCCGCTTCGCTTCTACTAAAATTCCCACCCCAAACTTCATATCCGTAATCGAAAGCACTCCGTCTGCCACGATCACGCAGTCACCGGTACCAAAACCCTGCGGTACCCATCGAGAGAAATCCAGTCGCTGTTCAACCAGCACCATCGGGTCTTTACATTTTCCTTTTACCGCCGCAAGCTGCTCCATTACATACTGGACATACATATCCGCACAGTCTGCCATTTCCTCATTGAAGTACGTAAGATTTTCCGTGGGATCTGCTGACTTCTGCCCCAGTGCTGTTTTCAGCTTGTACTCACAAAGGCTGTGGGCATCCGTTCCCTGTATTGCAAACTCACTGGTGGTATCGCCCGCTTTGGAACACAGCAAGGCCGAGGGTGGACATTGTAACCACCTATGACTGGATGAGGCTGATAAGACTGCGTGTTTATCCGGCATTGCCAAGTACCTCCACTTCCGCAAGCAAGGCCTTGTATTCTACCGGGTTTACATCGGACAGCCTTCCCACACCATGTTGATTAATGATTGCCTTGACCTGTGCGGTATAGCCTTGGCGGGCCTTATCTGCACAAACAGCCCTGACATCTTCAAGCGTGAGTTCCTTTTCTTTCTGTACTCCGGCTTTAGGATCCCTGACTGCTTTTTTCTTAACATCAGCCTTTTTTGCAGGCGATTTTTCTGCATCCGCACCGCTGAAAAAAACAGCCAGTTCGCCAGAAATACCGACCAATGTTTCACCACATTTTTTGAGCTCGTCAATGAACATGGATAATTCGTGTTCTTTTCCCATTGGGATTATCTCCTTTCCTCTTCATTTTTTCAGTTGTACTGACTGCCGAAAACCGGTCAGCGATTCGCCGTGACACTACGCTGATTGCAATAAGCACGTCAGATAACTCACGATCAAGTTCCTGACGACCATTTGCTTTTGTGCCTGATCTGCATCGGATTGTCATGTTTAACACCGTCCCTTCCGAGTGGCTTTTCTGCCCCTCTGTAAGTAAAAGGACATCTGCCGATATTTTAAGAACCATAATTGCTAAAAAATATAAAAACCTGTTCCATCACATACTGCCGTGGTGGAACAGGAAAGACATTACTTCTTATTCAAAATTCTTCAGTCGGGTCTTTAGCTTCAGCAAAATCCGGTGCTTGCGTTTATTAACACCTTTCTGGCTCATGCCGATGACCCGTCCAATTTCAGCTTCACTATGGTTGGTGCCATACATTTCCATAATCGTGCGGTCAATTTCTTCCAACCCGTCCAGTACCTTGTGCAGTTCGTCAATCAGCATTTTCTTCATAACATCCGCCTCAAGGTCGGAAGTATCAGCAACTTCGTATTCCGTATTATTGAATAATTCGTCCAAGGAAACCGGCCTTTTCTGCCACTCCTTACACCTTTCCTTATTTGAAACATCATCCACCTTGCAGGATACCGTCTTGCTCAAACGCTGTTCACGCTTGTTCTCCCGCCAAAGCGGACGCATATAGGCTTTGTACTGTTCTTCCAATACGGGAACCATAATAACTTTCTTCAGTTTATTTCCAATTTTCGTCCAAACTACATCCGCCGGATCAATGCCGAAATCCCGGATGGTTTCCGGTGTTACCTCCATGGGAATGTAATACTGCCTGTTTTCGCTGTTTGTCTGTAAATTTACTCTTGTTTTCATGTTATTCCCTCCATAGGTTCTGCTGTTACCTATCAGCGGAGGAAAAAAGAAGGGGTCTGCATACGATGTATGCAGACCCCTTGAATGCCAAAATGAGCGCACTAAAGAAAGGTGGATACATCGAAGCTCCCTATTCGGCTTTTATTGCCGCATAGGAAATCGATCTTTGTACCCCCCGCCTCATGGCCATCTCAGCGTGAGATTTTTTTCGTCAGATTTCTTCTGACATGTCCAGTATATAATGATTTTTAAAAATCCCTAAATCTTGGCGAGTTAGAGAAAAAGCCCTGTTTTACGCACTTCTTCGAATATCAAAGCGGCAAAACAGGGCTATGTCAAAGATGTTATTAACTTGGCAAGTTAGTGAATTTTTCAGAAGTGCAAAACGATTATAATTGAGCAGATAAAAAGCACTTCAAAAGTAGTTCTAATTGTAATTACATCGTGATATAATATTAATATTGGGTTTTATAATTAGGAGGTGCCATATGAGCGAGATAAAGAAAAGCATTAATCCGATGGAGCATTACAATATGTCCGACCTTCTTCGGGGGCAAGCATCGAAAATAATTACTTCTATTTCAGAAAACGATACTGCAGCTTTTATCTTGAAAAACGGTAAACCAATGGCTGTCGTTATTTCTAACGACAGATATGAACGTCTGCTCAAGGCAGGCATTGATATTAATGAGATTTAAGCAGCGGAGGAATTAAGATATGGCTACTCAAAAAATAACTGAAGTAATGATGGATGATAAGACCATTGATGCTTCCAAAGAAATAGCAATGGTTTTTTCTATCGCGAATACGCTTCGCGGTCCATATAAACCGGAACGATATAAGGATGTCATTATCCCTATGATTATTCTTCGTCGATTTGAATGTGCATTGGCTGACACTAAAGCTGCAGTTGTTGCATCTTTTAAGAAAAATCCGTCTGAACCGGCTCAACGTCTTTGCAAGAAGTCTGGGTATCAATTTTACAACACCTGTGAATTTGACCTGAAAAAACTGCTGACCGAAGCGCCCGCTATAGCGGAAAACTTGACTTTCTATATCGAGTCGTTTTCACCTAATGTTCAAGCTATCTTTGAAGAACTGAAATTTAAGGAAGAAATCAAGAATCTCGATAAGAATAACCGTCTGCTCGGTGTCGTGAAAAAGTTTTCCGAGCTTGACCTGAATCCTGCTACTGTAGACGGACATAAAATGGGTTATATGTTTGAAGAGATAATCCGTAGATTTTCTGAAAACGCTGAAGCAGGCGACCACTATACGCCGAGAGAAGTGATTCGGCTTCTCACAAGCGTTCTTCTCGCCGAGGGATGCAGTGACGTCTTTAGCGAAGGGCGCGAAATTACCACCCTTGATATGGCGTGCGGAACTGGCGGTATGCTTTCAACTGCACACGATTTTATTGTTCGCATGAATCCCGATGCCAATGTTCGTCTGTTTGGGCAGGAAAATAATCCAGAATCTCATGCTATCTGTCTTGCGGATATGCTTATAAAAAATCAGGCAGCAGAAAACATACGCTTTGCAGATACCATGAAAGAAGACTGCTTCAAAAACACCTCAATGCGATTTGTAATAGTCAACCCACCTTTTGGCGAATCTTGGGGTGGAAAAGATGCCGGTGACGGTGTTGAAAAGGCCGTCCGCGACGAATACAAAAAAGGAAAAGATGGACGCTTCCCGGCAGGACTTCCTGCAACCGGCGATATGCAGCTTCTTTTCATGCAGCACGCCGTAGCAAAAATGCAAAAGAAAATCGGACGCGCTGCGATCATATCCAACGGCTCGCCGCTGTTCTCAGGCAACACAACAAGCGGAGAAAGCCAAATAAGACGTTACCTCTTAGATAACGACCTTGTTGAAGCAATCATCGGGCTCCCTTCCCAGCTTTTCTACAACACCGATATTGCCATATATACTTTTATCCTATCTAAAGGCAAGCGTAAAGAGCGCAAAGGAAAAGTGCAATTCATCGATGCTACGGATATGTGGACCCCATTAAAGCGTTCGCTTGGCAAAAAACGTAGAGAAATATCTCGTGAACAAATCGCTTTAATCACTGAGATGTATTCGGATTTTGTTTCCTGCAAAAAAACACAATGGTGCGAAAAGCGGAAGTGTGATTGCAAAATAGAGTCTCGCATATTTGACCGAGATGAATTTATGTATAAAGAATGGTCTGTATATCAGCCATTACAGCGACGTGGCGAGATTAGCGAAGAGTCTATCGAAGCCTTACGCACAAGTGCATATTTTACGGCAAACACAAACATTTTCAGTGAATCTAAACTAGAAGAACTCGAAGAGACCAACCCTCGCAGTGCATCCGATGAAAAAGCATACAAAAAACAACTCGCCGGGCGCAAGTTCACCGAGGCGGTAATTGCCGCACTAAAGACACATGAGGCTGAAAAAGTATACACAGACTTTGGCAAATTCGAAGCAGCCTTGAAGAAAGTCCTCTCTGATGTTGAACGGATAACTGCTTCGCGTCTTTTCAACATCGCTATCGAAATGTCTGTCATTGACAAGACTGCGGTAGTCCAAAAAGACCGCAAGGGCAAAATCATCCCCGATCCGACCACAAAGGACACCGAGATAATCCCCTTGAATCAGGATGTAGATGAATACATGAAGGCTGAGGTTCTTCCGCATATTCCTGATGCACTGTATTTCTATGAGTACGACCCGAAAAAAGCCACCACCGCCGCAAATAAAGAAAGACTGGGAGCAGAGTTCCCGTTTACCCGCTATTTCTATGAGTACCATGAACCGGAGCCTGCTGATGACCTGTTGGCACAATTTATGAAGTTAGAGAGTTCGCTGACATCAAAGATTGCGGAACTGCAGAAAGATGCGGGTACAAAATGAGTCAGGGAATGAAGGCCAGTGGAATCAAATGGATCGGGGACATACCGGATTCATGGCAGACCAATCGAATAAAGTATATGGCAACCCTAAAAGGGCGTATTGGTTGGCAGGGCTTAACCTCTGAGGAATACCAAGATGATGGTGCTTACCTCATCACGGGTGTCGACTTTAACAATGGCGGTATTGATTGGGAAAACTGTGTCCATGTACCGATGAAGCGCTGGGAAGAAGCCCGTGATATTCAGATAAAAAATGGGGATCTCCTTATAACGAAGGATGGTACCATCGGTAAAGTCGCAATTGTATCCGATATGCCGGGTGAAACATCCCTTAACAGCGGCGTTCTTCGTATTATGCCAATCGATGGCTATAATTGTAGGTATTTGTTTTGGGTACTTCAATCAGAGGTGTTTTGGAACTGGTTTAACTTTAAAAATGCTGGAAACAGCACCATTGTCCATCTCTATCAAGGTGATTTTGCCGAATTCATTTATGCATTTCCAGAGCGTGCCGCGCAGGAGAAAATCGCCGATTTCCTCGATGTGCATTGTGCAAAGCTAGACAGCATTATTGCTGACATAGAAAAGCAGATTGAAACCCTACAGAAATACAAAAAATCCCTCATCACTGAAACGGTGACAAAGGGTCTGGATATAACTGTGCCTATGAAGGATAGCGGTATTTCATGGATTGGTCAAATCCCGAGAAATTGGGGAATAAGCAAAATAAAGTATTTAATAGATTCAAACCACCCATACCCAATTGGTGATGGAGATCACGGAATGATAAAGGCGGATGATTATCTTACAGATGGCATCCCATATATACGGGTATTGAACCTAACATGGGGAAATGGTTTGAGCATGAAGAATATTGTGTATATCTCCGAATCCATGAATGCAATAATTAAAAACAGCACATTAAGGCCTAATGACATACTAATAGCCAAGACTGGTGCTACAATTGGAAAAACTGCAATAGTTCCTGAAACCTTACCAATAAGTAATACTACATCCCATGTTGGCAAAATAACTTTGCCAGTTACCCACGATGCAAAATACTTTTATTATGTAGCAACATCATCTGTTGTACAAAAACAAATTGAAGATATGTCAGCAATGCAAAGCACGCGTCCAGAGTTGGGTATCGAAGGGCTGAAGAACCTGATTGTAGTAGTGCCGCCCTTGGATATTCAAAGAAGAATTTCCAGTTATTTGGATTGCCGTTGCTCTGAAATCGATGAAATAATTATAATTAAGAAGAGACAGCTCTTATCCATGCAGGAACATAAGAAATCAATAATATTTGAATATGTCACAGGGAAAAAACGCATGAAGGAGGCCCAATAATATGCCTATCAAAGCTGACCAGTTAAAAGAAAAAGAAGACTACCAAAAACTCATCATGGAGCGTCTCAGTGATGACAATGGTTTTCGTATCCGCCCCAACACGGCATACAAGGCAGGCCTTGCTATGGATACAGAAATGCTTCTCGAATTTCTAGAATCAACGCAGCACGATACGATGGAGCAGCTCCGCCGCATGTACAAAGACCACACAAACGACACGGTCATAAACTACATCAACTCCGAAATAAACAAAGAAAGTCGTGGCTTGATTGATGTTATCAAACATGGCGTGGAGTTTGACAACGGCGCAACGCTCATTCTAATGTATCGAAAGCCGGACAGCACCATCAACACGTCGGCTGTGGCAAACTATCAGAAAAACATCTTCTCAGTCATGGAAGAGGTATATCACAAAGCTGATGAGCGTATCGACCTCGTACTCTTCCTAAATGGTCTTGCTATTTTCACTATCGAATTGAAGTGCAACACCTCCGGGCAAAACTACAAAGATGCCATCAAGCAATATAAAGAACAAAGAGACGGGTCCACCAGGCTTTTCAAAGCGAAGGTTGGCGTATTCGCTGCTTTTGCTATGGATTTGAACGAGGTGTATTACACTACAGAGTTAAAAGGAACTGACACCTTCTTCAATCCATTCAATATCGGCGATAATTTCGGCAAGGGAAATCCACACAACGATATCAGCGGAATCAATGTTTCTTATATGTGGGAAGAAATCTGGAATAAGGACAAAATACTCTTCCTTATTGAGCGCTTCATCTATATCAAGAAAAAAGAACGCAAGGACTCTGACACTGGAAAGGTAAAGAAAACGAAGGAATTGATTTTCCCGCGTTTTCATCAGCTCCGTGCTGTTGAGCGTGTCATGGCGGATGTTTGCCTAAACCACACAAGCTGTAACTATCTTATCGAGCACTCCGCCGGCAGTGGCAAAACCGAGACCATATCATGGCTCGCCCACATCCTTGCAACTGTTCACGATACTGAGAACAATAACATTTTCGATACCGTGCTCATCATTACAGACCGCATCGTTGTTGACCGCCAGCTACAAGAAGCTATTCTTGGCATCGAGCATAAAAGCGGACAGGTCAAGGTCATGGATGACACTTGTTCGTCGGAAGACTTGGCATTCGCACTTGGTGGGAATACGAAAATCATTGTCACAACGATTCACAAGTTTTATTACATACTCAACAACAACTTACTCGGTAACCTCAAAAACAAGAAATTTGCCGTCATGATTGACGAGGCCCACTCTTCTACGGAAGGCGTGTATATGCAATCCGTCACACAAGTTTTAACAAACGAAGATGCGGAAGAAGAAGGAAAAACCGAAGAAGATAAAATGGTCGAGGAAATCCAGAGAAGCGGCAAGCAAAGCAATGTTTCCATGATTGCCTTTACCGCAACTCCAAAGCCGGACACATTACAGCTCTTTGGCACCTTAAATGCTGATGGAAAAAAAGAATCTTTTGACCTTTACTCCATGAAGCAGGCCATAGAAGAAGGTTATATCCTGAATATACTTGAAAACTATGTGACTTGGGAAACGTACTGTCACCTGAACAAAGCCATCGAGGATGACCCGGAACTTCGCTCGATTACGGCAAAACGCAAAATGGCTCGTTTCATTGACCTTCATGATACAAATATTGCCCAAAAGGTCGAAGTGATTATCGAGCACTTCCGTGCCAATGTTGCCGGCTGTCTTGGTGGTAAAGCAAAGGCGATGGTCATCACTTCATCCCGCCCTGCTGCTGTCAAATACAGGCAAGAGTTTGAGCGATATATCCAGGAGCATGGTTATACTGGAATCAAAGCTCTTGTTGCATTTTCCGGCAAGGTCAAGCTGGGTGACGAGGAATACACCGAGGTTGGGATGAATGACATCAAGGAGGAAGAACTCCGCTTTGAGTTTGATCGGAACTGCTATCAGGTGCTTATCGTTGCGGATAAGTATCAGACTGGCTTTGACCAGCCGAAGCTTGTTGCTATGTATGTCGATAAACGACTGAAAGGCGTGGCGGCAGTTCAGACATTGTCCCGCTTGAACAGAATTTGTCTGCCCTATAATAAGACAACCTTTGTTCTGGATTTCAAAAACAGTTATACAGACATCAAGGCTGCGTTCGAGCCTTATTACAAGGATACCATTCTGTTCGAAACAATATCACCATCCGACATTCGAGAATTGGATAAAGATCTTGATGAATACGATTTTCTGAGTGTAGCCGACATCGAAGAGTTCAATATGTATCTTTACCAGCCGGTTCGCTCCTCCAAAGTCAAACAGCGTATGTGGGCGCTCCTTGACACTGCATTGCGTAATATTGTTGGCCGACCTGAAAAGGCGCAAATGGAAATCAAGATAACAATGCGACGTTTCTTGAAAGGTTACCGCTTCTTAATTCAAGCCACTGCCTATGAAAATCTTGATTTCCACAAAAGGTATAATTTTCTATCCTACCTCATTAAAGAACTAAATCCCGGTGGATGCGGAAACAACTTCGATATTGCTGATAAAATAACAGTCAGTGATTTCCGTCAGAAGCAAATGGAAGAACATACCGGGAATGACATAGAGGCGAAGCCTGAAGTCAAACTCAAAAAACCAAAACCGGCCAGTATAGAGGATGAACAAAAAAAGCTACTATCTCAGATTATCGATGAGGTTAATGCTCTTTACGATAAAGAGTACGAGCCGGATTTCACTACGAAGGCCGCCATGCAGATTCGAGACCTTCTTTTGAAAAACCTTACCTTTAAAGACCGGCTTGAAAAAAGTGCAAAAAACAACACGCTTAATGAGTTTAAGTTCACATATGATGATTGCGTTCAGGATGCACTGGTAGAAGGCTATGACCAAAATGTTGATTTTTACACGCTCCTTCTCAGTAATCCAGAAATTCGCGCAAAGTTTGCAAATGTGTTTATGAGTGAGATATATCGTATTCTAAGAGGAGAAGCTCCTAACGAATAACTATGAAAGGTGGTGGCTAAGCAAATCATGACTTCATACAATCCATTTATGAAATATATTCCTGATTTGGACGCCGAAGCTGAGAAGTTTCTGTGTGCCTACGGGTGTGAGGATGCCATTACCACACCTATGCCCGTTCCCATATGGGATATTGCAAATCGGATGTCTCTTGATGTTATTCAGACCGAATGCCTATCATATGATGACAGTGTACAAGGAGCAATTGCATTTAGTGATGGTATCATTGATGTATACGACTGGAACTCACAGGAGTTTATTGGGTACGAAGTTCACGCTGGTCTTGTTTTTATCGACGCAACAATAGGCAATGTAGGCCGGATTCGGAATACACTGGCTCATGAGTGCTTTCACTGGTATAAGCACAGGCACTACTTCAATTACAATCGATTCCATAACAACGGACAAGAATTCGCCTTTCGCTGTGAAAAAAGTAAAGTAAATGCCTCAAATCAAACTTCTATTAAAACAGATATTGAAACGATGGAATGGCAAGCTAAAATGATGGCTCCGCGAATTTTGATGCCAAAGAAAGCTGCAAAAATCTTACTCACCAATTTAATTAAAGGGTCAGAGAGCTTTGTAAATCGGGCAGAAGCTGCTGAACTCATGGTCACAAAATTTGCTAACACTTTTAATGTATCTCGCCAATCAGCAGCCATCAGAATGCTTCAGCTCGGTTTTACGGATGCAGAGCCTCTCTGCTCATATGATACAACAGAGAGTGATTTTGCCAATGGAGCAAAATACAAATCACAAGCCCAAATGCACCGCACCCCTATTGATCTATTTACCGCATTTGAAATCTATCGTGAGAATGAACTGTTACGAGAATCGCTGCATACTGGTGCTTTCCTATTTGCAGATGGATATTTCGTAATAAATGATAGTCGATATGTATCTTCTTCAAATGATCAACAAGCACATCTGACTGCCTATGCAAAAACACATCTAGCGGAATGCACACTTGATTTTTCCGTGAAGTTAGTCAATACGTCGTTAATGCGTTCCACAAAAACATTACTGTACAGGCATGATGCTGAGTTCCAGAAAGAAGCCGTTTTTGACGCAAACACACAAAACACCGAACTTTTCAACAAGGCAAAGGATTTTGAAAATAAACTAAAACGGTCACAGTCTACTCATAAAACCTCAACAAAGTGGTTATGGGAGCGTATGCAAGAAGAACATTGGAATTCTTCAACTTTTCAAGAAAACACAAAGCTTGACGCTATTAACTATACACGAGTTCAAAAACCGGAACACAAGTTCAAGATGGGTGCGCTTGTTGCAATGGGTGTGGGGTTGCGCTTAACACCTACCGAAATGGATGAGATATTGTCATTAACCGGATTAGCTTTCGACCCGAATGACAAGGAACAGCAAGCCTATGCGTATCTGTTTTCTGGCTACGCCGGACGAAGCATAGACGATTGTAATGAGTTTTTACGGGAAATTGACGTTACAGAGCTTGGAAGCCAACAAAGATTATAAAAGATTGAATAGCAAATAATCTATATTCTTACAAATACATACTTGCAATCGTTAATGCCGTATGCATTTCTTATATTAC
>OLIH01000982.1_pt1 | contig 11105 bp, 8 predicted proteins | sample 1609721 | NCBI WGS metagenome assembly OLIH01 (sample SAMEA4350157, study PRJEB24818) | metagenome | biome: human; feature: gut; material: faeces | place: Denmark | collected 2013-09
TATTATTACTGTGTGCCGGGAGGGAGAAAAAACGGGGAATATCTTCCGAAAGAGAAGGAGAAACTGGCGTACAGACTTGCACAGAAATCTTACGATGAAAAGATAATGAAACTTGCTGAAAAAAGGTTGTCCCAGATCAGAAAGATTACAAAAGATTATGACGAGGAAGAAATTGAAAAAATTTTTCTGGCTGAACATCCTGAAAGGCAGAAGCTGATTAAGCCGGCTGAACCTGTCTGGGAACAGCAATTGAGCAAGTGGGCTGCTGAGGATTACAAGAGAAAAGAATTTCAGGAAGATATGCCTGTTATATTAACCGAAAAGGGCGAGCGCGTGCGCTCGAAATCGGAAAAAATCCTTGCGGACTATTTTTACCGGAACGGTATTTTATACAAATATGAATGTCCCTTGTATTTAAAACGTTTTGGCACAGTTCATCCGGATTTTACTTTTCTTTCCAGAAAGACAAAACAGGAAATTTACTGGGAACATGACGGCAGAATGGATGACCCGGTATATGCGCAGAATGCAGTAAGAAAAATACAGGCATATGAAGAAAACGGTATTTATCCTGGAGAGCGTCTGATACTTACATTTGAGACAGGGAAAATTGTTCTGAATACCAGAACGATAGAAAGACTTGTTTACAGATATTTACTGTAGCTCACAGGAGACGAAGAATATGCAATAAATTTTTCCTATATTCTATTGAAAAAACGGCCTTCCCGGTGTATGATTAAATCATAAGTAGTAAGTAATAAGTAGTAAGTAGAAAGTGATTTGCAGCAGGTATAACTAATGGAATCGGATAGCTGCATATACGAGAGGAGGGTACGATTATGAAGGATTTAGTTTTATCTCAACAGTATGCGATTATTGCGCTGGACGGGCAGGAAAGTCTGCATCCTTCCCTGTCAAAGAGCGCTGCAGTACGCGGGATTGCGGCGGCGAAAGTATTGGAAGAAGTTATCGGTACAGATGAAGAGTGTGAGACTCCGGATTTTGTTTCCGGTGTGAACAAGGCTGTGGAAGCGGCAAAAAGTCTGAAGAAAAAAGAGGCAAAGCAGCTGGAAAAAGAAATGGCTGACATGCTGGAAGCGGACGGGGTGATGGAAGAGGTTCCCGATATCCTTGGCTGTGATATGGACTACTATACCGCCGGTGTAGAACTGAAGGCATACCGCAGTGAAGAAAACACTTATCTGGGAGTCAGGGAGGGAGTCCGGGCTGAGATTCTGGAAGACGGACCTGTAACCGTAGAGTGCGCTGTCTTGCTCTGGCTTTTCCGTGAGAGCGGCTGCATTCATGATCTGTTTTCAGTATCGGAGCAGGAGAAAGTGCAGGCGAGGATGACAGAGGCAGCTTCGGAGAATGAGAACTTCCGTGCCCTGTGGCAGGCAGAATTTCACAGCGCGGTTGAAAGTTTTGCGGAGCGTTTTCTGAGAGCAAAGCATAACTTGTTTAAAAATCCTTATTTGGAAGGCGTGAATCTGCTTTTCCCGTATCTGGAAAGGCGGAAATCAATTTTCATAGACTTCGTGATCCTCGGAACGGATGTAAAGGAACGCAGGATCGCAGTGATGGAACATCTGACAAAGATGGGGCATTACGTTGAAGAGGTTAAGTCGGGAAGCGAGACGCTGTTAAAAGTTGATAATGCTTATTACCGCATATTCCCTATGACGAAACGAGCGTATAAAGTGCCGATTCAGGGGGCTAATCTGGTCCCGGTATACTGGTAAGAAGAAAAGGTGAGCCTGATGTCGAGACAGAGAAGTATGGAGACAATTGAACATTCGGAATATGTAACCATCGGAGAACTGGTGAGACTGACCGGGGTGCGGTACAGTACGTTGAAGTTTTATACCGAAGAAGGCATGCTGCCATTCGAACAGGCGGAGGAGAACCTGACGAGACGGTACCGCAGGGTAGAAAGCATAGAGCGGATTACTTATATCAGACAATTGCGGGACAGGAAAATGACGATTCCCGAAATAAAAAAACTCCTGGAACAGGACGGAGAAATCGAAGAAAACTGTCAGGATAAATAAACAAAAACATATGAAATACAATGCCCGGGCGCTGAATCATCGAGACAGTACCCGGGCATCGATATATCCGGGAAGGCAGGATTAATCCAGGATATCTCCGTCTATAGAGATGGTGACCACCTGCCACGGGATAAATTTCCCGCTGTTCTGCAGAGCAGTTTTTGCTGCTGCCTCTAACCCGCCGCAGCAGGGAACTTCCATGCGTACAATGGTCACGCTTTTAATATCGTTATTTTTGATTATCTGAGTCAGCTTTTCGCTGTAGTCGATACTATCCAGTTTGGGACAGCCGATCAGTGTGATTTTCCCCTTCATAAATTCCTGATGAAGATTCGCGTAGGCAAAAGCTGTACAGTCGGCGGCGATCAACAGCTTTGCTCCGTCAAAATAAGGCGCATTGACAGGAACTAATTTAATCTGGCAGGGCCACTGTCCTAACTGAGAAGCTGTGGCATTTACAGGCGGCTGTGTGTTACTGTCTGCACGGTCAAAGCGGTGCATCCGGCTGCCGGGACAGCCGGTATGTTGAACTGCATTATGTGCATCTGTCTGCTCTTTCTTTTTCATATTTTCCTGCACGGCTTTTTCATCATAGGCCGCAGCCTCACGTTCCACGAAAGTAATGGCGCCGGTGGGACAGGCCGGCAGACAGTCCCCCAGTCCGTCACAGTAATCGTCCCGCAACAGCCGGGCTTTTCCGTTTACCATGCCGATGGCACCTTCGTGACAAGCTGAAGCACAGGCGCCGCAGCCGTTGCATTTTTCTTCGTTTATCTGAATAATTCTACGGATCATTAGAATCTCCTTCCTTTTCGTTTTTCTTCAGCTGTTTTAGAATATAATAAAATGTTTTGGAAATCCGTTGTATTAACAACATAGAGTGTATCTACTTAGAGAAAATCGTGCATGTGATTTTTTAAAATTACAAATAAACTTGCAAAAATTAGTAATCTGTGATACGTTATAGACATAAAAAGTATTTTGAAAGGCATGACTACAAATGCATAAATTAACACACTATGCCGAACTGCTGGGAGGCACTCCTCAATTTAGGATAGTTGAGGCGGCAAGCCAAGGGGCACCTCTTTATAATGTTTTCGGGCAAAATGATTTGTTGGAAGATCTTTTTGGAGTGGATTCCGCCAAAATGAATAGTAAAGTAATAAGGACTACTGAACAGGTCACTACATTGTCAACCGGTAATATTATTTTTAGCCTGATATCAGGTACGGCGTGCATTGTAAGTGAAAAACATAAGGGGTATCTGTACACACAGAATTATATAAAAATTTTTCCGGGCAGCAGCATCGATCCGAAATTTTTAATTTATCTTTTAAATGAGGAGAAAATGGTGAGAAAACAATTTCGTTTCGGGCTTCAGGGATCGACAACTTTAAAATATACATTAAAACAGTTGAAGGGTTTGGAACTTCCTTTGCTGCCTTCCCTTTAGAACCAAAGGCTCTTAGGAGATGTTTATCTGAAGCAGCTAAAAGTACAAGCCCTGAAATGCAGAGAAGCAAAGGCTGAGACGAAAGTTGTGCTCTGCAAGTTGGAGGAGGTTATGGAAAATGAGAGAGGCTCAGTTTGAAACCGAATTAATTCAGTATCTTTCTAAGGGAATTATTGTTGATGAGATAGTGGATGATTGGAGTGAGTTGTCAAAAGAGAAGGCGATAAGAGATGCGGCACCATATATAGTAGAACAAAAACGTTGGAATTATGAACCTCAAATTAAAACAACAGAAGACTTGTGGCATAATTTCAAAGTAATTCTTGAACAGCATAATCAGGGGACTTTGGATCATCCGTTGAGTGTGGTTGAGTTTAATCAGGTAAAGAAAATTATATCGAATCTGCATACGCCGTATGAAGCGGGACAGTTTTTGTATGGATTAAACGGTGTATCTGAAATAGAAATAGATTTGGATGATGGGAGACATGTTTTTCTGACTGTGTTTGATCAGAAAGAGATCGGTGCAGGAGATACTGTATATCAGGTTGTCAATCAGATTGAGAGGCCGGCTGTTATCTCGGGAAAAATGGATCGGCGGTTTGATACGACGTTGTTGATCAACGGGCTTCCGATCATTCAGATTGAAGAAAAGAAAGAAACACACGATATTAATGAGGCTCTGAATCAGATGCATCAATACGCAGCTGAAAATCAGTATAGAGACATATATTCTACATTGCAGATCCTCGTAGCCATAACCCCGAATAATGTAAAATATATGGCTAATACAACGGCTGATAAATTCGATAAAGACTTTGCTTTTCACTGGCAGAGGAGAGAAGATAATTCGGTTGTACGTAATTGGAAAGAATTTGCAGATTCTATGCTCAGTATACCTATGGCCCATAAAATGGCTACCAATTATATGATCTTGGACGGAACTCCGAATAAGCAGACGCTGAAAGTTATGCGTCCATACCAGGTGTATGCGACAGAAAAAGTGATCGAAGGAATAAAGAATATTGATTTTGAGGGAGGTTATAGAAAAGTCGGTTATATTTGGCATACGACAGGATCGGGAAAAACGATAACCAGTTTTAAAACTGCATGGCTCGCCAGCCGTCTGCCGAATGTTGACAAGGTTGTGTTTGTGGTTGACAGGATTGCTTTGACGAAGCAGACAAATGAAAAATACAGAGCCTATGATCCGGACGGCAGTATAGAAGAGGATTCACGGACGGGGAAAATAAGCGATACACAAAGCACGAATGAACTCAGCCGAAAGCTAAAAAGTAAAGATAATAACATTATAGTAACTTCAGTACAAAAACTGAATGCATTGATACATCGGAGTCACTTTAAATCTCCGGATAAGAATATTGTCTTTATTGTCGATGAAGCTCACAGAAGTACAGGAGGAGATGCTTTTTTAGAGATACAGAAAGCGTTTAAGAAATCTGCATGGGTAGGATATACCGGAACTCCTATGTTTGATGAAACGACAAAGGGAAAACGGACGGAGGATATTTTTGGCAAGCTGCTTCATCCGTATACAATAAGAGAGGCGATTGCTGACAGAAATGTTCTCGGGTTTAAAGTCGATTTTGAGACAACGATTAATGAAGAACAGATGAAGAGTGAGTATCTTCCCCGGTTTTATAAAGAACAGCACCCGAACTGGAGTGAGGAACAGATCCGCGAGAAAATTGAAAACCTGACGGAAGAAGATATTGACGATACAGTAGAGCCGAGCTTTTATGATGAAAACTATGAGCACGTAAAGCTTGTCGTGGCTGATATATTTAAAAATTGGAAAAACAGGTCCAATGATGGAAGATATAATGCAATCCTGACGACTCGCTTAGGAGGAAAGCGGACGAGCACCCCTATGGCAATGATGTACTTCCGTGAATTTCAAAGAGTGAATAGGGACAATGAGAGGAACGGAAAGGCGACATTAAAAGTAGCTGTTACATTTAGCATGGATACGTCAAACAGTGACCGGCAGATGACAAATAACCGTGATCTCGCCGAGGCGATAGACGTATATAACGGACAGTTTGGAACAAAATTCGAGCATAAAGATGTTGAGGGGTATACGCAGGATGTGATCAGCAGACTCAACCGTACAGTCAGTGATCAGCAATATCTTGATCTTGTTATTGTAGTGGATCAGCTTCTTACAGGTTTTGATGCCCCGGAATTAAATACTCTGTATGTGGACAGGGTTTTAAAAGGTGCGGCTCTGATTCAGGCATATTCAAGAACAAACCGTATCGCAGATTTTCAGGAAAAACCGTGGGGGAGGATTATAAATTATCGTTGGCCGGCTCAAAGCGAAAAACTGATGAACAGGGCTCTTGCAATCTATGCAAATAAAGACTCAGCAGTCCTGACGGATGAGGAACGGAAAACTCAGAACATAGAGGAGGGTATTCTGGCACAATCTTTTTATGCTATGCTCAATGAGACAAAAGCTGTCGTTGCAGATCTGAGAGAGATGACTCGCGGTTTCCAGGATATTCCGCCAAGCGAGCGTGAAAAAGAGAGGATGCTGGAACTTCTCAGAAAGTATAATATCGGAATCGCAAAACTGAAACAGTATGACCCTGTTGAAATTAACGGTGTAAGGTTGGGCTTTAATTATGAAAAACCGGACGATCTGATCAATGCGTTAGGAATGACTCCTAATGAAGAGATTATGTTGTCAACAGTGTTGACAAATGAATTGAAAGATCAGCTTTCCCATGCAAAAGGCATACCAGTTTCTTTGATTGAGTTAAAAATGTCTCATGTAAAAGATGTAAAGGTTGATTATGATTATCTTACGGAATTGGTTGAAAAACTTTTGAATCAGGTACATGAGAAAGATGACGAGGGCGCCAGCGATACAAAAGAGAAAATCGATAAGTTTGCGGATGGGTTGCAAGACCGGAATTATGCTGCAAAGATTAAAAACGCTGCAAAGGCCATTATGACAGGTGTGTATCCCACGGATCCGGGTTTTCAGTATCCAGCAAAACTGACTAGCGGCAGTGACCAGATTATTCTGGAAGCTAATAACGTAAGTATTGATCGACTGCTCCAGGAATTCCGTATTAAATGGGGAATTATTGATGTGATCACCAGTACTCAGATGCGTGAGCTTTTCAGCAGGCATCAATATGGGGTACAGGATCTGGATGATGCCGGACAGATCCGAGATATCATTACAAAAGCCAGTGCCAATTATAAAGTATTGGCACATGATAAAGAAGTACAGGCTTTATCCCGGATTAAGTACCGGAACGGTTTGAGAGAAGCTGTGTATAAACTGGCGGACGAATTGACAGAAGTTTAGTATTAATGCGTCTGGGAGGCGGAGTATATGAATGAGATACAGTTTTTGATGTATGAAGCTGATGAAAAAATCGAAGTAGTAGTGAAGGATGAAACTGTCTGGGCAACACAGAAGGCAATTGCTGATTTGTTTGGAGTAGACAGAACAACCATATCCAGACATTTGAAAAATATATTTGAAACGGGAGAGCTTGAAGAAAAAGTGGTGTGTGCAGAAATTGCACATACCACTCAACACGGAGCAATAGTGGGGAAAACACAGACAAAGCCTGTTAGATTCTATAATCTTGATGCTATCATTTCAGTGGGTTACCGTGTAAATTCTAAAAAAGCGACAAAATTCAGAATCTGGGCTTCGGGTATTTTGAAAGAATATATTCAAAAGGGATTCAAAATAGATGTGGATCGAATGAAACAGGGAGAAACTGTATTCGGACATGACTATTTTCGTGAATTGCTTGAGACTGTCAGGTCCATACGGGCCAGCGAGCGCAGGATCTGGCAGCAGATTACAGATATTTTTGCTGAAATATCATATGACTACGATAAGAATTCTGAGATAACAAAGAGATTTTATGCCGAGGTGCAGAATAAATTCCACTATGCTATCACAGGAAAAACAGCGGCTGAGATTGTATATGACAGTGCGGACAGAGACAAAGACCATATGGGGCTTATGACGTGGAAAAACTCTCCGGATGGCCGTATTCTTCAGTCGGATGTTGTGGTTGCAAAAAACTATCTGACAGAAAATGAGATTCGCAGGCTGGAGAGAAATGTCTCGGCATATTTTGATTATGTAGAACGGCTCCTGGAGGACGAAACCCTCCTTTCTATGCAGGATTTCGCAGTCAGTATAGATGAATTTCTGAAGTTTAACCGCTATGATATACTGAAAGGACATGGCAGGATTTCGCATAATGAGGCCAAGAAAAAGGCGATAGAAGAATACAAAGAGTTTAATAAGCATCAGAAGATAGATTCTGATTTTGACAAAGAAATACGAAAGATTCAAGGTGACATAAAATGAGTGAAGACAAAAAGAAAGTTCCCAAACTGAGATTCCCGGAGTTTGAGGGAGAGTGGGAAGAGAAACCATTAAAAGAACTGTGTTCTGTATATGATGGAACTCATAGAACTCCTAATTATACCCAAAAAGGTGTTATGTTTCTTTCGGTTGAAGATATTAAGACATTACATTCTGAAAAATATATCTCTTATTCCGACTTTGAAAAAGAATTTCGTGTATTTCCACAAAGAGGAGATATTTTGATGACAAGAATAGGAGATATAGGAACTGCTAATGTAGTTGAATCTGATGAACCTATAGCATACTATGTTAGTCTTGCATTAATAAAAAACGGGCAGATAGATTCTTATTTTTTGAAGGGGAGCATTGCTACAGAAACGGTTCAGAGAGATATTTGGAAACGTACATTGCATATTGCGTTCCCTCAAAAAATTAATATGAATGAGGTTGCAAATATTTTGATTTCATTTCCTAAATGCGTAAAAGAGCAGAAAGCAATAGGCATGTTTTTAAGACTGATTGAGCAATACATAGAATTACAGCAAAAAAAGCTTGATGACCTAAAAAAATTAAGGGAAAGCTTGTTGCAGAAAGTATTTCCGCAGAGTAGGAGACAAGTTCCTCAAGTTCGCTTCCCTGAGTTCAAAGGGGAGTGGAAATACTGTAAGCTGAGAGATATAGCAGAGATAGTCGGAGGTGGAACTCCTAATACAAAAGTAAAAAAATATTGGGATGGTGATATTGATTGGTATACACCCACTGAAATAAAAGGTAAAAGATATGTAAATAACAGTACAAAGAAAATAACAAGGAACGGTTTAGAGAAGAGCTCAGCAAAGTTGCTTCCGGGAGGAAGAACAATATTGTTTACAAGTCGTGCGAGTGTAGGAGATATGGCAATATTGCGCCATTCGGGAGCTACAAATCAAGGGTTTCAATCGTTGGTATTAAGAGATGGATATGATCCCTATTTTGTTTATGCATCAGGAATTAAGATTAAAAGGTTTGCTGTTAGAAATGCCGCTGGTTCCACTTTCCCGGAAATATCCGCAAAGCAACTTGGGAATATGGATTATCAAGTGCCAACATATGAAGAACAACAAAGTATAGGGGGGTTAATGAGAAAAATAGATGATCTTATTACTGCTCATCAGAATAAGCTAAACCATTTTGAAAAATTAAAAAAAGGCTTGCTGCAGCAAATGTTTGTTTAATTTATAGAAATGTGAGGAAACAAAAATGACAAATGATCGTGTACAGGAAATAGGTGCAAAGCTCTGGGCTATGGCAAATGAGCTCAGAGGGAATATGGATGCATCGGAATTTAAAAATTATATTCTGGCATTTATGTTTTACCGCTATCTGTCGGAGCATCAGGAAAAATATCTGGTTGAGAACAATGTTATAGATGTGGAATCAGGTCAGACAGTCAATGAAGCATATAAAGAACAGGCAGAAGGACCAGAGCTTGAGGACTATTTAGAGGATATCTCTGCAACACTGGGATATGCCATTGCGCCCGCGGATACATGGGAATCCTTGAATCAGAAAATTGATGACTCACTGATTATTCCCAGCGACTATCAGACGATCTTTGATAACTTCAATAGAAATGCCGAAAAAAACACCGGGGCGGCAGAAGATTTCCGAGGAATATTTAATGATATCAACCTGGGGGATTCCAGACTTGGCGCCTCCACTACAGCGAGGGCGAAGGCGCTGAATAAGATTGTGAAGCTGGTAGATGATGTAGAGTACAAAAGCAAAGACGGGAAAGATATTCTCGGAGAGATTTATGAGTATCTGATCGGACAGTTTGCTGCAAGTGCGGGGAAAAAAGGCGGAGAGTTTTATACACCGCATCAGGTGAGCCGTATATTGGCAAAGCTTGTGACAAGTGACATTACAGAACCGAGAGAGATATTTGCGGTTTATGATCCCACAATGGGATCAGGTTCTCTGCTACTGACAGTTCAGGAAGAACTGCCGGGAGGAGACAGGCCCGGTGCGATTAAGTTTTACGGGCAGGAATTAAATACGACTACCTATAATCTGGCGAGAATGAATTTGATGATGCACGATGTTTCCTATGGGAATATGAATCTGAGGAATGCTGATACATTGGAAACTGACTGGCCTGACGGTTTCGACAGCATGGGCAAGGATCATCCATTATGCAGTTTTGATGCGGTTGTGGCAAATCCACCGTATTCTGCAAAGTGGGATAATAGAGAATCGAAAATGAAGGATCCCCGGTTCGATAAGTACGGTAAACTGGCTCCGGCATCAAAAGCGGACTATGCATTTGTGCTTCACAGTATTTATCATTTGGGCCCGTCGGGAGTCATGGCGATTGTCCTGCCTCATGGCGTATTGTTCCGGGGAGCGGCAGAAGGCGTCATAAGGAAAAACTTGATTGAAAAAAACTTTTTGGATGCAGTGATCGGTCTGCCGGCAAACTTGTTTTATGGGACAAGCATTCCTACTACCGTGCTGGTATTTAAGAAAAATCGTAAAACAAAGGATATTTTATTTATAGATGCAAGCAAAGAGTTTGAAAAAGGCAAAAATCAGAATAATCTCAGCGATTCTAATGTGGAGAAGATCGTCCGGACGTATAAGGAGAGAAAAGATGTTGAAAAGTATGCACATCTTGCTTCCAGAGAAGAGATTGAAGAGAATGAATACAATCTGAACATACCCAGATACGTGGATACCTATGAAGAGGAAGAGCCAATTGATATTGCAGAAGTCTGCAAAGAAATAGAAAAGGATAATGAAGAAATTGCAAAACTAGAGAAGGAAATCAGAGAACAACTCCGGATTTTAGGCGTAGAATTGTAGGAAATTTACTGCTTGGCATGGAGGTGAGATCGGTGAAGATACCGCAGGCAAAGATAGAAGAAAGAGCAATCAGTACCTTAAGAAATATCATTGATAAGCATCCGACTATGAATCCGGATTTTGACAGTATGGATAAGAAAATGAGCTGGGATGGATTTATCTGGATCTTTACCGGTGAAACAGAGCAGAGTAAAGATGCATATGATGATAAAGTGTCGGTTCAGATCAAGGGTCATATTGACCGTGAAAACAAGTATTTTTCAAAAGAAAAAATAACTTATCCGGTAGAAGTGGCGGACTTGAAAGTTTATTTCAAAGGGACGGGGACAATATATTTTTTGGTTTTTATGACTGAGGATGGAAAAAAACGGGAAATATACTATGC
>OLIH01000983.1_pt1 | contig 11101 bp, 9 predicted proteins | sample 1609721 | NCBI WGS metagenome assembly OLIH01 (sample SAMEA4350157, study PRJEB24818) | metagenome | biome: human; feature: gut; material: faeces | place: Denmark | collected 2013-09
GTATTTGTAGAGAGCTACCGCGAACTCTTCGGAACGGAGCTGAGACTGGAGGCACTGCACGCAGGACTTGAGTGCGGACTCTTCTCAGAGGCACTGCCGGGACTGGATGCGATTGCGGTAGGTCCGACACTCTACAATGTACACACACCGGATGAAAATGTACCGCTGGATTCCTTTGAGCGGTTTTATGAACTGCTGAAAGATGTACTTGCAAGACTGGCTGCATAGTGATCCGGCATGATAATGAGAGGGCAGGCGGCATCCCGAAAGGGTGCCGCCTGTTTGTAAAATCAGAGGTGGACCGCGTTGATCCGGGCACGAGACAGGCGGGGCCGCTCATTGATATCAGGGAGGGAAGAAATGAATCCGTTTTATTTAAAACTAAAAAATGCTCTGGAGCATTCAGAAGGCGATATCTGGGCGGAGACTGTCCTGACAGGTGAACATGCGGGGGATAAGAGGCTTCTTGTTAATCCTGACAAGAGCAAGATGAAATGCTGTGAGAGCGTCCGGGACAATGACAGAGTTTTCAGGGAAAGGATCGGACGCACTCCCAAACTGATCATCTGCGGGGCCGGACATGTGTCTATGTCCATTATCCGTATAGGGAAAATGCTTGGATTTGCTGTCACTGTCATAGAAGACCGCCCGAAGTTCGCGGACAATGCAAGAGCGGCAGGGGCGGATCAGGTATTCTGTGTGCCGTTTCGGGAAGGTCTGGCGGATATCCCCGGCGATTCTGATTCATGGTTCGTGATCGTGACGAGAGGACACAGGTATGATACAGAGTGTCTCGAAGCTATTCTGCGGAAGCGGTATGCCTACGTGGGGATGATGGGCAGCAGGCGGCGGGTTGCGATTGTAAAGAACCAGCTTGAGGAAAAGGGCGTGAGCCGTGAAGTATTAGACGCTGTCCACACGCCGATCGGACTGAAGATCGGGGCGGAGACGCCGGAAGAAATAGCCGTATCTGTCATGGCTGAGATCATACAGGTAAAGAACGTCCGTAGTGAAGAGAGCGGAGGAAAAGCAGGCGGCTATTCGGATGAAATACTTTCCTGTATCTTCGGTACGGAAACCGATGAAAAAAATACCGGAGTTCCGAAGAAAGTTCTGGCGACGATCATTTCCCGCAAAGGCTCTGCACCCCGCAGCGTGGGCACGAAGATGCTCATTCTGGAAGACGGAACTACTGTGGATACGATCGGCGGAGGCTGCATTGAGAGCGAGATCATACAGAAAGCGCTCGTCATGATGCGCACAGATACGCCGGATTTTCAGATCTGTACAGTGGATATGACAGCTGATCAGGCAGAAGATGAGGGCATGGTCTGCGGCGGAGTTGTGGAAGTAATGCTGGAGAGAGTCTGAATTTCAAGAATTGATTGACACCGTTTTCTTCCGGTGTTACCATGTTTACATAGAAATGTTGTAATAGTTCAGTCCGCGCCGTTCGGGCTGAACTGTTACAAATAATATTGCGTACTTATATAGGTTCACAATCGGATGAACGTCTCTACCAGCCGCCGGAAACGGCTGACTATAAGTATGCCGGAGAGATGGGCACATCATCCGGTATATGAGAGAGGAGGCAAGACTTGATGAATGAATCTATTTTTATTTTAAAAGGAAATATTATCTACAGTAAAAGCCAGACGGAATTTGCCATATGTGAACACGGATATCTTGTATGCAGAGACGGCAAGGTTGACGGAATTTACCAGACGCTTCCGTTCCGCCTCGGCGGAAATCCGATCCGGGATTACGGCGACTGCCTGATCATACCGGGGCTTGTGGATCTTCACATTCATGCTCCCCAGTATTCCTATAGAGGACTGGGGATGGACATGGAACTCTTAGAATGGCTCGAAGTAAATACGTTCCCGGAGGAGGCAAAGTTCGAAGAGACTGATTATGCGGAGAAGTCCTACCGGATCTTTGTGGAAAACCTTAAGAACAGCGCTACGACGAGAGCCTGTATCTTTGCCACTGTACACCGGCCGGCTACACTTCTTCTCATGGATATGCTTGAGAAGAGCGGGCTAGACACCTATGTAGGAAAAGTAAATATGGATCGTAACTGCCCGGATTATATCTGCGAGGAGACTCAGGAGTCGGCAGACGAGACACTGGAGTGGATCAAGGATGTAAACCACAGAAAATATAAGAATACAAAGCCCATTCTGACGCCTCGTTTCACGCCGAGCTGTACGGATGAACTGATGGAAGAGCTGAAGAAACTGCAGATGCGTTATCATCTTCCGCTGCAGTCCCATCTGTCGGAAAATCCGGGCGAGATCCAGTGGGTGAAGGAACTCTGCCCGTGGTCGGAATTCTATGGCGATGTGTATGACAGATTCGGCCTGTTCGGGGCGGACTGCCCTACCATTATGGCGCACTGCGTTTACAGCGGGGATGAGGAAATCGCCCGTATGAAGGAAAACGGAGTGTTTATCGCCCACTGCCCGGAGTCCAATATGAATGTGTCATCGGGTATTGCTCCGGTCAGAAAATTTCTTGAAGAAGACCTTCATGTGGGTATCGGAAGTGATGTGGCGGGCGGCTCTACGGAGAACCTGTTCCGCGCCATGGCCCATGCCGTACAGTCGTCAAAGCTGCGCTGGAGACTGCAGGACGACAGTCTGGAAGCGCTGACTGCTGAGGAAGTATTTTATATGGCGACAAAAGGCGGCGGAGAGTTCTTCGGAAAAGTGGGAAGCTTTGAGCCGGGATATGAGTTTGACGCCGTGGTCCTGGATGACAGCCGCCTGAAGCACCCCCAGCCGCTTGACATCAGGAGCCGGCTGGAGCGCATGATCTATCTGGCGGACGAGCGGGAGATCAAGGCGAAATATGTAAAAGGAACAGAAATCAGTCTGCCGTAAGTGTAACGGAGGTGAAATGTATGGAGGAGAAAGCTCATGTAACTGGAAAAAACTATACGGGAGAGAGAGAACATGTAGTCGGCAGGAGTGTAAAACGTGTAGATGCATTTGAGAAAGTCACCGGCCGGGCAAAGTACACCGATGATCTGTGTGATAAAAATGCGTACGTGGCAAAGGTACTGCACTCAACCATCGCCCACGGATATGTGAAGTCAATCGATACATCCGAGGCGGAAAAGATTCCGGGAGTGGTAAAGATCGTCACCTGTTTCGACGTACCAAAAAACTATTATCCCACGGCGGGACATCCATGGTCCACGGAAGAGGCGCATCAGGATGTGGCAGACCGTCTGCTATTGGTGGAGCACGTGAGATTTTACGGGGATGATGTGGCAGCCGTGATCGCGGAAAATGAGGTGGCGGCCGCGCAGGCTGTGCGTGCGATCAGGGTTGAATACGAAGAACTGCCCTTTGTGCTTGACGTGCACAAAGCGATGGAGGACGGAGCGCCGCAGCTGCATGAAAAGTATCCGCACAATATCCTCAACCATACGTCGATCCGCAACGGCGACTATGAAAGCGCGGCGAAAGAGCCGGGGCTTGTGAAAGTAGAAGGCTGGTATCAGACGCCTACTGTCCAGCACTGCCACATTGAAAATCCGGTCTGTTATGCCTACATGGAACAGGGGCGGATCGTGGTTGTGACTTCCACGCAGCTCCCTCATATCTGCCGGCGTGTTGTGGGTCAGGCGCTGGGAATCCCGTGGGGGAAGGTAAGAGTGATTAAGCCTTACATCGGCGGAGGATTCGGCAACAAGCAGGATATTCTGTATGAGCCTCTCTGCGCATATCTGTGTACACAGGTGGGCGGCAGGACGGTGAAGATAGACACATCAAGAGAAGAGACGTTTGTATCGACACGCGTACGCCACGCCATTCATTTCCATATTATTTCTTATGTGCGTCCGGACGGAACTTACGCGGCGCGCAAGTTCGAGAGCTGGTCGGATCAGGGGGCATATGCATCCCACGGACACAGTATTGCGGCAAAAGGAATGGGATGCTTTCCGCAGCTGTATCCGTGTCCGAATATCGAAGCTGATACATATACGGTATTTACCAATAAATCCGTCTCCGGCGCAATGAGAGGATACGGAATCCCTCAGGCAATGTTCGCAATGGAGAGCCATACAGAAGATGTGGCAAGGGCCATCGGCATGGATCCTTATGAGTTCCGCATGAAGAATGTGATGCCGAAGGGCTTTACGGACGGATTTTCAAAGAATGTAAATTATTATGATTCTTTCCGTGAGTGTATGGAAAAAGGACGCAGAGAATTTGACTATGACAGACGGAAAGAGAAATACGCCCGGCAGACCGGCGATATACGGCGCGGTGTGGGAATGGCGGTCTTCTGGTATAATACCGGAGTGTGGCCGATCTCACTTGAGACGACCGCCTGCCGTATGGTGCTCAATCAGGACGGAAGCATTCAGGTGCAGGTGGGAGAGACTGAGATCGGACAGGGCGCGGATACCGCATTTGCCCAGATGGCAGCAGAGACGCTCGGCATTCCTTTTGAGATGGTTCACGTAGTCTCCTCGCAGGATACAGATGTGACGCCGTTCGGAACCGGAGCCTATGCATCCAGACAGACCTACATGGCAGGATTCTCCATCCGCCAGACGGGAGAGCTCCTGAAAGAAAAAATCATTGAGACAGCGCATGAATTAACAAGACAAATGAAAGAAAATCTGGATATTGTAAACGGAAATATTGTCAGAACAACGGACGGGGAAATCCTTATGTCACTGGGTGAACTGGCAACAGAGAAGCTGTATAGTCTGACAAATAACGGACATCTCACAGCAGAGAGCAGTTACCAGATCAAGAATAACGCTTATTCATTCGGGTGTACCTTTGTGGAAGTTGAGGTAGATATACCGGGCTGCAAGGCTCAGGTGACAGATATTCTGAATGTCCACGACTGTGGACGCCTGATCAATCCGGCACTTGCCGAGGCACAGGTGCACGGCGGTATGAGCATGGCGATCGGTTATGCACTGTCAGAGAAGATGCTCTATGATGAGAGAACCGGAAAGCCGCTGAATAATAATCTTCTGGACTATAAGCTTTCTACATTTATGGATCATCCGGATCTTCATGCCGCATTTATTGAGAACTATGAGCCTACCAGTGCATACGGGACGAAAGCACTGGGAGAGCCGCCTACATGTTCTCCTGCACCGGCGATCCGTAATGCGATCCTGCAGGCAACCGGAGTGGCACTGAACGAGATACCAATGAGACCTCATCTGCTGTTTGAGAAGTTTACAGAGGCAGGTCTGCTCTGATACGGAAAAGAGGTGGAAGACTATGTATGATATGAAGGCATTGCATGAGGCGAAGAGTGTGGACGATGCGGTCAGACTGCTTCTGGAGTATCCGCAGGCACAGATTATTGCAGGCGGAAGCGACGTGCTCGTCCAGATGAGAGAAGGAAAGCGCGCAGGCGCGGAACTGGTAAGTATATACGGGCTGGATGAACTGCGCGGCGTGGTCATGGAAGAGGACGGAACAATCCGGATCGGATCTCTGACCAGTTTCTCCCATATTACGAAGGACCCGATTATTCAGAAATATATCAATGTTCTCGGTGAAGCAGTGGATATGGTAGGCGGTCCTCAGATACGGAATATCGGAACCATCGGCGGTAATACCTGCAACGGAGTGACATCGGCAGATTCGGCGTCCACCCTGTTTGCGTGGGATGCGGTGATGGAGCTGGCGGGACCGGACGGGATCAGAAGGATTCCGATCAAGGATTTCTACATTAAGGCGGGAAAAGTGGATTTAAGACCGGGAGAGATACAGACTGCTATCCTGATTCCGAGAGAAGCCTACGAAGGATATGAGGGACACTATATCAAATATGCCATGAGAAATGCTATGGATATTGCAACTCTGGGCTGCTCTGTAAACGTAAAACTTTCAGAAGATAAGAAAATATTTACAGATGTCCGCATTGCCTACGGTGTGGCCGGGCCTGTTCCTATGCGTGCTGTTCATGCGGAGGCGGCAGGCAGAGGACTTGAAGTGACAGAGGAGAACATCGGGAAGATCGGAGATACGGTACTTGAAGATGTAACGCCCCGCGACAGCTGGAGAGCGAGCAAGGCATTCCGGGAGCATATCTCCAAACTCCTGTGCAAGAGGGCGCTGAGAGAAGCGGTCAGAAGAGCAGGAGGAATGACCGAGGAACAATCTCCGGCAATTTTGAACAGCAAGACAGTCGAGGCCTTGGAGAAGAAAGAAGCACCGGCGTCGATATCGGGAGTTTCAGAGGACTCAGGGACTGTGAGGCATACGATTATGACAGACGCCGAGAGCGGAAAGCAGTATAAGCTGGTGCGGTGCCGCATCAATGGCGTAGAGAGGGAGACTATGGTGGATGTCAAGGCGTCTCTCACGGATATGCTGCGGAATGATTATTCCCTGACCAGTGTAAAGAAAGGTTGCGAAGTCGGAGAGTGCGGCGCATGTAATGTGATCATCGACGGCGAATGTTACAATTCCTGCATCTATCTGGCGGTGTGGGCAGACGGTAAAGAAATCCGTACTCTCGAAGGACTGATGGGACCGGACGGCGAGCTCTCAGACATTCAGCAGGCATTTATCGACGAGGCGGCAGTGCAGTGCGGATTCTGTACGCCGGGTGTGATCATGAGCGCTGTGGAGATCCTTGAGAGCGGAAAAGAATACACAAGAGATGAGCTGAGAAAGCAGCTCTCAGGACATCTGTGCAGATGTACCGGATATGAAAATATCCTGAATGCCGTGGAGAAGACGATGAAGAAGCGGCTTGGGAAACTGTAACAGACTGGGCATTTTTTTCAAGTAAACAGACATATTATTCTATATCAATTCAAAAAATTCCCCTGCTATAATCGTACTATATGTATCGATGAAAGGCAGGGGAATTTCATGAAAATTAAAAATCCCATTTTACGCGGGTTTAACCCGGATCCAAGTATTGTCAGAGTAGATGACATATATTATCTGGCGACCTCTACGTTTGAGTGGTGGTCCGGCGTGCAGATCCATATGTCTAAAGATCTGGCGCATTAACTATCTGATCACGGCGGAAGATATCAAGGGACCGTGGTCCGATCCCGTGATCCTGAACACAGCCGGTTTTGATGCCTCACTGTTCCACGATGACGACGGGAAAAATATCTGGTAAACCAATATTGGGACCCGCGTCCGTATCACCATCTGTTTTACGGAATCATGTGTACGGAGTATGCCCATCAGGAGCGAGTGGCAAGAGCCCGTTCTCTGCACGGTAATTCGAGACACAGCCGGGAAAACCGATGCTTACTACTCTGGATGCACCGTGGCATCCGATTCAGAAAGCAGGCCATGGTTCACTGGTAGATACACCGGAAGGAGAGTGGTACTTTGCGCATCTGATGGGCAGGCCGCTGCACCATGAAAACAGACTCTGATGTACAGATATCCGGTAATGGAAATAACGTAGACAGCAATGCGCCTCAGACAGGAGACAATACAAATATCCTTCCCTATGCAGTTATGGCGGCAGCTGCATTGGCAGCAGCAGGATATGCTATAGCAAGGAGAAAGAAAGTACGTTAGAGAAGACAAATTTATAACTGATATAAAAAGCAGATTGCATATCTTAGTTAATTCAACGATGTGTATCTGCTTTTACGATTTTATTTTAGACCGCAAAACAATTGATTGGTTTCGACAAGGAAGAAGTGTTCGAAAAAATGGATGCTATTGCCAATGCAGTGTCAGATAGCTGTGAACCGGCGATCATTCCGGATATTACTTTACAGACGGTTGATGACAAGACAATCATTGCAGTAGAGATTTCTGGGGGCAAACAGCGACCATATTATATCAAAGCTCTCGGCAAAGAGGGTGGTGTATATGTCCGTGTTGCTGGAACGACCCGCCTTGCCGATGAATACATGATAAAAGAGTTGATGTTTGAGGGAAGCAACCGCTACTTTGACCAGACTCTGTGTACCGGGTTGGATGTTACGGATGAAGATATTGACGCTCTTTGCAAAGCCATGAAGGAGCAGGCAATCAAGAACGCTCATAATGAGGAGCAGAAGGCATCTGTCAAAGATGTTGGCAAACAGCAGCTCCGTTCCTGGGGTGTTCTGATCGAGCGTGATGGAAAAGATTATCCGTCTAATGCCTATGCTATTTTAACAGGGTGCGGAGGCCTTCATGTTGCGACGCAATGTGGCGTTTTCAAGGGAACGACTAAAGAAGTTTTTGTTGATCGTCGGGAGTATACTGGTCCGATCTGGGAACAAATTGAGGAAGCATTTCAGTTTGTTCTGCGGAATATTCATTTGGGTGCTACCATTGTGGGTATTTATCGTCAGGATGTTTATGAAATTCCGCCGGATGCCATTCGTGAGCTGATTATCAACGCAGCGGTACATCGCAGTTATCTGGATCATGGCAATATACAGGTTGCGGTGTATGATAACCGGTTAGAAATTACTTCCCCAGGGAAATTGCCAATGGGACAAACTTTGGAGCGTATGAAGGAAGGATATTCACAGATTCGTAATGAAGCCCTTGCATATGCGTTTTCTTATATGAATTTGATCGAGCATTGGGGAAGCGGTATTCCGAGAATCATCGGTAAGGTAAAAGCCGCTGGTCTGCGGGAACCGGAGTTCATTGGCGGTGAAGTTGATTTGCGGATCAATATCTATCGAGGGCAGATTGACGGCACTAATTCACTTCAACATAATGCCGATGGTACTGAAACTGCCGATAAGATGCCGGAAAACTGCCGGAAAGCTGCCGATAAATTGCCGATAACCGAACAAGAACAAAAAATCCACAAGTATGCGTTGGAGAATGGTTCTATTTCAACTGCTCAGGCAGTTGAGTTGTTAGGTGTTAAGCAACGTAGAGCTAGAGAGATCCTTGGCAAAATGGTTGATAACTGTTGGCTTAGAAAAGAAGGTGCATCAAGAAGTACAGTATATGTAATTAATACAGAGAGGAGATAACGGAAATGAATGCGGGGATGGATAAATTTCTTTTCCTTCCCTATCCGGCATACTGTTATGATTTTGTATATGGACTGTTTCCCTTGTATCAATTAGCACAGACCCGCTTTCCGCGGAGTACGACTATGCATCGATACTTGCAGACCCGGAAATGGAGATTATCTGGGAGAGATAATCCCCAGGGACAATCTTCAGAGAAAGATTCAACAGGAGAAATCAACACAAATGAATAAGGACATCCGTTCAGTACATGGCATAACTGTCGGATGTCCTCTTTATATATTTTTTAGGAGATTGTCAGCTGTCTGTTTTAAAGATGGATTCTTGTGCCGGTCTTACCGAGTATTCCGTCTTTTGCTTTCTCAAGCAGGGTGATGAGCGCCTGCCTTCCCGGTTTGGACTCGGCAAAATCTACGGCAGCCTGAACTTTCGGGAGCATAGAACCCGGCGCGAAATGTCCTTCGTCTATATACTGCTTCGCCTCGTCTACTGTAATATCGTCCAGCCATTTTTCATCCGGCTTTCCGTAATTGATCGCAACCTTTTCAACGGCAGTCAGGATGATAAGGAAATCAGCGTCCAACTCTTTTGCCATAAGGCAGCTTGCGAAGTCCTTGTCAATGACGGCGCTGGCGCCTTTTAAGTGATTGCCCTGACGAGTGACAGGGATACCGCCGCCGCCGCAGGCAATGACTACATCGCCGGAGTCCACCATGTTACGGATCGTTCCGATCTCGATGATCTCCTGCGGTTTCGGGGAAGCAACCACACGACGGTAGCCGCGGCCTGCATCTTCTTTCATGATGTAGTCATATTTTTCTGTCATCATATCAGCCTGCTCTTTTGTCATGAAACGGCCGATCGGCTTAGACGGATGCTCGAATGCCGGATCATTAGGATCAACCCTCACCTGCGTGATCATGGTCGCCACAGGGATATCTGTGATTCCCCTGTTTAAGAGCTCTTCGCGGAGCGCATTCTGCAGGTCATAACCGATGTACGCCTGACTCATGGCAACACAGACAGACAGCGGTGTGTTCGGCTGCTGTGGATCTTCATGGGTGAGGGCAAGCATAGCGTTGTTGACCATGCCTACCTGAGGCCCGTTCCCGTGAGCGACTACGACCTCACATCCCTCCTGTATCAGGTCAACAATGGCGCGGGATGTGATCTTAACGGCCTTCATCTGCTCCGGCAGAGTATTGCCGAGGGCGTTCCCGCCCAGAGCAATAACGATACGTTTTTTCTTTTCCATAAACTGCCTCCTGAAGATTAATCCTCTTTCACAGCGGCGATGGCTTCTACCTCGCAGAGCACTCCTTTCGGAAGGGCTTTGACAGCGACGCAGGAGCGGGCCGGTTTTCCGGTGAAATATTTTGCGTATACTTCATTGAAAGCTGCAAAATCAGCCATATCTGCAAGGAAGCAGGTTGTCTTTACGACGTCTGTAAATGCGGCTCCCTGACTTTCCAGAAGAGCGCCAACATTTTTCATAACCTGTTCTGCCTGCTCTTCGATGGTAGTGCCGACTACTTCACCAGTCTCCGGTGAGAGCGGGATCTGTCCGGAGAAAAATGCGATTCCGTTCAGGATGATTCCCTGTGAGTATGGTCCGATTGCTGCAGGTGCGTTTTTTGTGTCAACATATTTTAACATGATGTAAATACCTCCTGATGATAAGATTGTTTTTGAGTGAGTAACTGTTCAGAGAGTTCAGCCGTTCAGCCTGCGCCATTCGCAAAGCTACAATTTCTATTTAAAAACTCTCGGTGTTGCTTTTTCTTCCAGTTTCTTGAGGATGTCAGCCGGATCTGCGAATTTTGCAAGGAAGATCATAGCTGCGATGATGTACGGTTTGTAGCTTGCCTCTTTGTAGAGAGGATCTCTGTAGCGGTCGAATACGCTTGCGTCAACCTCGCCTTCCTCACAGCTTACGCCTGTGATGTCGGCCGGCAGGCAGTGCATATAGAGAGCTTTGCCGTCTTTTGTTGTCTTCATCAGTTCCTCTGTGCATGCCCAGTCTTTGTGCTGCGCGTTCTGTGCAAGGAGTTCTTTCTCCAGCTCTTTGATGCCTTCGAAGTCACCGTTTCCGTACAGCTCTGTACGTTTCTCCATTGCGGCGAACGGAGCCCAGCTCTTCGGATACAC
>OLIH01000985.1_pt1 | contig 11074 bp, 11 predicted proteins | sample 1609721 | NCBI WGS metagenome assembly OLIH01 (sample SAMEA4350157, study PRJEB24818) | metagenome | biome: human; feature: gut; material: faeces | place: Denmark | collected 2013-09
TTTGATCAGTCATGATTCTGAGCTGAGCTTAAGATTCAGATTCTGAGTCCTAAATTCAGCCTAGAATCGGCTGAAATAGATAAACATACATCAAGGGGTTTACTGACAACTACCTTGACAACGAGCGATTCCCTCCACGAAATATGTGATAGAGGATGCGGGATATCAAGGACCGGTGGTGACAATGATTCATGCGGATCCAGCAGTACAGTTTCCTAAGTTGTCTGATATTGAAAAACGGGCAGCCGCTAAAAGTACAGTGATGCAGCTGCTGCTTCCATCGGGAGTAGAAACCGCACGGCAGTATTTCCCGGATCTTCCGTTGGCAGTGATTGGAAATGCAGTTTTTGAAGCAGAAGAAAAAGCGGATTTGCAAAGCACTAAAAAACGCTATGTTATCTCTTGCGTAGGCAATATTTGTGAGAGAAAAAACCAGATATTATTGGTGGAAATTTTTGGAAGACTTTTGGATGAATTCCCTCAATGGGATTTGGAGTTATGGGGACGCTGCACTTCAAGATATGCAGTGAAGTTAATAAAGGAGATTCATGAGCATCAATGGGATTCTCGAATTTTTGTCAAAGGGGAAACCAAAGATGTTGGGGATGTATATGCACGGAGTGATATTTTTTGTTTGTTAAGCCAAAGTGAAGGGTTTCCTTTATCACTTTCAGAAGCTATGGCAGCAGGCTTACCGGCGGTAGGATTGAAACGGTGTTTTGGTGTAAATGACTTGATTCAACAGGGAAAAACAGGTTATTTGGCCATCAGTGATGATGTTGTTGAGCATTCACTAAAAAAACTAATGGCGGATGTCCATTTAAGACAAGTATTCGGGTTAAATGGACAAAGAGCTATCAGTGAATATAGCGCAAACAAGATTTGGGATCAGTGGAATAATCTATTGATCAATGTAATGTTACCGGGGGGCAATAATGCCATTTAGATGGGCGAGTTTGTGGACGAAAAGTGTATTACTGAATAGAAGTGCAGGAATAGGAGATGTTCTTTGTACAGAACCCATTGCTAGGAAATTATATAACAAAGGTTTTTATGTTTATATACAAACGTACTGTGGTGAGGTCTATGTTTATCATCATGACATCATAAAAATGATAAAGAAACAGTCGTGTTTTTTCAGATGGAAAAGAAAACTTATTCGTATTAATTTAAATGGTGCATATGAGCGCAGACCTTTAATCCCTATTGTAGATGCATATGCTGAAGAAGTACGAAATTCGATTCCTGATTTTACTCTGACATCAGAGGAAAAATGCCCTATTTATGATAAGAATATAAGATATATGGGGAATAAATCTCATATTCAAAAAATTTGTATTAATAATGAAGGAACATGGGAATCGAGAACTTATCCACATATGAAAGATCTGGCCATGTATCTAAAGCAATCGGGGTATGACATTGCTGAAATCGGGAGAGATCCAGCGCATTATTTAGGGATAGGAACAAATTATTACGGCAGACTTGCGCTCCATGATACTGTCCGATTAATGTCGGAGTGTGATTTGTATATAGGAATGGACGGAGGACTTATGCATTTTGCTCAATCTATTCATATGCCCTGCTTTATTATTTTTGGATGTACTTGCCCTAATTTTAGAATTCATGACTGGAGTATCACGAAGGTTATGTGGAAAAATACAGATGTCCTTTCTTGCGCAGGCTGTCATCACCGTAGAAGTGCACCCAGAGAATTTACAGAATGTGATCGGGATAACCTATATTGTTTAGATTGGCCGCCTGAAATGGTTTTGAGAGTTTTACAAGAACAACCTTTTGGAAATAAACCTGTTTTGCATAAAGAAATTTATCAGGTCTATCCAGAGAAAAATTGAAATTTCTATTTTTATGCCAGAAAGCAGGGATAACACGTGGAGGCAGAAATGGGACGGGCCGCAGGGCTGACTTTGGGGATTATTTTTTTATTGATTTGTTTAGCTTCTCCTATGATTGTTTTCCTTGGAAGCATCCTGCTTTTTCTGACTTTCTGGTTTTATCATTGGATCAGGGCTAAAAAGGGGCTGGGCACCGATATTCCGCGGACGGTGAACGGGGGCATTCTGATTTTTTATGGCATGGTGCTGGCTGCCGTTATATTGAACCGCGATATGACGGCATTGGTCTTGTGGCTGATGTATGCAGTGTATGCCCTGTTTTTTTATATGACAGCTGCCATGGGACATCGGTATTCTGTTAAGGAGGGGGCGCTGTGTGGGATTGCCGTCGGTGCCGCAGGTGCTTGTCTGTACGGTTTGTTTCAGTGGACTACACAGCCTGAGGGAACACGGATTGACAGCTTTTATCTTCATCCCAATCAGTTCGGTTTTATGATCGAGTTGATGATCCCGGCTCTCGTTTACTGCCTTTTTTATTTTCAAAGAAAAGCAGAAAAAATAATGATAGCCACTATCCTGGGCGGATTATTTTTTTGTCTGATTCTGACGGAATCCCGCGGAACGGTCATGGGGCTGTCTTTCGGAAGCGCCGGTTCTCTGGTTTTGTGGACGCTGTGCCGCAGAAAGTGTATGACGAAACAGATGCGGAGGCGGTTCATAGGGGCGGCGTTTCTGATATTGGCGGCAGGAATTTCCATGATTTACGGTTTAGGAAGTCACCGGGTGGAACAGGGGGAGGTTCATCCGGGGGGAGAACGGGTCATGATGCTCCAGGCCAGTTTTGATATGTGGAAGGATCATCCGCTGAGCGGTGTGGGACTTTCTCACTGGAAAGAGAATTATTACGGGGATTACCGGCCGGCCGAAAGCCGGGAGGAAGGAATGAAAATGCCTCATAATGTGTTTATGTATTTTCTTTCTACAGCCGGTTTATTGGGCGGGGCAGGATATATTCTCTATGTTGTCTGTCTGGGGCTTGGGACGTACCGTGCGGGGATTGATTCAGGCGATGCGGCTCTGGCAGTGACGCTGTGGACGGTTCTGGCTTCTTTTACGATTCACGGACTTGTGGATATGGCCAATCCGCCGGGTTATTTTCTCTACTATGGCTTATTCGGTCTTTTCCTGTCAGAATGCCGGAGACAGGCGCATAAGCGGGCGGCCGGAGGAGTCGGTTTATCTGCGGTGAAGAATGGTTGTGATGCACAGGGAAAGTGTGTATGATAAATATAATGGGATGCGGCAGACAAATTGATCAGATATATTGGTTTTAGAATGGGAGGAATTTCTTATGGGTCAGATCGAAACAGGAAAGGCAGCGCCGGATTTTTCGCTTCCGGATGATCAGGGCGGAATGACTTCGCTGAAGGACTGCCGCGGCAAAAAGGTTATTTTATATTTTTATCCGAAAGACAATACTTCGGGCTGCACCATGGAAGCGCAGGCTTTCCGTGATCATCTTGAGGATTTTCAGAAAATGGGGTATGCGGTGATCGGAATCAGCCGTGACAGTATTAAGAAGCACTGTAATTTCAGGGATAAAAATGAATTGAACTTTCCTCTTCTTTCCGATGTGGATGAAACGGTGTGTAACTTATACGGTGTCATGAAGGAAAAGAGTATGTATGGAAAGAAATATATGGGGATTGAGCGGTCCACTTTTATTATTGATGAGAATGGCATTCTCGTTAAAGAGTACCGTAATGTGAAAGCCGCATCTCATGTGGGAGATCTTCTCCGGGATTTGACGGTTTAATACAGGGAATGTCCGGCTTCCCAGAGCCGGATATCTTCAGGTCTGGGAGAGTCTGTTGCAACGAAAGGAATAGAATGGGATTACAGGCGGTTTATCGGACAATCGCCCTGGATCTGGCTAAGCGGATTGTCCAGGGGGAGTTCAAAGAGGGGGAAAAAATTTCGGGGCGTACACTGCTGTCGGGGCAGTATTCCGTATCACCGGAAACCATACGGAAGGCCATTGCCGTCCTGAGGGAACAGCAGGTGGTCCAAGTCTCACAGGGCAAGGAGGTAGTCATTGCGTCGGTCAGTCAGGCTGCGGCGTTTCTGTCTAATCAGGAACAGGGGGATTTTGTCTATTCCCTGCGTCAGGAACTGGAGGGGCTCCTGGCGGAAAAGGAAAAGGTGGACAGCCGTTTTCACCGGATTGTTACGGATGTAGCCCTGTATTCAGACCGGCTGAAGAATATCCAGATTTATAATCCGGTGGAAATTTCTCTTCCTGAAGGGTCTGTTTTCTGTGGGAAAACACTGCGCACTCTGGGAGTCCGGCAGTCGGCCGGGGTACTGGCCGTGGCCGTTAGGCGCGGCACCGAGGTCTGGGTGGCTCCGGATCCGGATCTTCGTCTGGAAGCCCGGGATATTCTTGTTTTTATTGGGGAGAAGGACCGCGTTAAGGCGGTCAGGCAGTGGATAGAAGGCTAACGGTTTCAGTACGGCAGCGGTTTTTCATTGAGGTTCTGCTTCAGTGGGAAAGCCGCTGTTTTTTTGTGCATGAAAAGCAGCCATTCAGTTTATCTATATCGAAGAATTTGATAACTAACAACTTATAGTGTATAATAAGAGTTGTTAGGAGCAGCGAAAGGAGGGAATCGATGACGGATAAAATACACATTGAAAATTTAACGAAAATATTCGGACCGAATATAAAGCAGGCGGAGCAGTTGTTGAGCAAGGGACTGCCGAAGGAAGAAATTCTCGCGGAGACCGGTGCTGTGGCTGCAGTGAATCACGTAGATGCGGATATAAAGGACGGGGAAATTTTTGTCATCATGGGGTTGTCCGGAAGCGGTAAGTCCACTTTGATACGTATGATGAACCGTCTCATTGAGCCCACGGAAGGGCGCATTGAGATAGACGGGCAGGATATATGCCGGCTGCCGGTCAAGGAACTGCGCCGGATACGCAGGACTAAGATCAATATGGTTTTTCAGAATTTTGCTCTTTTTCCGCACCGTACGGTTCTTGATAATACGGCTTACGGCCTTGAGATCAGAGGGGTTCCCCCGGAGAAAAGGCGGGCCCGGGCAGGGGCTGTTTTGGAACGGACGGGGCTTGCCGCCTATAAAGATCAATATCCTTCACAGCTGTCAGGAGGGATGCAGCAGCGTGTGGGGCTGGCCAGAGCCCTGTCGAATGATCCGGAGATTCTTCTCATGGATGAAGCGTTTTCCGCACTGGATCCGCTGATTCGTCAGGATATGCAGGATGAGCTTCTCGAGCTGCAGGAGCAGATGAAGAAGACAATTGTATTCGTGACGCATGATCTCAATGAGGCGCTGAAGGTGGGAAACCGCATTGCCATTATGAAGGACGGCGTTATTGTTCAGGTGGGAACAGGGGAAGAAATTCTGACCAGACCGGCCGATGATTATATACGGCGGTTTTCGGAAGGGGTGGACCGTACCCGCATCTTGAGTGTGGAGCATATTATGTCCCGCCCGAAGAATGTGATTAATGTGGAACGGGCCGGACTTCATACGGCGCTGAGTCTGATGGTTCATCAGGACGTTCCTTTTCTGATTCTTTCTAATTCGTCGCATGCCCTGCTGGGATATATAACGGACAAGGATACGGCGCTGGAGATCCAAAAGCACGGGCCTGAGGCCAGTTATAAGAGTATTGTGCGGAAGGATATTCCTTCAGTGTCGTTTGATACACCGATTCCGGAGGTCTATCAGTATCTCCTTTCTCAGGATATGCCCGTCGTGGTTCTTGACAGGGGATCTGTGAAGGGACTGATTACACGGAGGAATATTGTAGAGCTGCTGGCATCACGGGTGCCGGCAGGAGAAAGCGGGGCGGTGTCATGACGGAGTCTGTTCTGGGTATCATTCCCCATATCGATATAGCAGGTCATGTGGAAGCCGGAACGGCATCGCTGGCATCGGCCTGGAGTCCTTTTTTCAATGCGGTGCAGATGGCGGGCAACAGCATGAATCAGGAGATGACACTGCTGCTGCAGGCGGTTCCTCCGGCTTTGTTTCTGTTTTTGTGTACGGCGGCGGCCTGGGCAACGGGACGGAAAGACCGGCATTTTGGTTTTGCCGTTTTTACCGGATCCGGTTTATGGCTGATCTATAATCAGGGCCTTTGGCCGGCCTTTATGGAAACGCTGGCGCTGGTGCTGTCTTCGAGTTTTCTTTCGATTTTGATAGGAGTGCCGTTAGGTATTTTCATGGCCCGCAGTGATACAGCACAGTCAATACTGGCGCCTGTCCTGGATTTTATGCAGACGATGCCGGCTTTTGTTTATCTGATACCGGCTGTGGCTTTTTTCGGAATCGGTGTGGTTCCGGGAATTCTGGCTTCTTTGATTTTTGCACTTCCGCCGACAGTCCGTATGACGAATCTGGGAATCCGGCAGGTTCCAAAGGAACTTACAGAGGCAGCCCGCTCTTTTGGGAGCACAGGCTGGCAGCGTCTCTGTAAGCTGGATCTTCCCGCCGCCCGGTCAACGATTATGGCCGGCATGAATCAGACGGTTATGCTGTCGTTGTCCATGGTGGTGATTGCTTCTATGATCGGAGCTCCCGGATTGGGGCGGGAGGTTTTATCCGCTCTCCAGCGCGCTCAGGTGGGCAATGGGTTTACGGCAGGACTGGGCATCGTGATTATGGCCATTATGATCGACCGGTTTGCACAGAGGCTGAACCGGAGCGGCTCGGACAGATCCAGATAGCAGGGGAATATAAAATCTCATCAGAAAGGATGCGTTGTATATGGTGAAATATATGAAACGGAAAATAGCTCTTTTAGGGGTTATGGCCGGTGCGGCGGCCTTGCTCTTCAGCGGATGCGGGGGCAGTCAGGGGCCCTTGGATACAGGGATAAAAGGAGATAAGAAGACAGTTCATCTCAGTTATGTGGAATGGGACACTGAAGTGGCTTCTACGAATGTTCTTGCCAAAGTGCTGGGAAATCTGGGGTATAAGGTGGAACTGACGCCTCTGGATAATGCGGTGATGTGGCAGGCTGTGGCTACAGGAAAGTCCGACGGCATGACATCGGCCTGGCTTCCTGCTACTCATCAGGCGCAGTATGCCAAATACGGCAAGGATGTGACGGATCTGGGGGCCAATCTGACAGGAGCCCGGATCGGACTGGTGGTGCCGGATTACATGTCTGTTTCTTCGATTGAGGATTTGTCGTCTCAGGCAGGAAAGGCCATTACAGGTATTGAACCGGGGGCAGGCGTGACCATGAAGACGGAAAAAGCACTGCAGGAATATCCGAATCTGAAGGGGTGGAAGCTGAATACGTCTTCTTCCGGAGCCATGGCAGCCGCCCTGAAAAAGGCTGTCGATAATCAGGAGGAGATTGTTATAACCGGATGGTCTCCGCACTGGATGTTTGCCGCTTATCCTCTGAAGTATCTGGATGATCCCAAAGGGGTTTTCGGAGGAGAGGAAGAGATTCACACTATTGTCAGAAAGGGTCTTGAAAAGGATATGCCTGATGTTTATAAAGTCATGGACCGTTTTCAGTGGACGGTAGATGATATCAATTCGGTTATGCTGGATATATCTAAAGGCATGAAGCCGGAACAGGCGGCTGAAAAATGGATCGGTACGCATCCTGATAAGGTGAAGGCGTGGACTGAGGGAATTCCGCGTGTATAAATACGTGTATAAATAAAAGAAGAATGTCAAGAACGGCAGTTCCCCGCGGCAGGGCAGAAACAGCATGCTGCAGGGAGCTGCCGTTCTTTAGAATTTAAACTAATAGAGTATACCCTCTCAGCAAGTTGAGAAATTCTTCTTTATAAATGAGAATGATAATCCATGAAGGGATTCAATAATGCCTTTATATCGACATCATTCTATGGAGGATGAGAATCGCACGGTATCATCGGAATAAATCATTTTTTAGAAAAACTGTTGTTTTATTTCTTTACCAACAGAGGTCTTTCCCCAGAGTACCGAAAGTTTTCCACCTTTTCCACAGAGTTATCCACAGTTATACCCCGGCTGGAAGAAGAGAAGAAAGCATTCCGTAATATTTTTGTAATAATACGGTCATTTCCGGTGTTTTTGAACATGTACACGGGAGATATACACAGGAGATCTGTGGATAACTGTTCATAACTTGGGTCGGGAGCATAAATGAGAATAAGAATAACGCCCATAGAATCTATAGGAAAGGGGATCAGGAAATATTTGTTCTCCCTGTGAAAGAGTGTGGATAAAGGGTGTGGAGAAATATTTTATGGTCTGATTTTGCGCCGGACAGTTTCGGAATGGGTCCAAAAAAGTCTGGAAATCAAGGGATTTTATTCATGGGGATGACAAAAACGGTCTCGTTTGTCTCTGACAGGTGAACATCAGAAGGGTGAGGTTGAAGGTTATGGTACAATAGAAAATATTAGAAATGAGTTTTCTCATAGAAAAGAGAGTGGACATCATAGATCTGAAACCGTTCCGCATAGCGGACAGAGAACATATCAACAGTTATTTTAAGGAACATCATTATGAGCAGTGCGATTGTTCTTTTGATACACTTTTTTTGTGGCAGGATGTTTATCATACCTTGTGGGCTGAGGAAAATGATGTTTTGTTTATCCGTGCCGGAAAAGGCGATCAGGCATTTTTTATGCCGCCTTTTGCCGGTGACCATGCTACTTTTGTAGAGGGGCTGAAGATTGTAGAGGAGCATTTGAGTGATCTGGGGAAGCCGTTTCTGCTGAAGTCGGCTTCTCCCTGGGTGGTGGACCGCATGAAGGAATTCTGTCCCGGATGTTATTCTTATCAGGAAGACCGGGATAACTGGGAGTATATTTATAAGACGTCTGATCTTATTCAGCTGCCGGGCAAGAAATTCCGTATGAAGAAAAATCATCTCAATGGGTTTTTGAGGGCTTACGGAGATTATCAGTATGAGCCGGTCGGCAGGGATAATCTGCCGGAATGTATTGCTTCTGCCCGGGAGTGGTTCGTCCGTCATCAGGATACGGATTCAATTGAGCATGAGCAGACGGCGATGAATGTTATGTTTGAAAACTGGGACTCGCTGGGGCTGAAGGGCGGCGTTATCCGGATTTATGGGAAGATTGAGGCCTTTACTGTGGGGAGTCTCCTGAATCCAAAGATGGCCCATATTCATTTTGAGAAGGCCAATCCTGATATACGGGGGCTGTATCAGGCGATTAACCGTGATTTTCTGATGCATGAATTCAGCGGGACAGAATTTGTCAACCGGGAGGAGGATTTGGGACTGCCCGGTCTGCGTAAGGCTAAAATGGAGTACCAGCCGGATCATTTCGCGGAAAAGTATGATGTTACGCTGAATGCAGCAGGATGCGGAGAATTGGAGGAGTTATGAATATCAGAAAAGCGGATCTGCGGGACAGGCCTGCGGCAGAGTCTTTATGGGCTTACTGTTTTGAGAAGCCTTCGGATCCTTTTTTTCAATGGTATTTTTCAGATGTGTGCCGTATGGATGAAGTGTTGCTGGGCGAATCAGGGGGCAGGACTGCCTGCAGTCTGCACCGCCGCCCGTACAGTCTGTCTCTCCGGGGACGTGTGATGCCGGTAGATTATCTGGTGGGGGTTGCCACACATCCGGCAGCACGGGGCCGGGGCATGGCCGGCCGTCTTTTGGAAGGGGCTTTCCGGACGGCAGATGAAGAGGGGAAGCCTGCCGTGATTCTTATGCCGTCTGACGCTGCACTTTACAGTAAGGCGGGGTTTGCTTTTTATGCGCATCAGTGGCGCAGAGAGGCGGCGCCGGAGCGTCTGGCACCGCTGGGACGCCGGTCTTCCCGGTCCGGTGTGCCGGACAGTTCCGGTGACTGGGCGGATATGGATGATATTTACAGGGATTATACGGCAGGCCGTCAGGGATGGGCGCTGCGGGACGAAGCATTCTGGAAGCTTCATTTGGAAGGTCAGATGAAGGAAGGGTATGCGGCGGTGGTGTATGGAGATACGGGCCCTTTCGGTTATCTGTGGTATTCGATTGAAGACCGGGTGATGACTGTATCTGAAATGGCTTTCCGCGGGGAAGAGGGGCGGCGGGGGCTGTATGCCTATATGGCCGGACACCGCGGGTCAGTTGACCGCTGTATCTGGTATGAGCCTCTGGATGACCGGTCTTTTTTATACTGGCAGGACGGGGCGGAGCATACTTATATTGAAAACCGTACATTTCCTTTTATGATGTGCCGTCTGACTGATCCGTCCGCTGCTTTTTCAGGCTGTGCCTGTCCCCCGGATATGACGGGCGGCGTTACGCTGGCGCTGGAGGATCCCGTGCTCAGGGATAAAAGCGGCCTTTACCGGCTCAGCTGTGAAAACGGAATGATCACGGCTGAAAGGGCGCTGCAGGGGGAACCGGCACTCTGTCTCCGGGAAGAAGGGGCTGCACAGATGTTGTTTGGAGCGGCTTCTGTTGAGGAACTCCTGCGCCGCGGGTGGGCAGAGTCTGTTTCCCGGAGAGAGAGTTCTTTCCGTGAAGCGGTCAACTGGCTTTCCCGGGCATTTCCCCGGAGGAGAACATGGATTAATGAGTGGTACTGAAAAAGTGCCCGGCACGGTCTATTACACGTATATGGTGCGCTGTGCGGACGGTTCATTGTATACGGGGTTTACTGTGGATATAGAGCACCGCATACAGGTTCATAACAGCGGAAAGGGCGCCCGTTATACGCGGTCGCGCCGTCCTGTTTCGCTGGCCTGGTGCCGGAAGTGGGATACGGAGCATGAAGCGCGTTCTGCAGAGATGCGGATTAAACACTGGAAAAAGAAGCAGAAGGAAAGTCTGGCGGCTTCTTTTGGAAAGGAACGGGATTGATGAATCGTTCAGCAGAAAAAACAAGAATTTTGACAGAAACGGCTGCTGCCGTGGCTTTGGCATCAGTGCTGGTTATGCTGAAATTAATTTTTCCGTTTCTGGTATTTATTACAATGATTGCCGCGGCCTCGCCGATTGCCGTGATAGGATGTTTTCATGGGCTGAGGTGGTCGCTGGCGGCTTCGGCAGCGACCATGCTGGTCGTCACAATGACCGGCGGTCCGGAAATCGGTCTGACAACGGCGGTATATGCAGCGGCCTTAGGGACAACGCTGGGAGAGGGATACCGCAGAAAATGGACGTACAGTAAAAAAATATGGACAACAGCATTGGCTTATGTGGCAGAGATG
>OLIH01000986.1_pt1 | contig 11068 bp, 9 predicted proteins | sample 1609721 | NCBI WGS metagenome assembly OLIH01 (sample SAMEA4350157, study PRJEB24818) | metagenome | biome: human; feature: gut; material: faeces | place: Denmark | collected 2013-09
GCCTGAAAATGGGGTGTTTGAGTCGAAGACGAGTTTCCCATTTTCAGGCTTTGCTTTTAGTCAGCTTTCAGAACCTTTAATTTTTCCCGAATTACGGAGCGGAGCCTGAAGCACATGCCGGTTATCTTAAAAAGTATTTCATTGCCTCATCTCCATCTGATTTCGGACCTTATCCCTTGGCATTCAGTCCGAAAAATCGAAATTTCTTTCTCAGACCCGCGGGAACCGGATTGCCATCTCAAATCCCGCGCCCCGCTCAGATGTGGCTTCCAGTCCGAGTTTCAGGTCATCCGCCATCTTCTTTGACAGATAGAGTCCCATTCCCGTTGCCTTCTTTCCTGAATTCTCCGAATCTCCCGTAAATCCTTTTTCAAAGATATAGGGCAGGTCACATTCTTTCACACCGATCCCATTATCTTGTATACGCAGCACATCTTCTGTCTCCGACTGCTCCAAAGTAATTTTAAGTTCCGGCCGTTTTTCTCTGTCAGCACTATCATACTTCTCCGTATCAGCCGCATCAGCAGTGTTCCCGGACATTACGGTACAGTATTTCACTGTGTTGCTCACGATCTGTCCAAGCAGGAATTCAATTCCTCTCCGGTCAGTATAGACCGAAAGCTCAGGCACCTGTACAGTAATTTTGAAATTTTTCTCTTTCAGGAGCAGACTGTAATCTTCCAGCACCTCACCGATGCAGTCATTCAGATCTACATACTCGAACAGATAATCTTTTCTTCCGCTCTTTAGGCGCGCGTAGTAAAGGATCTGGCTGATATACTCCTGAAGCCGGCTTCGGACATATTCCAGCTTAAATGCAGCCGGTGCGGGGATTTCTTTTCCCTGATTGTCCAGTACCATTGTCAGAAGTGACAGCGGGGTTTTCGTCTCATGCGCCCACGCCTCCACATATTCCTCATAATCCTCAGCCGCAGCTTTCGCTCTGCTGCAGGCGAGGTCTTTTTCCCGCAGGACAGTTCCCAGCAGTCGGACAGATTCCCGTTTAGACGCGCTGACCGTCCGGATCAGATTTTCTTCATTGATAAGGTCAGGATTATTCAAAAATGCATGAAACGCATTTTCCCGCTTCTGCTCCACGCGGATCAATACAAATGCTGTCACAAAGAACAAAAGGACAGTTCCCAGCAGGATCAGAGGAACCAGTACGCCAAAGTCCTCCGCTTCGGAGAGCCAAAGCAGGAGCGCTGAGACTGTATCAAGTCCAAGCAGGAGAAGAAGCCACGGCAAATACCTCGATAAATAAAGCAGTCTGTTTCTCATCACGGATCCTCCTCATTTCCCAAAGAGTTTTCCCGTTCGAAAAATTCCCCGGGATCTTGTTCTGACTCGGCTCCATTTTCCAGACGATATCCCACACCGCGGACCGGTATGATCTTCTGCGTCATGCCAAGCCCTGCCATCGTCTTTTTCAGTCTTGTCAGATTGACCTGCAGCGTATTTTCATCAATAAACTCTGTCGTGCCCCACAGTGCTGTGCAAAGTTCATCTTTTGCAGCTGTCCTGTCGCCGCGGGCTAAAAATGTCTCAAGCAGTTTTCCCTGATTTTTCGGAAGTACAGTCGAACTGTTGTTGATATACAGTGTATAGGTCTGACGGTCCAGCAGAAATCCCGGTCCCTCCAGCAGATTCGCCCGTCCTTCATAGCGTTTCAGGACATTTGAGACCCGGGCAAGGAGTCTCTCCCTGCGGCACGGTTTGGTCAGATACTCGTCCGCCCCGAGTTCAAGGGCGTGAAGTTCATCTTTCATCTGGTCCCGGGATGTCAGCACGAGTACCGGGAACGGGCTTCTCCCCTTGATCTCCCGGCAGATCTGAAATCCGCTGACGCCCGGGAGATTGAGATCGAGCACTACAAGATCAGGCGTGAGTTCTTCCAACTGCTTTGTCACATGGTCGAATTCACTGATCTCTATCGTCTCATATCCTGCTCTTCTGAGCATCAGCACCAGTTCTTCGCGCATAAGAGGTTCATCCTCAACCACCGCGATCCGCTTCATCCTTTCCCGCACCTCCCGTTGCTTCTGCCGTATCCTGCTTCGGATCCAGACCGTTACTCTTCCCGCTCCGGCGCCACTAATGTCAATAGATATCTGTTGCTGGAGCGTTTTACCGCCGTCATATAAATGCATTCTATCACACACAGTACAAGAATCATAGCCGCGGAAATGCCCAGCATCTCCCCAAGCGTCCCCCGCGTTCTGGACGAGAGGATCCCTGTGAACAGCGCCCGCACTGCAAACAGGCTGCTTACAGCCGCCGCAAGCACCGGGATCCCGAAATACCAGTTGATCTGTTTCTTGGCAGATCCGCACAGTGTTTCATACCCGGCGCCCAGCTTGATGAGCGTTTTATATCTTAGGTTTGTCCGCTGCTGGTTCATCAGGAACTGGACTCCTATCACAGTATTTGCCACGATCAGAAAGATGACCGCCAGATAGATCGTAATATAGCTTGCCGCCACCATATAGAAAAGCTGCCGCCCCATGTTCTGCAGATAGCTCTCGTAATACAGGCCGGTCCCGTTTAATCTCTCATTCATCCCGGAGATTGCCTGCATAAGGCCGGTTTTTTCTGTGGTACTGCTATCCAGCACTCCATTGACATAGATGTCGTACTGATCCTGCGTATAATATTGGAATGCATCGTCCGGCAGGATCAGCGCAAACGACAGAGTGATCGAATAGTCTGTCACAACCGCTGTCGTCTGTACCTTACCGGTCAGCTTCACCGGATCCCCGCCGATCTTAGCTTCCGGGTGTTTTGCAAGGACAGCGTCCATGATCTCAAGCCGGTTCTCATTGACAAAAGTACTGTCCATATATACAGCCGCTTCATCTTTCCCCAGCTTTATCTCGGGAAGCCCGGCGGCACGGAGCAGTTCATTATATCCGGAAAGCGAGATCAAATACGGATAGTCTGCAAAACTCAGCGTATTTAAAAGCACATCCTTGTCATCCGAAGCCGGAAATCCGGCAACCTGCTCCATTACCTCATCCATCGAATATGCATTTTCAAAATCATCTTCTGTGAGGATATCAGTTGTGCGGATACGGCCGATCTTCATTTTAAACAATCTGGAAAACTCCGTGTCCAGCCCCGCCTTGTGCAATGTATCAAGTATATCCGAAGCTCCCTGCTCCTGATTTGGTTCATCCGTATACTCCGGTATAAATGTGTAGTCCAGCACATGGGGATCTGACTGTCCGTAGCTGACCGCGATCGCCACTCCGGCGCCAAAGCAGCAGAGGGCGCCGAGTATCAGAAGAGAGCTGACTGCCATGGTGGCCGACTTGCGGACTACATTTTCCTGCAGCTGGCGCACATTGAATATATGCAGACGCCTGTCCTTCTTCCCGCCTTTTATGATCAGGTCAAATATATATCTCAGTCCGTAGAAGAACAGCAGTGTTCCGGCGAATCCCAGCAGCAGCGTAAGCCCCATCGTCCGGATCTGTGTCCATGACATTCCCCGGATTGCCAGATAATATGCCGTCCCGAGGCATAAGACGCCTGCAAGGAGCGCCAGTCCATAAACAAACGCCGGATGCTGCTTCTTTGTCTCCTCCGGCTTTTCCGAGAGAAGAGAGCCAATCTCCTGACGGCTGATCTTCGCGCTCAGGATCAGGAAAGCAGCGAGCTTAATGAGGAAGAACCCTGCTGCTGTCAGCAAAACGGCATGGAGCGACAGTGTGAACCGGTGTCCGATGATCCCCAGTCCCACCAGCCGGGCAGTCACCAGACTGATCAGCTCCGACAGAAGAACTCCAGCCGGAAGTCCGATCAGCAGGGCGATAACACTGCTCCGCATATCCTCTGCCAACAGAAGTACAAACAGTCTGTTCCGCGTCATTCCCATCATCAGGTACATCCCGAACTCATGCCTGCGCCTTTCCAGCTGGAACTTGCTGGCAAAGTAGATCAGGAAGAACAGGACGACCAGCGTCAGCACATAAAACACGGGGATCATTGAAAGGAGACGGTTTACCGCGTCACTTTCCATTTTCCGGAGGAACAGCATAACATCCTGACGGGAAAGCGAAAGAATGATATAAAACGCGACAACGGAAACCAGGAGCGTCGTAAAGAACAGCCCGTTCTCTTTTCTGCTCCTTTTACTGTTGCGTGCGATAAGCTCAAAGAACATTAGCGCTCCCTCCTCCCAGCTGCGACATGACTTTCAATATCCTCTCATAGAATTCCTGACGTGTTTCATCCGGAGTATCCCGTCTCAGTTCATGAAAGATCTGCCCGTCCTGAATGAACAGGATCCTCTTGCAGTAACTTGCCGCATTGGAATCATGCGTTACCATGAGGATCGTCGCATTCTCTTCCTCGTTTAATCCTGAAAGCTTCTTCATCAGCGTTTTTGCATTTTTCGAGTCGAGCGCTCCTGTCGGCTCGTCGGCAAGTATGATTCCCGGATCCATGATCAGAGCTCTTGCCGCCGCAACGCGCTGTTTCTGCCCTCCCGACATCTGGGCGGGGAACTTGTCAAGCACATCCGTGATCTCCAGATAGGACGCCAGCCGCGACAGCCTCTTTTGGCTCTCTCCATCCGATACATTGTGAAGAGACATCGGAAGCATGATATTCTCCCTGCCGGTCAGATTATCGATCAGCTCAAAATTCTGGAACAGATAGCCGATCTCTCTTCCCCTGTACTGTGCCAGCTTCTTTCCTTTCAGCGAATGGATCTCCCTGCCTTTCATCAGGATCCTGCCGCTGCTTGGCTCTATCACCGTTGCAATGCAGTTTAAAAGAGTGGATTTTCCGGAACCGCTGCTTCCCATGATCCCGAGGAATTCACCTTCCATCACCTGGAATGTGATCCCGTTCAGCGCTTTCGTCTGGCTCCCCTGTTTCCCGTAGTATTTCTTTAAACTGTCAATTTCAAGAATCGTCTTCATTGTGGGCACCTCCCTTGTACTATGGACTCATAATAGCATATGGCAGGGAAAGAAAACACTTACAGCTCGTGTAAGATTTCAGACATCGGGCTTCTATAAACAGTAACACCTGCATATACTGATACTATCATTACAGTATATGCAGGTGATTTTTTTGAAAAATATCAAAGTCTGGCTTATAGCAGGTTTTATCTTTACTGCAGTATTCGGAACACTTTCCCATTTTTTCTATGACTGGTCCGGAGAAAATCCACTGATCGGACTGATAAGTCCTGTCAACGAATCCACATGGGAACACATGAAACTCGTCTTTTTCCCCGTTCTCATCTGGTCTTTCTGCATTTCTCCTCTGCTTTCACATGAATTTTCTTTCCTCCGCCCGGCTCTTCTTTTCAGCGGAATCCTCGGCACCTTTGCGGTCCCTGTCCTGTTCTACACTTATTCAGGTATCCTGGGACGTAATGTCGCATGGATTGATATTTTGATATTTTTCATCTGCGTCTTCGTCACTTTTTTCTCTGCCTGGAAGCTTCAAAATTCTGTGAAAATATATCAAAAGAGGGCTGCTATTTATTTGGCGGTTGTTTTCCTCATTATACTTTTCTTTCTGTTTACTTTTCTCCCTCCGGACATCGGACTATTCGCCGAACCATAAAAATATTCCGCAGCTGTCTTTATCTTCCTGTCTTCTCATTCAGGCATCAAAAGACACTACTTTCTCCCTCAGCCGGGCAAGATCTGTTTTATCCGGATGGGATGCTGCCTTGTCAAAATTTTCTATCATCATCTTGATCTTCTCGTCCTGAGGAGCTTTCTCCTGCATCGCCTCATAGCGTTTCCGCACACTCTGAGGCATCTTTCCCTGACACATATACGTCCCTGACACCTTATTTCCTTCCGGCAGATGGGCTGATACGCGGTTCAGGATCTGTGTAAAATACTGTTCTGATCCGCCAAAGCCTGCCGTACCAAAGAGAAATACATTCCGGTTATGCAGTGTCTCCATATACTTTCCAATCTTTTCACTACATTCCCCTTTATCAGTCCAGAAACCGAGAAAAATCAAATCCGCGTCTTCTGCCTTACTCTGCAGTTCTTCTTCCGGTGTACCGAAGCAGACGCATTTTTCTTCTCCCAGAGTACTTTTTATTTCCTTTGCTAGCATCTCTGTATTCCCTGTTGCGCTTTCATATATAACTGCATACTTCATGTCTTTTTGCTTCCTTTCTCTTATCCGCACTTTTATCTCCGCTTTTTATATAGAGATTTTCAGTGCTCTCCCTACCATATCCAGCTCGTCCTCGTATATACAATTCTGAAACAAATGGCCGGCGACTTTTCTTCGGCACTCTTTGTAGTCCATCCACGCCGTCTCTGATACCTCAGACTCCTGCAGTGTAAGTTCAGCCGTATTCACCGGTTCCTCATATATATAAATCATACTCAGCTCATTGTCCCGAAAAGGCCGTCCGTAAAACTCACTTTCAAATCCGCACCGCCTTGTTCCAACCTCTCTGAGCTGCTCCGGGAGCGCATCGATGCCAAGCTCTTCTTTCAGTTCTCTTATAGCGCTCTCAAGATATCCGTGACCGGCTTCCACATGTCCCGCCGAGGAGATATCCCAGCATCCGGGATTGGAATCTTTGCACTCGCTGCGTTTCTGAAGGAGCAGATCATACCCGCTTTTGTCATTGGAGCGGACGATCCATGTGTGTACAGTCGGATGAAGCGAACCGTCTTCATGCACCACGCCCCGCTCCTTGACCACGCCTGTCCTGCTGCCGTCCTCCCTGATCTCATCGAACAGTTCCAGCGGCTCTCCGTCAAGAGCAGCGTACTGCAGCACATCACTCCTGTTGTAGACAAGCTTCAGAGAAAAGAACTCTCTTTCCATATCCAGCAGGCGGAAAAATATCTTATCGCCCTCCCAAAGTTCCAGCGCAGGGATATTTTTCTTGTCCACCCATTCCAGCTCCCCTTCGTCGCATTCGATCGGTTCTCCCGTGAACCTATCTGCCGTATAGAGCGACATATATTCTACTGTATCTTCCCCGTATACAAAGGTCACAATACCTCTGTATTTCCACGAAGTCAATGTATATCCGGTCTCCTCTTTCACTTCGCGCAGAAGACATTCTTCGGGGCTCTCTCCATGTTCAAAATGTCCGCCCACACCGATCCACTTGTCCTTATTCACGTCATTTTTCTTCACTGTGCGGTGGAGCATCAGGTACTTTCCATCCTGTTCAATATAGCACAGCGTACTCAGTCTTTCCATAGTTATGCACTCTCCTGACTTTTCATAAACTGGCTCTCATACAAATGTTTATAGAATCCGCCTTCTGCGAGCAGGCTTTCGTGATTGCCCTGCTCGATGATCTGTCCATCTTTCATTACGAGGATCACATCAGCCTCCCGGATCGTGGATAGTCTGTGCGCCACAATAAATGTTGTCCTTCCCTTCATCAATGCCGCAAAGGCATCCTGTATCTTCAATTCTGTCCTTGTATCGATGGATGACGTTGCTTCATCCAGTATGAGCATCGGAGGCCTGCACAGCATAACTCTGGCAATACACAAAAGCTGCTTCTGTCCCTGCGAAAGCCCTCCGCCGTCTTCTGTAATCCATGTATCATACCCCTGAGGAAGACGTCTGATATAGCTGTGGATGTGGGAAGCTTTCGCCGCCGCGATGACTTCCTCATCTGTGGCGTCAGGACGTCCCATAGTGATATTATCCCGGATTGTTCCTGTCTTAAGCCATGTATCCTGAAGCACCATGCCATATCCGGCCCTCAGGCTCTTCCGCGTCATTTCCCGGATATCGGTACCTTCTACACTGATCGAACCATTCTTCACATCGTAGAACCGCATAAGCAGATTGATGATCGTCGTCTTGCCGCATCCGGTGGGACCTACGATGGCAATCCGCTGTCCGGGTTTCACATCAAGATTAAAATCACGGATCAGCTTCTGTCCTTCCACATAGGAGAAGTCCACATGCTCCGCCCTGACATTTCCCTGTATATCTTTCAGCTCCACCGCGTTCTCCGGTTCCGGCGTCTGAGGTTCTTCCTCGATCAGATCAAAGATTCTCTGCGCGCATGCCACGGCATTCTGAAACTCGGTAACTACGCCTGATATCTCATTAAACGGCTTCGTATACTGGTTCGCGTAGCTCAAAAAACTGGAGAGCTGTCCGACGGAAAGAGAGCCGTTTACTACTGCAAAGGCGCCCGTGATTCCCACTCCGGTATATACAAGGCTGTTTACAAATCTCGTGGATGGATTCGTAATGGATGAGAAGAATGTGGCTTTCAGATAGGCTTTCCCAAGCCGCTCATTGATCTCATCGAACTCTTCTGTCACTTTTTTGCCGCGTCCGAATGCCTGCACGACCTTCTGGTTACCGACCATCTCATCGATCAGTCCGGTCTGCTCCCCGCGGATCTCAGACTGAAGACGGAACATGGAAAATGTTCTCTTTGCGATAAAGTTCGCTACAATGAATGAGACCGGCGTGATCAGCACGACTACAAACGTGATCGTCACATTGACCGACAGCATGAAGCAGAATGTTCCGACGATCGTGGCAATTCCGGTGAAGAGCTGGGTAAATCCCATCAGAAGTCCGTCCGCAAACTGATCCACATCCGCGATCACACGGCTGACCACTTCACCGTACGGATGCCCGTCAATATACTTCAACGGGAGAATCTCGATCTTGCGGAATGCCTCATTCCGGATATCCTGCACGACCTGATATGTCATTTTGTTATTGCATATATTCATCAGCCACTGGGCCAGCGCTGTAATCACTGTACATACTCCGATCCGGATCATAATCCGGATCACCCCCGGGAAATCCACATTGCCGGCGCCGATAATATAATCAACCGCGTTTCCCGTCAGTTTCGGGACATACAGTGTAAGCGCCACCGAAACTGTTGCCAGCAAAATGGAAAATACGACAAAAATCCTGTATTTTCCAAGATGCCGGAATACTTTTTTCAGCGTAGCCGCCTGTCCCTGTTTCTTCTTATTATCATTCATCTGAGTTTCTGTCTTTTTATCAGCCATTTGCCTGCGCCTCCTCCGGGAACTGGGAATAATAGATTTCCTGATATGCAGGACAGGATGCAAGCAGTTCCTCATGCGTCCCGATTCCTGCCGCTTCACCGTCGTCCAGTACGATGATCTGATCTGCATACTGCACAGACGATGCCCGCTGGGATACAATAAATACAGCCGGACTGCCTTTCATTGAACGGATTGCACTGCGAAGTGCCGCATCTGTGGCAAAATCAAGCGCCGATGCGCTGTCATCAAGGATCAGAATCTCCGGTTTTCTCACAAGAGCCCTTGCAATGGTGAGGCGCTGTTTCTGTCCGCCGGACAGATTACGCCCGCCCTGTTCAATCTGGAATTCCGTTCTGTCCGGTTTCTTGTCCACAAATTCTTTTGCCTGTGAAACCGCAAGCGCTTCTTCCAGTTCTGCGTCCGATGCATTTTCATTTCCCCATCGCAGGTTCTCCGCAATCGTCCCCTTAAACAGAACAGCCTTCTGCGGTACAACACCGATATGCTCCCTGAGACTTTCTATCCGGATTTTGCGGATATCATGCCCGAATATGCGTATCTGCCCCTGTGTGGCATCATAAAATCTCGGTATCAGATTAACCAGCGATGATTTTCCGGAACCTGTTCCTCCGATAATTCCGATAGTCTGCCCTTTCATTGCCCGGAACGAAATATCCGTCAGGGATTCGCCGCCCGCTCCTTTATAAGTCAGCGAGACATGATCAAACTCAACGACGGGGGCATCCTGTCCCCCCTGTCTTCCTTCTGCCGCGGAATAAATATTGTCCGCCGGTAAGATCTGGTCTCCATCTTCCATATCCGGCTGTATATTCAGCACGCTTCCGATTCTGTTTCCACATGCAACCGCCTTTGTCACTGTAATGATCAGATTGGCAAGCTTTACCAGCTCTGTCAGGATCTGCGACATATAGTTGATAAGGGCTACGACCTCTCCCTGTGTCAGATCTCCGATATTGACGCGGATCGCTCCTGCATAGATCAGAGCGATAATTCCCCCGTTTACCACGACATAAGTCAGCGGATTCATAAGCCCTGAGATACGTCCCACAAACTTCTGGGCATCCGTCAGCGTCTGATTTTCCTGTTCAAACTTTTCAAGTTCTTCCTGCTCTTTGTTGAACGCACGTATTACACGGACACCTGCCAGATTTTCCCTTGTAGTGAGCAGCACCCTGTCCACATAGGACTGTACTTTTCTGTAGAGGGGCATGGTCACAAGCATGATGCCGAATACGATCACCGAGAGAACCGGAATCACCACGACAAAAATCATGGCTGCCTTAACATCTACGGTAAATGCCATGATCATAGCGCCAAACACAATAAACGGAGATCGCAGGAACAGACGCAGCACCAGATTCACTCCCGACTGGGTCTGGTTGATATCACTGGTCAGCCTCGTGATCAGAGTAGAACTTCCGATCGTATCCATCTCCGTAAATGTAAGCTTCTGGATATGTTCAAACAGCGCGTGCCGCACACCTGTCCCGAAGCCGGACGCCGCCTTTGCAGAAAAATACTGGGCAGTGATCGAACAGACAAGACCGATCAGCCCCAGAGCAATAAGTACAAAACACATCTTTACAATATACGGCCTGTCCTCCTGCGCGATCCCCACATCAATGACCGCGGCCATGACGAGGGGCACAAGCAATTCAAAAGACGCCTCCAGCATTTTAAAAAGAGGCGCCAGTACGGATTCCTTTTTGTAGTCTTTAAGATATTTAAGAAGTGATTTCATTTGTGCCTCCTGCTTTCCTGGTTTGAAGGATATTTTTTCACCGTGAATAATTATACCATGATAACGGACTCCTCACAAATATTTATCACTTAATTCCCGAATTAATCTTTTCCCGGCCTACACAGGCAGACTGTCCCTTACACACAGCGCCCCATACCCCAGCAGCGGATTAGGCCACTCGCTGTATCCCGGAAGTTCTCTTGCCCCGCGCCCCAGGACCGCTTTCACTTTTTCCCCGTACGGATACGGACCATTGCCCTGCACGATCCCCCATTCCATCAGAAGGGCCGCGCTTCCC
>OLIH01000987.1_pt1 | contig 11062 bp, 9 predicted proteins | sample 1609721 | NCBI WGS metagenome assembly OLIH01 (sample SAMEA4350157, study PRJEB24818) | metagenome | biome: human; feature: gut; material: faeces | place: Denmark | collected 2013-09
AGTTATAATCAACTCTTTAATGCAGCGGTTAAATATTTAGTTAGATCAAGTGCAATAATTACGAGATTTGATAATTTGGAGAATGATGAACTTTTATCACTTTCTCATAAAGGATATATAGAAACTTTAAATTTGTTAAATTTGTCTTGGGCAAAAAATAAGACTATCTTGCAAGATAAAATCAGATGTGCTATTCTTAAAGAGCAATTAAATAATTAATCGCTCTTTTCAGTTGATACATATTGCATTTATGGCAGTGTGTTCGGAAGATGATTCGATCTTCCTTGGTGGTTGGTTGCACATGATTCCTTAAATTTCTCTGTCTATTCTGAACTGGTAGAATAGACCTCGAAATTTAACGAAAGACTTATGGTGAAAGGAGCGATTTTTTATGTCTCATAATATGTCTTCTGTATTGACCAGTTCTTTAAAAATCCCATACTTTGAAACTATGCAAGAGTTATCGGAACTTACAAGGTTAAGTCCGCGCTTATTATATTGCCTTTCAAAAAAAACTAAAAACTATTATCGAACAAATTTTATCCCAAAGAAAAATGGAAAATTAAGGGAAATATCTATTCCATCATATACTTTACATATTGTACAAAGATGGATTTTGGTAAAAATACTAAACAAATTATTGCCTTCTGATTATGCAATGGCCTTTAGGAAAGGCGAAAAATACGGACATAAACAAAATGCGTATTATCATGCGGGGACATTATATGGCTTATCTATAGATTTAGAGGATTTTTTCCCGACAATAACATCTAATAAAGTATATACTATTTTTGCGGATTTGGGATACAATAAGTTTGCAGCAACAGTGTTAACAAATTTATGCACATTAGATGGTAAATTACCTCAGGGGAGTGCATGTTCTCCGGCAATTTCAAATCTTATATGTTTAACTCTTGATAAGCGATTGATTGGCTTATGTCAAAAGCGGGGAATCAGATATTCTAGATACGCTGATGATATGTATTTTTCATGTGATGATAAAATATTGTTATTAAAGGCTTTTCCTGTAATATTAAAGATAGTTGAAGATGAGGGGTTTGTACCTAATGAGAAAAAAATACACTTTCATACGCCAGCGAATAAAAAACAAATTACAGGTATAACAGTTGTGGCTACACATAGTGAAAATTATATTGAATTAAAAGCACCACGAAAACTCAAACAGAAAATTCGAGCAGAAATTTTTACTTGTTTTATGTCTGGTAAATACGATAATCGGAATCATATTTTGGGCGAAATAAATTATGTGGATTTTATTGAAAGGGAAAATAAATTGGGATATTTGGAACGTATAAAGCATTATATAGAAAAACAGGTTACCAAGATAGAATTATTCCCTGAATTAGTATTAGCTTACAATAGTAATAAATTTTTCAAAGATTTACCCGATGCTGAACTAAAAGAAATAGATATTGACACAGAGGAAAAATGGATTTTTTTGAGCGATATATTTGAAGAAAGAAAAAGATTTTTGCAGGAGAAAGGGTTAAAAGATGTTTGCCAGTATACAAATTGGCCAGAGACAATTGTACATGTTTCATCAAATTTTAGTGGGGATTCTATAGATTCTGAAAGCCCATTTGAATAATGGATAAAGTATTGATAGTACTTAATGAGTTTTAGTATTCTCAAAATGGAGAAGTATATGAGAAGAAATTTTTATGACGTAATAAAAAATGGAAATATTGATTTGTCAAAGGAATATGCCAGAATTTATGAGTTGTTTTATGACACGCCATGTTATAAATCAGGATATCAAGAGTTTACACTGAATGATCTAGTTGAATCATATTTTGATGTATTAAGCAAAGATTTAGTTGGAAGATGTATATCATTAGACGATTTTAATGACAGTTATGGATACTTCTTTTATCCGCAACTTATAGATGAGAATATTGATACATTAGTAGACTTTTCGGAATATGTTGTAAATTTTATTCATGCTTTAATGGATAGAACTTCATTGGATTTACCGATGTTTTCAAGTACATTGCATCATATAGATTCGTGCATGGATGATGTGGGTTATAAACGAAGTATGAAAGAAAACATAATTATATATGTTGAAGCTGCTCCCGAAGCATTAGCTGTAGCGGAAATAACAGAAGGAACACTGTCATATTCTGTTTTAGAATACAATCATCATAAAATGAAAGGGGATTTGGTAAATAAAAAGAATATTTTAAAAAATATGGCTGATGATATAGAAGCAAAGAGGGGGATTCTTACAAGTATAAATAAATCTTTTAGCTCTAACTTGTTTCAATTATTAAATAAATTCATTCGGCATGATGATTCTGAAAATATTTATATTTCAGGATTGACAGATGAGCAAATCGAGAATGTATACGATGAAATTTACCAAATGTGGTTGTTGGCCAAAATGCAGCTTTCTTATTTGAGTAAAAAAGATAAAATACAGATATTGATTAATAATATTAATCAAAAAGGTCCTATAAAAAACACTCAAAAAGATTAGTATATTTTTGGGATAAATCTTTGACTATACTATTTGTTAAAATACCCGGCGCATCTTGCGCCGGAAATTTTTCTGTACAAATTGCCCTCATATGTTATAATCAAACTATAATAGTAACTGATTGCAATAGACGTAACAGAAAGGCGAACGCTTATGAATATCGCAGCATACTGCCGTGTCTCCACGGATAAATCCGACCAGCTGAACAGTTTAGAGACCCAAAAGCAGTTCTTCACCGAATATGTGCAGCGCACCGGCGATCATCTCGTTAAAGTATATGCGGATGAAGGCATTTCCGGAACCAAAATCAAAAATAGAAAAGAGTTTTTACAGATGATGGCCGATGCTGAGCTCGGCCTTTTTGACATGGTTGTTGTCAAGGATATTTCCCGTTTTGCCAGGAACACAGTGGATCTGCTCCAGAATGTACGGAGATTAAAGACATTGGGAATAGAGACACAGTTCCTCACTGCCAATATGACCAGTATGGGAAACAGTGAATTTGTCCTGACTATATTCGGGGCCCTGGCGCAGGAGGAAAGTGCCAATACATCAAAGCGTATCAAGTTTGGCAAGAAAGTGAATGCGGAGAAAGGTCGGGTGCCAAATATTGTTTATGGCTACGATAAAACGATAGGGGATTATTTCAATCTGACGATCAATGAGAAAGAGGCGAACGTGATCCGTCAGATTTTTCAGTGGTACATTCAGGACGGTTTTGGCTGTGCGTCCATTTCCAATAAATTGAATGAACAGGGAATTCGGACGAAACGGAACTGCCGATGGAGCCAGAATGCTATCAGTCGTATCCTTACGAATGAACTCTATACCGGAAAGATAATTAATGGCAAACAGGAAGTAGCAGATTTCCTTACCGGTCAGCGGAAGGAAAAGGATGAGACGGAATGGCTTGTGACGGAGCGGCCGGAACTGAAGATCATTGATGAGGAAGTGTTTGAGCAGGCACAGAAGATCCTCCATTCCCGTCATCAGGCATTTAACTTGAATCATGAGAGGCAGAGCAACAAGTATCTTTTCTCCACGCTGATCAAGTGCAAAGAATGTGGCTGGTCGTTCCGCCGGACGGTCCGTAAGTATAAGAATACCTATGTCCGCTGGGTGTGCTCAGGGCATAACGGACGGGGCGCAGATTCCTGCCCTAATACGGTGACACTGGATGAGGAGGAATTGATTGAAGTTCTACAGGAATATTTTGCAAATGTATTGAAGAATAAAAAGAAAGCGATCCAGTATGTGGTGAAGGAATTTCAGCGGGTATATAAGGCGAAAGATGAAAATGTGGAGTACGAAAAAGAACTGCGGGACAAGCTTTCCAAACTGAAAGCCATGCGAGAGAAATACATGGACATGTACACCGATGATCTGATCACACGCCAGGAGCTCAATGACCGGATCGGCGGGGCGAGGCAGGAGATCGAACGCCTGGAAAATGAACTGAAAATGGTTTCCTATCAGATCACTAAGGGCGACCAGTTGGAGGAACTGCTGAATACAACTTTCAGGGAAATCGAGGATATTACGGATGTGCACCAGATGACGAACACGCAGCTGAAAAAGATCATTCAGAAGATCGAGGTGGACAAGGACGGAAACGTGGATATTTACCTGAAACTTCTGGGAGATCTGGGACTGGATGAAACGGTATTGATCGAAGATGGATCTGCTGAAAATAAAACGGTTCAAAATCATCACGACTGCACATAAAGATGTCACCGAGCGGCTCCTCCAGATCAATCCGTCCCTGGCCCGGGAAGCGCGGAAGGTGCTGGATATGAATAAATCGGAGCGGCATATCCGGGGAGGGATGGCTACGAGAGAGAAATATCTTCATCAACATGGGTAAAGGGATATGGTCATCCGGTACAAAGAAATGTGCCGGGTGATTTTTTGTATATTCTTGTGTTTGGACTATAAATCAGATAGAATTAGCTTTAGAAAGTTATTGTTTAGCTATAGGATTAGTCATAAAAAGTTATAGAATTAGTCATAGAAAGTCATAGTTTAGTCATAGAATTAGCTATAGCAAGAAAGTACCAAAGGAATATGCAGATAATTGGAGAGGACAGAAGTATATGATTTATACAGATATTCAATTGAAAGAAAAAATCATACAAATGATAGAGTCGTTTGAAAGTGAAGTCGTTGAATTTAAAGAAGCGAAAACAAACTATTCATTTAATGATATTGGCAAATATTTTTCTGCGCTTAGCAATGAAGCAAATATCCGTGGCTTTCAGGAAGCGTGGCTGGTGTTTGGCATTTCTAATGACAAGAAATTTACAGGAACAGAATTCAGAAAACAAGGTGGGCTGCAGAGTCTGAAAAAGGAACTTGTAAATGGAACTAATGAACGGTTGACATTTTTGGAAATTTATGAATTGAGTATGCATAAATGTCGGATTATAGCATTTCAGATTCCTCCGGCAATCAGAGGCATTCCTACAACATGGCAGGGCGCTGCTTATGCGAGGGAGCATGAATCATTATGTCCGCTCCCAATGAATAAAGTTGACTTGATTAGAAGTCAGATTGGAATGGATTGGTCTAAAGAGATTGTCAAAGAAGCATCAGTGGAAGATTTGGATCCGGTTGCAGTAAAAAAAGCGAGAGAGCTATTTTCAAAACGACAGAGCGATAGGGGAAAAGCTCAGGAGATCTTAAGCAAGTTGTCGGACGTGGAAGTACTAAATAAAGCAGGAATTACGATTAAAGGGAAAATAACAAGGACGGCCTTACTTTTACTTGGGAAAAGTGAATCAGCTTATTTTTTCGATGGCTTTATTCCGAGAATAACATGGACGCTTTATAATGCGGATAATTCAGTTAAAGCATATGAACATTTTGACATGCCGATGCTGCTTGCTGTTGATAAAGTCTACAATAAAATACGAAATGAAAAATATCGATATATAGCAGGGCAGCAGACGTTGTTTCCAGACGAAGTAAATCAGTATGAGCCCGAGCTGATTAAAGAGATTATAAATAACTGTATTGCACACCAAGACTATCGCATGAGAGGAAAAATTAATGTAGAGGAATTTGAAGACAAGCTGGTTTTTATCAACGAAGGGGCATTTATACCTGAGACAATAGAGACAGCTTTGGAACCGGGATATAAACCGCCATATTATAGAAATGTGTTTTTATGCAATGCAATGGTTAATTTGTATATGATTGATACAAATTCAATGGGGATTCCAATGATGTATCAGATACAGAGGGATAAATGTTTTCCATTGCCAACATATGATTTAAGCATTGCGAACAGGGTAAGGGTTACGGTCTATGGAAAAATCCTGGACAAAAATTATACTCAGCTCTTGCATGCGGACACAGAATTAAATATGAGAATGGTATTTCTTTTGGACAAAGTACAAAAGAAAGAAGTAATCTCAAAAGAGAGTTTTAAGCTGCTGAAAAGACAGGGACTGGTAGAAGGCAGATATCCTAATATTTTTGTCTCTTTTAAGGTTGCAGATATTGTAGGGCAAAAGGCGGCTTATATTCGCAATAGAGGCTTGGAGGATGATATCTGTAAGCAGCTAATTGTGAAAGCATTAGAGGCAATGGGAGAAGCAAGTAAACGGGAAATAATGGAAGTGTTGGAAAATGCATTGCCGGAGGTTTTGGATGAGGGGCAGAAGTCAAAAAAAGTATCGAATTTACTACAGGCAATGAAGAAAGAAGGATTAGTGGCTGCAGAAGGAAAAACACGGCACGCGAAATGGATCTTACAGCAGAAGGAGTGAATTCATTTTAAATTTTGCACATGAACAATTATATCCGAAATTTTTTATTCCTACCTTGACACGACCAGATGTTACCGAGCGGCTCCTCCAGATCAATCTGTCCTTGGCCCGCGAAGCACGAAAAGTTCTGGACACCAACAAATCCGAGCGCCACATCCGGGGCGGGATGGCTACGAGAGAGAAATACCTTCATCAGCATGAATAACCGCGCAATAAGCAGAAACACAGCAGGAGCTGAATGATCGGCAATGATCATGACAGCTCTTGCGTATTTATTATTTTATTTTATTCATCCATTTCTTCCGGCGGAGTATCATGACAGATATAGCAAAACGGACGCACTCTTCCAGAGAGAGGATAAAATAGACATAAGGTATGGAGAGACGGAGAACAAATGCGCTGAAAAGACCGAGGGGAACACCGAATATCCAGGTTCCGATCAGATCGATAGCCATTACATATTTTGTCTTGCCGCCGCTTCGGATGATTCCTCCGCCTATGATCATATTCTGGACTTTGAACGGGGAGATCATGGCGTAGGCGAGAAGGATCTGTCTTGTGAGTTGCTTCACAGAGTCTTCTACCTGATAGATTTCTACATAATATCTGCTTCCGGCGATGACCAGAAGGGATAGAAAAACAGAACTGACAAATCCGTATAGGATTAGTTTTTTCGACGCGGTGTACGCTTTTTCGTATTTATTGGCTCCGAGCATCTTCCCGATGATGATGCCGGCGGCCTGGGAGAGACCGCAAAGTGCGCCGATGACCAGACTCTGGACAGGATTGATCAGTGTCATGGCAGCGGTAGATTCGGTGCCCAACCGCCCATAGATGGCTGCGTAGACGTTTTCACCCAGACTCCACATGAATTCACAGACGAGAACAGGAAGGAGCATGGCCGCGTACTGTCTGTAATTAAATCCTGTCTGCCAGTATCGGTCAGCATTTTTTCTTCGCAGATAGATATCATGTCTACACATCAGGAAAAACATGATGAGAAAATTGGCAATCTGGGAGATTAGCGTAGCGATCGCTGCGCCGTTGGCGCCCATCGGTACAAAGCCGCATTTCCCGAAGATCAGGATATAGTTCAGTACAGTGTTGAGAAGGGCTGCCGTGATGCTTGCGTACAGAGGAAGACGCGCTTTTTCCATGCAGCGGAACATGGCAGCCAGCAGAGAAGCGCCGGCTGACGGCAGGAAAGTTCCTGCCAGAATGGCGAGATAACCGGAAGCGGCGTGGACAGTCTGTTCGTCGGTGCTGTATAAACTCATAACCTGTGACGGAAATGCGACGCAGATGACGGTGAATAGTGCAGCCAGTATCGCAGCAAGAGCCAGATTGACTGAAAAACTTCTGCGAATGTCTGACTGGTTTTTCTGCCCTATATACTGAGCGATCATGATTCCGGCTACAGCGCTGACAGCCGATACCATGACAGAAAAGATGGAAGAGAACTTTCCGGCGAGCCCGACGCCGGCCACGCTTACACTGCCAAGCTGTCCGATCATAATCTGGTCTACGATGCTGAACGATGACTGCGGCATGGACTGTAAGGCGACAGGAATATCATCAAAACCGGCTACAGAGATATCATCGGGAATGCGGAATCCCTGATCAGACAGGAACTGAATTAGGTCGGCTGCGTAGTAATCTGAGACGGCGAATATGGCGGTTACGCTCCGGAATAAATGGAGATTCTGAAGATAGAATGCCCGGCGTTCTTTTGTCGCCATAGGGATCTGTATGAGCTTTACGGAGGATTCGGTAGCGTTATTTCCGAAACCGTCTTGGAAACCTTCATACCGTTCTCTGTCCATACAGATATTATTGTCGGAGATGCAGAGAACATGGAGATGTCCGTAGTTTCGGAATAGTCGTCCGACTTGGTAACCTCCGTTGTAATTATCAATAGTTATATTGCAAATACGCTCTGGATTGCTGCAGTATCCGTCATATATGACCAACGGGATATGCATATGATTGCGTAGATACATCACAGAACCCGATTACAATGAGACCGTCCATATTCCACATAGAGGCAAATGAGATGATCTCTTCCGGATCTTTTGTCTTTTTGACCATCATGAAACGGTCCTGCCTGTCAATCTCAGCTGCAAGGCAGTTGAGGGAAGCTGAAATAAATGGATCCTCCAGCGTATGGCCTTCATATTTTTCATGATCATTGATCACTACACCAATGATCCGGGAAGAATTCTGTGCAAGAAGGATCCCCGCCATACTGGGAATGTATTTTCGCTCTTCGAGAAGAGCCTGGACCTGTTTTACAGTCACGTCTGATATTTTTTCGTCTTTCCGTGAAGAACGTTGGAGACTGTGGCGGTGCTCAGTCCCAATTCGTCGACTATATCGCGGATACGTACGCGGTGTTGTTTCATGATGGATTCCTTCTCCCTAATGTTTTATTGCTTTCCCTGTATATCTCGTTTTGAATAGCCCGGGAAATTTATTATTATAAATTATAATATACGAGGGAACTGGAAAAAAGCCCGAAATGATATACTTTAATCATCGGGCGCTGTTTCCGGATGAGAGGACGATATTTATATTGCGTTACGCAAAGGACAGGGATATAATAGGTCTGTTTGTTCTGCCGGACAGTTTATCACCGGCAGGCCGCTTTCCGGCGGCAGAATGGAGTCTATTATGAAATTATTAAAGCTGATCTTTAAAAATGAAACTGTATTCTGTATCTCGTTTTTACTGGCGATACTGTCTGCATTTGCGGTAAAACCGGATATGCTGTATCCGACCTATCCGGATTACCGGACCATTGCGCTTTTGTTCTGTCTGATGATCATTGTCGCGGGCTTCCAGTCGCTCGGAATCTTTAGGATGCTCGGACATTTTTTGATAACGCGAGCGGGAAGTGTCAGAGGTCTTTCAGTTGTGATGATTCTGCTCTGTTTTTTCTGCAGTATGGTGATCACGAATGACGTGACACTGATTACATTTGTGCCGTTTACAATTCTTGTGCTGCGAATGAGCGGAAGAGTGGAACGGATCTTAAAACTGGTTGTGCTGGAGACGATCGCGGCCAATCTGGGGAGCATGGCGACGCCTATAGGAAATCCGCAGAATTTATATCTGTATTCTGTATCTGACCTGACTGCAGGTGAATTCATGCGGGCGGTTCTCCCTTATGCGGGACTGTCACTCATATTACTTGTGATTGTGGTATTTGTCGGCAGGGACGAGCCTCTTCTTGATGTATCTGTAAATGAGGATACTGAGAAGAGCACGGAGAAAAAAGCGGGACGGGTGTTCGGACAGGCAGTTCCATTGTTGCTCCTGCTGCTCTTGTGTCTGCTGGTAGTTTTTCGTATTCTGCCGTATCAGCCGGTGCTGATCTGTGTTATATTAGTTATATTGGTAATAAACAGGAAGCTGTACTGGTCGGTGGATTATTTCCTGCTGCTGACATTTTTATGCTTTTTCATATTTATCGGAAATATGAAACGGATTCCGGGAATCAGTGAATTCTTAGTGTCTGTCGTACAGGGCAGGGAACTTTTGACGGGAATCCTTACGAGCCAGATCATCAGCAATGTACCGGCGGCAATCCTTTTGTCAGGATTCAGCAGTGATTTTTCCGCTTTGCTCACCGGAGTGAATCTGGGCGGGCTCGGAACGCTGATTGCATCGCTGGCAAGTCTGATATCATTTAAATTTTTTGCAAAGGAGTATCCGGATAAGAAGGGGACTTTTCTGAAGGTATTTACAATATGGAACCTTCTGTTTCTTTTAGTGCTTGCTGCAGAGGCGTTTTTGATCGGAATAGCTTCGATATGATCTGAGCGCCTGGCGGATTTTCGTTGGAGACGGGAAAGGAGCGGGGCAATGAAAATATTGGTTGTTGTACGCGAAAAGGCGGAGGCTGACAATATTGAAAGAATGCTGCAGCGTATAGTGCCAATATCTGAGGCAAATGAGAAGGAATGTGAAGACTGCTGTAAAGTAGTCGGTGCTGCAGGTGACGGAAAGACGGGATATGAGATGATCCGGAGAGAATGCCCGGATCTTGTCATAGCAGATGTAGAACTCCCCGAAACGGACGGGCTGGAAATGCTGGAGAAACTCCGCGGAGAATACAGTGATGTGAAAGCAGTACTTCTGGCCGAAAAAGAGGATTTCAATCAGGCGAAGCGGGCGATCGGACTGGGCGTGGAAGGCTATCTGGTCAGACCGGTGAGTGAAGACGAACTGCGGCAGGCGGTGGGACGGGCAGAAGAAAAGCTGGAAAAGGAGCGCATGACGGAAGCTGTATTATCGATCGAAAACATTTTTATGTCCTGCCTGAACGGACAGATCAGCCCTGATCCTTTTTTTGACAGGATGACGAAGCAGCGGTTCGGATTTACGATTGAGGAGCCGGGAGCAGTTTTTGCCGTATGGCTTGGAGACAGCTTCGAGGAACAGAAAAGAGAAGCCAAAAGTATCATCGGACAGGCGGAAGTGTTTGACCCGGGGCGGATCTCCCGTGTGTTTGAGGCGAGGGTATGGAATCTCCTGTTTGTTGTCTTATACCGGATAGAAGATGAAGAACAGGCATATACATATTTTGAAAGGAAAATCGTGCCGAAGCTGTGCCGGAAACTGCAGGGGACAGTGGTGTGTATCTGGTCGGAGGCGGATCGTATTGTTGACCTGCCGGATGTTCTGAAACATATGAATTCCATGAAGGACTGGAACCTGCTGTTTGACCGGGGCGAACTGATCCGGCAGGAAGTGATAGACAGCCAGAAGACAATGCCGCTGAAGTATCCCG
>OLIH01000989.1_pt1 | contig 11052 bp, 10 predicted proteins | sample 1609721 | NCBI WGS metagenome assembly OLIH01 (sample SAMEA4350157, study PRJEB24818) | metagenome | biome: human; feature: gut; material: faeces | place: Denmark | collected 2013-09
TTTTCTTTCCTGATCGTAAGTGTGATTCTGGGTGTTGTTTTTCTCATATTCGGAAGGAAGAGGCCCAAGTGCACGAGGATATACGGAAAAGAAGGCTTTGCCATCGTGGCTCTGGCGTGGCTTTTATGGTCGCTTTTCGGGGCGCTTCCGTTTGTGATATCTGGCAGTATCCCGAACTATATCGATGCGTTCTTTGAGACGGTATCAGGATTTACTACGACCGGTTCCACGATCCTTCAGGAGATTGAGAGCCTGCCTATGGGAATCAACTTCTGGCGGTGTCTGACTCACTGGATCGGAGGAATGGGAGTGCTGGTCTTTGTACTTATGATCACATCCCTTGACGATGAAAATTCTATGCCGCTCATGCGTGCGGAGATGCCGGGCCCGGAGTCGGATAAACTGGTTCCTAAGGCGAGAAATACAGCGGCGATCCTTTACGGAATGTATTTTGTGATGACGGCGGTGGAAGTCGTACTGCTTATGCTGGGGGGGATGAATCTCTACGATGCCCTGATCCATTCATTCAGTACTGCGGGAACCGGAGGATTTAATAATCGGAACTCAAGCGTTGCTTTTTATGACAGTGCTTACATCGACGGTGTGATCACTGTATTTATGATTTTGTTCGGAGTAAACTTCAATCTGTATTTCCTGCTCCTTTTAAAGGACTGGAAGAGTGTACTGAAGAATGAGGAACTCCGTGCTTATCTCGGAATCATAGCGGCTTCTATTGCGGTGATAACGGTAAATATTCTGAGCATATACGAGAATGTATTCCACGCATTCCGGTATGCGGCGTTTCAGGTGGCGTCGGTCATTACAACAACAGGATTTTATACAGCGGATTATGAACTATGGCCTGAACTGTCGAAGGCGATTCTTCTGGCGATTATGTTTATAGGCGCGAGCGCCGGGTCCACCGGCGGCGGTATTAAAGTGTGCCGTTTTGTGATCCTGCTCAAGTCGATCCGGCAGGAGATCCATAAGATTCTACATCCGAATGCTATTAGTGTTGTAAAACTGAACGGAAAGAAAGTAGGGCAGGATACACTCAGAGGTATAAATGTGTATTTTGCTGCATATGTATTTATACTGGTTGTATCCGTTTTGATCGTGTCTATTGATAATTTTGATTTTGCTACATCTTTCAGCGGAGTCCTGACAACAATAAATAATGTAGGACCGGGAATCTCTAAAGTGGGACCTGTGGAGAATTTCCATATGTTTTCACCTCTTTCCAAGATCGTGTTCTGTTTTGACATGCTTGTGGGAAGACTGGAGATTATTCCATTCCTGCTCCTTTTATCACCGGCACTCTGGAGAAAGAAATTCTGACAAGGAAGATTCGGAAGAAGTATCAACGAATGATGCCCCGCAGGGATTGCTGCGGGGCTTTTTTAAAAGAAAGGGGAAAATATGAAAAAGATCAGACATAAAATAATTGCAATAGTAGTCGTGATCCTTTTGCTGGGAATTTATTATTATGCGGCGCTTCCGGCATTTAATATCCACTCTACAGAATTTTGGATATTTATCGGCATACTCATCCTGCTGGGCGCGGCGTTGTTTGTGAAGAAAAAGGGACTGAACGGATATGAGCTCAAAGAATCAAAGGGGCTGAAAGTTATTCTTGGACTGTTTGCCGTGGTGGTTATTGCATATCTGGCAGGCTCGCTTTTGTCATCACCGATTGTTAACGCGGATAAGTACCAGAAGCTTATGACAGTTGAATCCGGAGAATTTGCCGCGGATATAGAAGAACTTTCATTTGACCAGATTCCGCTCCTTGACAGGGATTCCGCTACTCTTCTGGGAAACCGGGAGATGGGAAGTATGGTGGATATGGTGTCTCAGTTCGAGGTGGATGAGCTGTATTCCCAGATCAATTATCAGGACCGCCCGGTACGCGTGTCGCCGCTGAGATATGCCAGTATTATCAAATGGCTGACAAATAACGGTGAAGGTATCCCTGCATATATGAAGATTGATATGGCGACTCAGGATACAGAGCTTGTGAAGCTGGACGAAGGAATGAAGTATACGACGAGCGATCATTTTAACCGGAATATCTACCGGCATCTCAGGTTCCGCTATCCGACTTATATTTTTAATGACCTGAGTTTCGAGGTGGACGAAGAAGGAACTCCCTACTGGATCTGTCCGGTAAAGAAATTTAATATTGGACTGTTCGGGGGAGTGACGATCGGAAGAGTAGTACTCTGCAATGCGATTACAGGAGAAACGGAAGATTATGCGATCGAGGATGCGCCGCAGTGGATCGACCGGGCGTATTCGGCGGACCTTCTTGTAGAACTGTACGATTACCATGGAACTCTGCAGCATGGTTTCCTCAACAGTGTGCTCGGACAGAAAGACTGTCTGGCGACCACAGACGGATACAATTATCTGGCGATCGATGATGACGTGTGGGTGTATACGGGAGTTACCTCCATTACCGGTGACCAGTCAAATGTCGGTTTTGTTCTGATGAATCAGAGGACGATGGAGACAAAGTTCTACGAGGTTGAAGGGGCAACGGAACAGTCGGCCATGGATTCGGCGGAAGGACAGGTACAGAATCTGCACTACACCGCGACTTTCCCGCTTCTGCTCAATATATCGGGCGAGCCTACGTATTTTATTGCCCTGAAGGATGATGCGGGGCTGGTGAAGATGTATGCTATGGTCAATGTGCAGAAATACCAGATCGTAGCTACGGGAAATACGGTAAGCGAGTGTGAAGAGCAGTATACAACTCTGATGTATCAGAACGGAATAAAGGAAGTAGAAGAAGATACAAGAGAAATTCAGACAGTTACAGGGAAAATTACAAAAATTGCCCAGGGCGTTATTGAAGGAAACTCTCATTACTATATTATGGTAGAAGGGTCAGAAGGAATATTTGATGTGTCTGTTGTGGATTATATCGACGTCATCCGTTTTGATGTGGGAGACGAGGTGACGATTGAGTATAAAGAAGGAGAGGAGACCAATACGGTTCTGTCGATGAACGGGACGCAGGTATCCGGAACGACAGATAAATCCGGCCCGGATGCGGCGGACGGGGAATGAAATTTTCAGAAAAGAACAATAAAGGGAACAGCGGCGGCAGAATTATTTACCTGCCGCCGCTGTTCTCTTTTAAATTTCTTATGCAGCTGACTGTGCATCTGCATTGATATATCGGTATGTTCTTTCTAGGAAATTACATTGTAATCAGATGAATCAATACCGGAAATCTCTTTTTTATCCGCGCCGATGCTCAGATAAAAATCGATGTTGTTTTCGGAGCTTATCTTACTCAGTTTCTGCAGGAAAACAGGAAGACTTTCAAGAGTGATGTTTGCCTGTTTCAGCACGCTGTCGATAAAAATTGTTTCGATGTCGTGATTGCCGGCTACCATGCCGTAAAGGAATCCTACGAATTCTTCAAGGGTAAGGATATCTGGATAATCAGCCATACGGATCGCACGGATGTTAAAATCTACCGTGTAAGTATCCTTGTGGCTTTTCTTGATAAATACTACGTTTCCGTTGGAAGTTTTCACCTTCTCGTTTGCAAGTTCGATCATTTGCTGTGTCTTTCCGCTGCCTCTTGGGCCTGTAATTAAATTTACCATGGCGAATCTCTCCTTTATGTATGTATTGTTTGAGAATATCACCTCTCAAATATCATATACTCATTATACACTAAAGATATGTGGGGAACAACTAAAAAAAGGATAAAAAAATAAAATTAATTGAGCAATCTGACTATAACGGAGAAATGATAAAAGTTCTCAAAAAGCTTATTGAAAACAAAAATCAGATATGATAGTATTAGCTCAATTGAAAATCATTCTCATAATCAAGGAGGAAACATGCCTGCGGAAGTATTATCATATTTTCTCAAAAATCGTGACCGGAGACTGAGACTGGCGTTTCAGGTAGTGCTTCAGTGCGCGCCTTTTCTGAAAGGATTGAAAATATCCTGTGTCATATCGCTGGAGGAGACTCTCTATGAAGAGCTTTCAGATCTGCTCCGCGATACGGGTATCTTATATCACAGACTTTCTTGCCAGGAAGGGAAATGCCTTGTCCTTTTTTACCGACCTGACGAGCTGGAAAGATACCTGAACAGTCCGAAGATACGCAGTCTGATACGGGAATACGGATATACGGATACGTATCTTGAGAGAATGCTTAATCGTCTGCACGCCCGTGTGGAGGATTTTGCAAAGCGGGGGATGGGATTCCCTCATGAGATCGGAGCGTTTCTCGGATATCCTGCTGACGATGTGAAGGGATTTATTGAGAACAGGGGGAACAGATATCTGATGATCGGATACTGGAAAGTATACAGCGATCTCGCTAAAGCCAGAATGATCTTCAAGGAATATGACCGCGCGAAAGACTGTGCGGTAAATGAATTTATCACCGGAAAAAGTATCCGGGAAATATGTGGAACGGAGGAGAAAAAATGAGTGTATCAGTAGTATATTGGAGCGGAACGGGGAATACTCAGGCTATGGCGGAAGCTGTTGCGGAGGGGATTCAGGCAGCCGGAGCAGAAGCGAATGTTGTAGAAGTAGCTGATGCCGATGCGGCAGCCCTTGCATTGGAGAATGCGTTTGCGCTCGGGTGCCCGTCTATGGGGGCAGAACAGCTGGAAGAGACGGAGATGGAGCCTTTTGTGGAGTCTCTGGAGCCTCTGGTGTCGGGAAAGAAGATTCTGCTGTTCGGCTCCTACGGATGGGGAGACGGAGAGTGGATGAGGGAGTGGGCGGATCGCATGAAGAATGCGGGCGCTGTTCTGGTAAGAGATGAGGGAATCATCGCAAATGACGCTCCTGACGACGCGGCTCTTGAAGAGTGCCGGACTGCAGGTAAAGAGCTGGCGGCAGGAGTATAAAACTGCCCTCATATCCGGAGGAAAATGCTATTTGGATATCCGAAAGGCGTTGACAAAATCTTCTCCTCGTGCATATCATAAGACAACGAAAAAATACCGACAACAAAAGTCATACATTTGATATATAATTGCCGGATAAAAGGGAGAGAAGATATGAATCAGAATACACTGATCGGAATATTAATACCATTTGCCGGGACCGCCCTTGGCTCGGCGATGGTATTTTTTATGAAAAAAGATATGAATGAACGGCTGCAGAAACTGCTTCTGGGTTTTGCATCGGGGGTTATGATGGCGGCCTCGGTGTGGTCGCTGCTGATCCCTGCTATTGATATGGCGGAGCAGAAAGGGGGAATATCCTGGCTCCCTCCTGCGGTCGGTTTTCTGCTGGGAATGGGATTCCTGCTTGTTCTGGATACCCTGACGCCTCATCTGCATTTTACGGATGAAAAACCGGAAGGAGTTCCGGCACATTTAAAAAAAACAACCATGCTTGTCCTTGCGGTCACACTGCATAACATACCGGAGGGTATGGCGGTGGGCGTTACTTTTGCCGGCGTACTGACCGCGAATACGACAATGTCCCTGGCGGGGGCTTTCGCCCTTTCTGCCGGCATTGCCATTCAGAATTTCCCGGAGGGAGCGATCATCTCCATGCCTCTGAAAAGTCAGGGGCTGTCGAAAGCGAGAGCATTTATATACGGCGCGCTTTCCGGGATCGTAGAGCCGGTGGCAGCGCTTGTTACGATCCTTCTTACCGGGCTTGTAGTCCCGCTGCTTCCATATCTTCTTGCCTTTGCCGCCGGAGCGATGATCTATGTTGTGGTGGAGGAGCTGATCCCCGAGGCTCAGACCGGATCACATTCAAATATCAGTACTGTGGGGGTGGCTGCCGGTTTTGTTCTCATGATGATTCTGGATGTGGCATTGGGATAAGAGCTGCACATGGCGGCCGGTTGTGTTATATTGGGATATAAGCGGATGGAGGTACGGAAATAATGATAGATTACAGGATGGCGAGAGAAGAGTTTGAGCGGTATCTGGACGGCTATGACAGAGAAAATGATAAGGTGAAGCTTAAGATTGTGCATACCTATGGCGTGGTGGCGCAGAGTACTGAGATCACAAAGCGCATGGGGCTTCCCGCGGAGGATGTCTCACTTGCGCGTATTATCGCTCTTCTCCACGATATCGGAAGATTCGAGCAGCTCAAAAGATATGACAGTTTCATGCCGGATACAATGGACCATGCGTCCTATGGCGTGCAGGTCTTGTTCAGAGAGGGAATGATCCGCAGATTCGTGTCAGAAGATACATGGGATGATATCATTGAGGCGGCGATCGCAAAGCACAGTGATTTTGTTCTGGAGGGTATAGAAGATGAGCGGACACTTCTCCATGCACGTATAATACGTGACGCGGATAAGCTGGACAATTGCAGGGTTAAGCTTGTGGACGCGCTTGAGACATTTATGGGAGCGGACGCAGAAGAGATCGGCGCTGCATCGATATCGCCGAAGATACGCAGAGATGCTTTTGAAGGGAAGAGTATCCTGTCGGCAGACAGGGTGACCCTTATGGACTACTGGGTCTCTTATCTGGCATACTTTTACGATTTGAATTTCCGGGAGAGTCTGGATATTGTGGAAGAGCATGACTACGTGCGGCGGATCATACACAGGATTCCGTATACGGATTCGGAGACAGCAGAGACAATGAAAGAGCTAGAGAGCTGTCTGCTGGAATATGTACATAAAGCGAAGCGATGAAAGAGAGAGCGCTGCGGTTATCCGCGGCGCTCTCTCAGAGTATATACATCTTCTCTTAAATGCCTGAGAACAGGAATTTGTTCTCTCGCTTCATCACACCGTCTCAGATCTATTTCCGTAATTCGAAGTTCTCCTTTCGCTTCCATCTGAGAGATCGTATTGCCCCATGGGTCGGTTATGATACTGTGTCCCCAGGATACATAAGAGGAATCCGCATCTCTTGCCGGGGCGGTGCCGACGATAAACGCCTGATTGAAGACCGCCTGAGAGCGGAACAGAAGTTCCCAGTGCATGGGACCGGTCGTCATATTGAAAGATGCGGGAACAAGGATGACCTTTGCTCCTTTTGTGACCATAAGCCGGAACAGTTCCGGAAAGCGGATATCATAACAGACTGCAAGTCCCATGGTACAGAATTCGGTTTCAAATACTGTGATATCATTTCCGGGAGAGAGAACAGCAGATTCCTGAAAATGCTGACCGTTTTTTACATTGATATCGAAAAGGTGCATTTTCCGGTGCTTTGCAATCTGCCGGCCGTTGCGGTCGAATATATAGGCGGTGTTGTATATCTTCCCGTCAGAGTCTCTTTCGGGAATGGTGCCGGCTGAGAGATATATACCGAAAGCGCGGGCGAGGTCAGAGCATATCTGCCAGAGCGGCCCGCCCTCTTCTTCTGCAAAAGCAGGAAAACAGCTGACGTCATAAGGACAGCAGAACATCTCGGGAAGAGTCAGGAAGCCGGCGCTTCCATTTACGGTCTGCTCTGCGAGGGCTTTCAGTACTTCGGTGAGTTCCTTTCTGTCTGTGTATACGGGCATCTGCGCCTGTGCGATCCGTAATGCTGTCATGGCGTGTCTCCTTTCTGTTCTCCGCTGTCGGAATATAAGTTTATCGTATGGAAAGATGCTTCAGCGTACGGCGGGCGCGGCTGTAGAATCGCGCACGATAAGTTCTGCGTGGAGCAGGACAGTGCCCAGCGGTACCCCGTTTAACAGTCCGCTCAGTGCGTTGAATCCGCTTTTCCCAAGCTGGATGCGGTCCTGCCGGACAGTGGTCAGGGGCGGCGACGTGTAGGCGGAGAGAGGTATGTCGTCGAAACCGATGATGCTGATATCTCTCGGAATCTGATAGCCGAGCTGCTGGCATTGTGTAATCGCTGCGCTGGCGAATGTATCCTGGCAGCAGATGATTGCTGTCATACCCATGTCGAGAAAACGGGGCAGATGCTTTTCCATGCACTCGGACAGATAATAGGAACATCCGGAGTATGACGAGTCGGTTTTCAGTCCGTGGCTGCGCATTGCCTGAAAGAATGCCCTGTGGCGTACCTGCATGATGTGAGAGCCGAGTGCACTGCTTAGATAACCGATCTTCTTGTGGCCCAGCCCTTTCAAGTGATCTATGGCCAGGTCCATGCCCTCTTCATTGTCGATACCTACGTAGGAGATCATGGGATTACCGATGATGTGATTGTCATAGAGGACCGTTGGAGTGTGGCACGTGTGGAAGTCCTTCATCCAGGGTTCTGCGAGGGAAAATCCGAGCAGAAAAGCGCCGGAAAAGTCATGCTGCAGCATGAAAGCGTCGTAAGAAATCTCTCTTTGTACGTCAGCGTCTACCGGGACGATTGCCACCTCATATCCCGCCGGCTCTGCACTCTGGCGGAATCCCATAATGATATCATAGGCAAAATGATGGGGTTCTTCATATTGAATATTGTTTCTCTGTACGATAACACACAGTTTTTTTGCCGGTTTCTTATAGCGGCGCAGCTTTGTGTATCCGAGCTCCACTGCGGTTTCGAGTATTTGTTTTTGTAATGTTTCGCTGATATCGGGGGCGTTATTCAGTGCTTTTGAGACAGTACTTTTGGAAATCCCCAGTTTATCAGCGATATCCTGTATAGTTGTCATAATATTATATCCCCCTGATTTCCGAAAAAACTTCTAGAAATATTATATAAAAAAACAGCATTGAAATCAATGTGAATGATTGTTGATTGAAAAATAGTTTAGATAAGTTTCGAAAAATGAAATAAACAAGAGGTGGGACGATAAAGATGCACAAAAAAATGATGAAAAATTTGTGCATAACAGATAAAATAAAGATGGTAAATGAAAATTGATTGACGATTAATTCTGAAAAGCGTATGATATGAATTACCGAAACAATACGAAACTTATGTAAGGGAGGATGTAAGTATGAAGAAAAGAGCGTTGTCAGCGCTGACAGCGGCAGTCATGGTCGCTTCGCTGGCTGTAACAGGGCTCACGGGATGTGGGAGCGGAGACGGCGGAAAAGAGTCTGTGCGTCTGATGGTCTGGTCGCCGCAGGGCGATCAGTCGGTTGATCAGGGACAGTGGCTGCAGACCTGCTGCAATGCTTTCGCTGAAGAACATCCAGAGTGGGATATCACATTTGTCTACGGTGTAGCGGATGAGGCCAGTTCTGCAGGCCAGGTTTCACAGGATGCAGATGCGAGTGCGGATGTATTTCTGTATGCAAATGATAATCTGACAACAATGACGGACGCAAATGCTCTGGTGAAATTCGGGGGAAAGTACAGGGAGGAGATTGAGGCGACAAACTCACAGACGTCTCTTGATTCAGTGACAAAGGACGGTGAGATATATGGTGTGCCGTTCGCTATCAATACATGGTTTATGTTCTATGACAAGAGCGTATTTTCGGAGGAGGATGTCAAGAATCTAGATACCATGTTAGAGAAAGGCGTTGTGTCATTCCCGTTTACGAACTCCTGGTATCTGGCGTCATTCTATATCGGAAACGGCTGTACTCTCTTTGGAGACGGGACGGACGCGTCTGCCGGGGTTGATTTCGGCGGCGAGAAAGCACAGGAAGTGACAGATTACCTCATTGATCTTGAATCTAATCCAAACTTCCGGATCGATGCGGATGGTTCCGGTATCGCGGGAATACGTGACGGCAGTATCAATGCCATGTTCACTGGATCCTGGGATGCGGCGGCAATACAGGAAGCGCTCGGCGATAATATGGGTGTGGCAGCTCTTCCCACATATACTCTGAACGGGGAAGAGAAACAGATGTATTCTTATGCCGGAACAAAAGCGGTAGGGGTGAACACACAGAGTGATTATATGGTACAGGCTGTAGAACTAGCCATTTTCCTCGGAAATGAATATTCCCAGCGTCTCCACTATGAACTGGAGAATGTTGTTCCGTGTAATACCAAGCTTCTGGAGAATGAAGATATTATGTCAGATGAAGTTGTGGCAGCGGTCAATGAAACATTTAACCGTACATCGATCCTGCAGCCGAATCTGGCTGAGATGAGCAACTGCTGGACACCGGTAGAGAATATGGGAAAAGGAATCCGAAACGGATCGATCACCCATGAGAATTCGGCAGAACAGACCGAGCAGATGAATGAAGCAATGAACAGTAATGGAATCTGAGAATGAGGTGACGAGGATGGGAATATTAAAAAAGAGAGTAAATGAGTTTCCGACTCCGTATACATGCACAAATGCGATCCACAAGGGCGGACTTGAGACAAAGCTTTCCATGGTACTGATGGGGCTTGGAAATATCGTTCACGGCCAGATTATAAAAGGACTTCTGTATCTGGCTGTAGAAGTGGCATATATCGTATTTATGGTCATGACAGGAGCGCACTGCCTGGCAATGCTGCCGTCGCTCGGAAGTGTAGCCCAGGAAGAGGTGTGGGATGAAGCGCAGCAGATCTATACTTACACAGAAGGCGATCAGTCTATATTGATCCTGCTGTTCGGCGTGGCGACCGTGCTTATCACATTCCTTATGGTATGCGCATGGAGAGGAGCATTGAGGAGCGCGTACAAGGCCGAATGTCTTGCAAAAGAAGGAAAGCATGTCAATAATTTCGTGGAGGATTTAAAGACGCTGCTCCATGAGAACCTGCAGAGACTGCTCATGACACCGCCGATGTTCTTTATCGGAGCATTTACGATCCTGCCACTGATCTTTATGATCTGTATGGCATTTACGAACTACAGTAAGATCGACAGCCATCTGATGCTCTTCGACTGGGTAGGACTTGATAACTTCAAAGCGCTGTTTGATTCCTCGAGTATTCTTGGAAGTACTTTCTGGTCAGTGCTCGGATGGACTCTTGTATGGGCGTTTTTTGCAACATTTTCAAATTACATATTCGGTATGATCGTATCTCTGCTGATCAACCGCAAGGGAACAAGGGCAAAAGGATTCTGGAGATTCTGTTTTGTTCTCTCATGTGCAGTACCGATGTTTGTTTCTCTTCTGATCATGAGAACGATGCTGCAGCCGGAAGGTGCGATCAACGTGCTGCTGAGAAATCTGGGTCTGATCGCTCAGGATGCAAGCCTTCCGTTCTTCACAGATCCGACG
>OLIH01000994.1_pt1 | contig 10938 bp, 11 predicted proteins | sample 1609721 | NCBI WGS metagenome assembly OLIH01 (sample SAMEA4350157, study PRJEB24818) | metagenome | biome: human; feature: gut; material: faeces | place: Denmark | collected 2013-09
GTACTTGGCCTTCTGCTCCGGGGTGCCGTTCTCGTAGATGGGGGCGGCGCACAGCGAAGTGTGGGCCGAGATGATAACGCCCGTGGTGCCGCAGACCTTGCTCATCTCCTCAACGGCCATGACGTAGCTCAGCACGTCGCCGCCGGCGCCGCCGACGGATTTGGGGAAATAAATGCCCATCATGCCCAGCTTGGCCATCTTTTTGACGGTCTCGACGGGGAAATACTCCTCGGCGTCCACCTGCTTGGCCAGGGGCTTGACTTCGTTCTCAGCAAACTCCTTGTACATTTTCTGTACCATCTGCTGCTGCTTGGACAGAGTAAAATCCATAATGCAACCTCCTATGTGATCGAAGCGGCGGGGGCCGCGGCCCGGCCGGCGCTTCTCAAACAAAGTCCTCCCGCCGCCGGCAGCCATGCCGGCAGCAGGAGAAACTTATATCCGTGTGTTACAGCTGGTCCACCGGGGTCTTGGTGCGGTCAGCGTTGTAGACGTAGAAGCCGCGGCCGGACTTGCAGCCCAGATGGCCGGCGCGGACCATCTTGCGCGGCAGTAGGGAGGCGCGGTACTTGGGATCGTGGGTCTCGTCGTACAGGGTGTCCATGATGGCCAGGCATACGTCCAGGCCGATCAGATCGCCCAGGGCCAGGGGGCCCATGGGGTGGTTGGCGCCCAGCTTCATGGCGGTGTCCACACCCTCCACACTGGCCACGCCGGTGTAGACCAGGTCGATGCCCTCGTTGATCATGGGAACCAGAATCTTGTTCACCACAAAGCCGGGGGCCTCATTGACTTCAACGGGCTCCTTGCCGATGGCGGCGGCCAGCTCGGCAATGGTCTTGTAGGTCTCATCGGAGGTGTGGGCGCCCCGGATGACCTCCACCAGCTTCATGACGGTGGCGGGGTTAAAGAAGTGCATGCCGATGAACTTGTCGGCCCGCTTGGTGGCCGCCGCGATGGCGGTGATGGAGATGGAGGACGTGTTGGAGGCCAGGATGGTCTCCGGCTTGCAGAGGCTGTCCAGCTCCGCGAAGATGCTCTTCTTGATGTCCAGGTTCTCGATGGCGGCCTCCACCACCAGATCGGCATCGGCAGCGGCGGCCAGCTCGGTGGTGAAGCTCATGTGGGACAGGATCTCAGCCTTCTTGGCCTCGTCCAGCTTGCCCTTGCTCACCAGCTTATCCAGGCCCTTGTTCAGCCGGGCCTCGCTGGCCTGGATGATCTCGTCCTTGATGTCGCGCACCACAACGTCATAGCCGTTGCGGGCAAATACCTGGGCGATGTCCAGCCCCATGGTACCGCCGCCGATGACCACAATCTTCTTCATAGTAAAAAACCTCTTTTCTATTGGTTTGATCAGAACATTCCATACCTGGTCGGACAGGTTTGCGATGACAGGCGTCATATGTACCGTTTACCGGTTCTGGAAGTGCTTCTCAGCCCGCTTCTCCAGGAACGCGCCCATGCCCTCGTTCTTGTCCTCGGTGCCGCAGGTAACGCCGAAGGCCTCGGCCTCGAAAGCGGAGCCGGTGTGGATGTCGGTCTGCATGCCCATGCGGATGCAGCGCTTGGATTCGCACACGGCGATCTGGGCGTTGGCGCAGATCGCGTTGGCCAGCTCCATGGCCTTATCCATCAGCTCCTCGGCGGGGTAGACCTCGCTGACCAGGCCGATGGCCTTGGCCTCGTCGGCCTTGATGGTCTTGGCCGTCAGAATCAGCTCCATAGCCTTGCTGACGCCCACGATGCGGGGCAGCCGCTGGGTGCCGCCGAAGCCGGGGGTAATGCCCAGGCCCACCTCGGGCTGGCCGAACCGGGCCTTCTCGCTGGCCAGTCGGATGTCGCAGGCCATGCTCAGCTCACAGCCGCCGCCCAGGGCGAAGCCGTTTACCGCCGCAATCACGGGCTTGGACAGGTTCTCCAGCTTGAGGAACACGCCGCCGCCGTGCACGCCGAACTTCTTGCCGTCGATCGAGGAGAAGCCCTTCATCTCACCGATGTCGGCTCCCGCCACAAAGGAGCGGCCCGCGCCGGTCAGAATCATCACATAGATCTCATCGTCCGCCGCCACCTGGTCGATAACCGCGTCCAGATCGCTCAGAACCTGGCTGTTCAGGGCGTTCAGGGCCTCCTGACGGTCGATCGTCACGATGCCCACATGGCCCTGCTTTTCCAGCTTCACAAATCCCATTTGTTCTGCCTCCTTAATCCAATATCAAAGCCTGCGATTATAATCGTTATTTTTTTAACACAAACCTTCCTAATAAGTATACTGCTTTCCACGCCAACAGGCAAGTGAAATGCAAGAAAAAAGCGTTATTTTTTTATCAAAATTTGTGGTCAGGATGCATAAATCAGGAAAAGGCCACTCCAGATCTCTCAGGATAATCAGCAAACCGGCCGGTTTTTCATGGCAGACCAGCCGGGCGGTCTCCACTCATACCCGCAGCCCGGCAGCGCATCCCGCACAGGCAGATCGGCCAGGGACAGGAACATGGGGCGGTATCCATTGCCCACGTGGAAGGCCCGGTATGCTGGGCCCGGTGCCCTCCCGCAGTGTTTGAACAGGAGAGCCGGCGCGCTGCTGGGGAACATCAGGGCACATGGATCACTTTGGCCGCCACGGTTGGCCCTTTCTTCCATACTACAAAGTATGAATGGATTTATCATACGCGCTTGCGGCCGTTTTGTCAAAGATTTTCCCGCGTATGGGGGACAACCCGTGGTGAATAGGGTTTAGGGAAAGGAGGGTGCGCCTTGAAACTCGACCGTACCTCTATGCTCTACGGTACCCTGATCCTCACGGGCACCAGTATCGTCTCCCAATTTCTCGGGTTCGTGTACCGCATCCTGCTCTCCCGGCTGATCGGCGCGGAGGTCATGGGGCTGTACCAGCTCATCATGCCGGTGTTCTCCGTCATCATGGCCCTCACCGCCGTGGGTCTGACGGTGGCAGTGTCCAACCTCTCCTCCCAGTATCACGCCAGGGGCAACCGGGCCGCCATCGCCCAGGTGCTCCGCCGCTGCCTGGCGGTGTTTCTCCTCCTCTTTGCGGCGGTGGCTGCGGTGGTGGTCCTGCTCTACGACCCCATCTCGGTCTATCTGCTGGGGGACGCCCGCACCCAGTTGGGCCTGCTGCTCCTGCTGCCCTGCATCCTGCTCACCGGGGTGGAAAACCTGCACAAGCACTTCTTCTATGGCACGGGCAACATCCGTCCGCCGGCGGCGGTGGAGCTGTGTGAACAGTTCATCCGCACCGGAGCGGTGCTGGGGCTGCTGGTGGTCTTTCTCCCCCAGAACCCGGAGCGGACGGTGGGGCTGATTGTCACCGGCATGATCCTGTGCGAGCTGTTCTCCGCCGTTACCCTGCTCCTGCTGGCCCGGCGGCATCTGAACCGGGCGGGCGGCCTGACCGGCGCGCCGCTGGAGCACCGGCAGCTCAACCGCCGCATCGCCTCCATCGCTGTCCCCATCGGGCTGACCAGCCTGCTGGGCAACCTGATGGGCTCGGCCACCTCTGTGCTCATCCCCCAGCGGCTGGTCCACGCGGGGGCGGAGGTCTCGGAGGCCATGAGCGCCTTCGGCGTGCTGTGCGGCATGACCCTGCCCATGCTCTGCCTGCCCACCGCCTTCATCGGGGCGCTGGGCCTGGTGCTGGTGCCCAAGCTGGCTGAAGGCGCCGCCCTGGGGCAGCGGGGTCTGGTGCAGCACCGGGTAGACCGCTCCATGCTGGCCACCTCGGTGCTGATCCTCCCCGCCATGGCCTTTCTGGTGGTGCTGGGCCCCACCCTGGGCGCCGCCCTGTTCCGGGAACCCACCGTGGGCCGCTCTATTCTCCCCCTGTCCGTCGGGGTGCTCCTGTCCTGCTACCAGTCCGTCCTCGCCTCCGCCCTCAACGGCGTGGGCCGTCCGGGGGCCGCCGCCCGCAACTCCATCCTCTGCGGCGTGGTGCAGCTCGGCTGTACCTTCTTCCTCATGGGCCTGCCCGGCGTGGGACTCAGGGGCTATGTGGCGGGCTTTCTCGCCTCCGCCGCCCTGGGGGTACTCCTCAACTGGTGGGCCGTCCGCCGGGCCACCGGCCTGCGGGCCCAGATTTTTCAGTGGTGCACCGCCCCCGCCCTCTCCGCCCTGCTCATGGGGCTGGTGATCAACCTTCTGTTCCAGGTGCTCCGCCGCGCCGGCCTGGAGGCTCTCCCCGCCGCCCTGGCCTGCCTGCTGTTCGGCGGCGTGCTCTACCTGGCCGCCCTCCAGGCTCAGGGCATCCACCTGCGCCGCCTGTTCCGCCTGTGCTGAAACCGCTTTGCAAACGTCCCGCTCCGTGCTATGATGGAGTGAAGCTGAAAAAAGGAGCGGACGTATGGGAATTCGGATTGGAATCGTCGGCGCGGGCACCACGGTGGCCATCGCCGACCGGCATGTGGAGGGCTTTCTGGCCCAGGAGGGGCGCTGTACCGTCGCCGCCGTGTGCAGCCGCACCCTGGAGGGCTGCCGGCGGCTGTGCATCCGGCACGGGCTTGACGGGGTACGGATGACCACCCGCCTGGAGGAGCTGCTGGACGTGGTGGACGCGGTGGTGCTCTGCACTCCCAACCAGTTCCACCTGCCCTATACCGAGCGCGCGGTGGAGCGGGGCAAGGCCGTGCTTCTGGAAAAACCCCTGGGGCTCCAGACCGCCCCGCCGGGGCAGGCGGAGCGGCTGCTGGCCCGGCGGGGCGCCAGGGTGATGGTGGCCTATGTCTACCGCTATACCGCCGTGGTGGGGCGGCTGCGCGCGCTCCTCCGCCAGCGGATGGGGCGGGTCTATCTGGCCCAGGCCAGCCAGGGCGGCACCCGCCTGGCCGATCCCGCGGTCCCTCTGGAGTGGCGGATGCGCCGCTCCGCCTCCGGCAGCGGTGCTCTGGGCGACTTCGGCAGCCACCTGCTGGACCTGCTCCAATATGCAGCGGGCGTGGAGCTGGCCGAGGCCGCCGGCTACGGCGGCACCTTCCTCCCCAACCGCCGGCCGGACGGCCAGGGAAACACCTGTGTGGAGAACGACGACGCCTTCGTGTTCTGCGGCCGGGGAACCGGCGGGGCGCTGTGCAGCGTCTCCGGCAGCCGGGGGGGACTGGACGGCATCCCCCTGTGCATCTCCGGCGAGGGCGGGCTTCTCCGCGCCAGGGGGGAGGAAGGCGTCCTCACTTACTGGCCCAAAGCCCCGGACGGTCCCTACGCCCCGGAGGGGGAGGCGCGTTCGGAGCACCTCGCCGAGCCGCCCGGGCTCCGCTTTGCGCGGCAGGCCGCGGCGTTTTTGGATCTGGTGGAGGGCCGCCCGGTGGAGTACTGTACCCTGGAGCAGGCCGTCCACCTGGAGCGCCTGCTCACCCGCCTGGACCAGTCCGCCCAATAGACAAATCCCCCTGCCGCCGAAGTACGGCGGCAGGGGGATTCCCTTATCTCTGCATCAGCTCTCCCAGCAGCGGCTCGAACTGGACCCCCTCCAGAACCGGGGTGCCCAGCGCCAGGGTGTGGGCTGCGCACCGCTGGACAAACTCCGCCGCCCGCTGGGCCGCTGTCTCCAGCGGCTCCCCCCGGAGCATCGCCCCCAGCACCACGCTGGCGAAAAGGTCGCCGGTGCCGGGGAACTGGGCGGGCTCCTGCCTGGCCATAGCAAAACGGATGCGCCCTGTGGCCCGGTCGAAGCAGCCCGCGCCGATGGCGCCCGGCCGGAGGCTCACCCCGGTGAGCACCACCGAGCGCCGCCCATCCAGGCTCAGCCGCTCCAGCCACGCCCGCAGCCCCTCTTCGTCCCGGGGCAGATCGGCGTAGTCCTCCTCCAGCAGCAGCGCCGCCTCGGTCAGGTTGGGGGTGATCACGTCCGCCTGGGCCGCCAGATCCCGCATACGCCCGCACAGCTCCGGCGTGTAGGTGCGGTAGGGCTTCCCGTGGTCCCCCATCACCGGGTCCACCAACACCAGCGTCCCCTCCCGGCGGAACTGGCGGTAGAAGTCCTCTATCAGCCCGATCTGCCCGGCAGAGCCCAGAAAGCCGCTGTAGATGGCGTCAAAGGTCACCCCCAGTTCCGCCCAGTGGGCCGCCGTCCCCGCCATCTGGCCGGTCAGATCCAGAAAGGTGGCCTTCTCGCTGGCCGGAAACGCGGTGTGGGCGGAGAGGCAGGCGGTAAGCAGCGGGCAGCATTCCCCGCCCATGGCGGCCAATACCGGCAGCACCACCGTGGTGGAGCAGCGGCCAAAGCCGGAGATATCCTGAATCGCGGCAATCCGCGGAGCACGTTTCATGGTCGGTTTCCCCCTTGCGGTTTACGTTCTTCTCTATTATAACTGCCCGCTCCGCAGAGTGCAATTGACAATTTTGCACGGGAATAGTATACTGAGTTATCATGCGGGCGTGGTGGAACTGGCAGACTCGACGGATTTAGGTTCCGTTACCTTCATGGTGTGCGGGTTCGACTCCCGCCGCCCGCACCAAACAAATATAATCCGAACCAAATCTTCTTAATCGGAGATGGGTTCGGATTATTTGTTTTCTTCGAGAAGTTCGAGGATACGCATTTCAGAAACGGCGTGGTAAAGCGTCCCGAATCCAGGCCCAGAGGGCCGAGAAAACCAAAGCTGGCAAAGGATAAGGAGGACAATTATGAAAACCATTAAAAGCTGTGAATTCAACATGGACACTGGCTGTGTAGAGCTGCGGTTTCAGGACGGCAGCATGATCTCCATCGACTGCACCGCCGTGGAGAACGAAGTGGCGGATAATCTTTATGAGCGGTCGGAGCTGGACTACCTCATCTACAACGACCCGCTGGCCTATGCAGACCTCGTTTTGAATGGCGACGTTGAGGCGTATCTGAACGCCGTCACGGAGTATAAGCCCTGCGAAAACTGAACAACGCACAAAAGGGGATGGCGGTCTGCCATCCCCTTTGCCATGCTGTTTTAGGAGCATATATCCCTTGGATTTGACTTATATCTATCGTCAGGCAATGTTCTCGCCGTTGCTGTCCTTGTCCGTTTTTGCCCCGTCCCGTGCCGCCTTCCATTCGGCAAATTCCCGCTGCCCTTCCTCGCTTTCGTAAAAGGCGAGGATATCCGGCAGCAGAATTCGGGCGATGTTCTCGATCTCATGCTGCGGGATGCCGCTGTTGTTGGTGAGCTTTTTTCGCCTGCTCAAGTTGTACCTCCGAAAAAGTATTTTGCCGCAGCTTTCTCCCGCGCGGCGGAGGAATGGCGTCTTGAGCGTCTTTTATCGTATGCACTTTTTCCCTTCGCATCTTCCCTTCTTATCCGAAATTGAAAATGCAGCCGCCTGTCAAGCCTTTCAGCCCGTCTGCGTCTGCATGGTGTCCTGTGTCTGAAATTGTGTTTTCATTATAGCAGCGACGGGGCTGCACGTCAATACAACGGGAACAGAGCGGCTGATAGCGTAGTTTTGGCAGCGGCTACCAAAATTATTTTGTGGCTTGCAAATTGGCAATGGCAGTAGCGCAGCAGCCGCCAGCCGTCAATGGTCAAGACGAACGCTTCGCGCCATTGACTGCCGCCGCCCGCCGCGCTTTTGGGCAGACAAGGCGGGCAGGCACAGTTTGTGCCTGCCCGCCCATACACATGCTGGCGATTGTAGATATTGGATTTTCAACCGGAGTTGTAGTCGGGTGCGCCCTGTTTCGGGGAGCACCCGACGCTGTTGCTTGCTACCTATCTTCGTATGGTGGCGGCGCGGGAGAGTTTGCGTAAAGCAGGGTTTGGGGACAACTCTCCCTAACAAGATTCTGATAAGAACGGAATGAGCGACAGGCAAAATCCGGCTCTGGAAATTCAGTTCTGCCTTTGCCTTAAGCTGCGTATTTCTTCCTTTTATAACCTACAACACCAGATGCCCGATAGATGTGTGTTGACTGCATTAGCTTTTTCAATGCCCATGCTGTGATTCTTGGTCTAAGGCCGGTAGAAATCGCCGCTCCCGCATGATATGATAAGCTTGAAGAAAAGTTTTCCTGTCCACGCAATGAACGGCGATTTTTGTTGTCTATATAGATGAAAGGCCTTTACGCAGAGAGAAGGGAGGGCGCAATGAGAGACCATGAGATCATAGAATTGTACTGGGCGCGTAACGAGAGCGCGATTACCGCCACCGCAGAAAAGTACGGTAACTACTGCCATACGATTGCATATAACATACTGCGTAACAAAGAGGACGCGGAGGAATGTGCCAACGATACATACCTCGGCGCATGGAATTCAATTCCGCCGCAGCGTCCGAACCGTTTGTCGATCTACTTAGGGAAAATCACGCGCAACCTCGCTCTGAACCGTTATAAGCGGTATACTGCCGAAAAACGCGGACACGGACAAGTAGTCCTCGCGCTGTCTGAGCTGGAAGCCTGCGTTCCTTCGGAAACGACTGTGGAGCAGACCGTCGAAGAAAATGAGTTGGCTGCCGCCATTGACCGCTTCCTGTATGCAAAGCCCAAGCTGAACCGTAACATTTTTGTCCGCAGATACTATCATCTCTACGCAATACGGGATATTGCGGACGCATACGGAATGAGCGAGAGCAAGGTGACGTCTTTGCTTTTCCGTATGAGAAACGAATTAAGACGATTTCTTGAAAAGGAGGGAATTATGCTATGAAAACCGAAGTTCTTCTTCGTTCGATCGGAAAGATCAATGACGAGCTTATCGCTGACGCGGAAAGCGAAGCAAATACCAAAAGAAAGCCCGGCTGGGCCAAGCTTGGAATAATGGCTGCCTGCCTAGCACTGGTTCTCTGCACCGGCATTGCCACACATGCCATCCGAAACAATGCGACAGCAGGCACCTTCACAATGGATGTCAACCCCAGCGTGGAATATACGATTGCCAAAAGCGGGAGCGTTAAGAATGTCCGCTGCTTGAACAGCGATGCGGAAAATGCGCTCAGCGATGTTGTGCTGGGAAAGCAGAGTGTCGAGACCGCTCTAACGCGCACGGTCGCCGCCTACGAGGCCTGCGGATATATGGAAAATGGCGAAGCGACTGTTCTGATCTCTTTTGATTCCCGTCTTGATGCGAATGCCGAACTAAAAGCCTCTCTCTCTGCGGAGATCCGGAAGGCCTTGGAGCAGACCGATGCCGTCGGCACACTGGTTTTCCACTCCGAACTGACGGAAAACGCCGAAGTGGCGAAGATCGCCGAGGAATTCCATGTCTCCCTTGGCCGCGCCGACTGGATTCTTACTGCAGCAGACAAAACCGGGCTGCCCACGGACGAGGTCGCCTGCATGTCGTTGGACGAGCTTCTTAAATTTCAGGAGGCTTCCGGCATTGCTTCTGTCAGTGTATCGAAGTTCATCTCCTTGGAGGACGCAAAGAAGATTGCACTGAAGGACGCCAAACTGGATGAACTGACGCAGAAGATCGTGTTCACCCGAGAGGAGCTGAGCCGCAATCAGGGCAAGCCCTGCTACCTGCTGGAGTTCTACACCGGGGCGAATCAATATTTCTACCAAATCGACGCAAAGAGCGGCAGCATTATTTACGCCGGGAAATTTATCACTCTTTCCGAAGCGAAGAAAATCGCCCTGGATGATGCCGGATGCAAGGATAAAGTCAGCTTTACCGAGGAAACCCTTGTGAGCGGCGGCATCAAAACGCCTTACTACCGGCTCGTCTTTGCCGATGCAAAAACACAGTGGACATACCGCATTGATGCGGTGCTGGGCATCGTTCTGGAGAAAAAGCAGAAAGAGACCGCCACAACGGAAATCGACACTGCAGATTTCATCTCTTTGGAAGAAGCAAAGAAGATTTCCCTGAAAGACGCGGGACTTGATGAAGCCACACAAAAGATCGTGTTCACCAGAGAGGAGCTGAACCGCAATTCTGGCAAGCCCTGCTACATCTTAACGGCACGATGGTTTTAATAGCATTTTATGAACGCAACCTCGATTAAAAATAGGGGTGCCTTTGCAGAACTGGAAACGGACTGGCAAGCAGGGCAAAGCGGTACCCACTTTGCTGCTTGCCAACCTGCGAACCCTGCCGGCTTCACACTTGGCAAGCAAGGTGGCTTGGAGCCACTTTGCGCTTGTTGGGGAAATATGTCCCCAAGCCCCTTTGAACGATTTTTGCAAAATCGGCTGCGCTCCTGCGGAGCTTTCTTCGCCTGCGGCGCGTCCGAGAATCGCGGTGTTATGTGAATATATCATTGACACATTCTCTGTTTCCGGGTATACTTGAAACAGAAAAGGAGGTGACGCAGCCTTGAAAATCATCGGGGAACGGCTCAGGGGCTTGCGCGAAAGCGTCAGGCTCTCGCAGGCAAAGCTGGCAAAGGAATTTGACGTTTCCCAATCCGCCCTTGCCCGTTATGAGATTGCCGATTCCACGCCCTCCCCGGAGGTTTTTCTGAAATACGCCGACTACCGGCGAGATACGACTGACAACACCGTACGGAGGTGAATAAAATGCAGATGATGGATTGTGTTGAAGTGATTGTGGAAAAAGAAAGCTATGCCCGGGAAGGCGTACACAAAGGAATGCAGGGTTGGATCTGTTATGAACAAGAAGTAGACGGTTATTGGCTGGTCAATTTCCCGCAATACGGTGAGAAAAACGATATTGCAGAGATCGACATCAAGGAAGAGGACCTTAAATATCTTCCTAATGGCATGAATGTTAAACGGAATGAGCAAATCAAGGCGCAGTTTGATGCATTAGAAAAAGGGAAAAAGGCGGAGGATATTTCCGATTATATGATTTGATTGGATAAAACTCCTTGCTTCCCGCTTACAAACCATTGATATTACTGTATTTTCCACAGATCCTTTCATGACACTCAGACCACGTCGGAGCAAACGTCAAATGATATGTACCCCCTTTACTGGACACCCAGTAGAGGGGGTATTATTATGCGGTACACATATGAGTACAAAAGGAAATGTGTAGAACTGTATCGAGA
>OLIH01000995.1_pt1 | contig 10923 bp, 10 predicted proteins | sample 1609721 | NCBI WGS metagenome assembly OLIH01 (sample SAMEA4350157, study PRJEB24818) | metagenome | biome: human; feature: gut; material: faeces | place: Denmark | collected 2013-09
AGTGACATCCGGCTTCCCTAACCGAAAGTCCGCCTTCGAGTACCAGTTTTACGGCCTTTAAACGAATCTCATAATTATATTTCATAAAAAACACCCCAAAAGTGTCCAACTTTTGGGGTGCAGTACAAACAACCGTCCGATTTTTTTGTTTCCCGTCAATCGACCGCCGTATGGTCGCCCAGCTTCCCGTGCAGTTCACGCCCGATATGTCCGGCAATGCCACGGGGAGAAATTTCAGAGATTGAACCCCACCCGCCATGCGTGTATATGCACGTCTTGAGCGGTTCGGTACGGGAAAGGTAGAACAGATAGCCGTTGCGGAGCAGGATGCCCACGAACACCGAGCCGACCTCGATGTCGGCGATCTCGTCAAAACGTATCTTCCCGTCATTGTATAATACTGCCGTGCCATCCGCATCGGGAATGACGAACAGATCGTCTTCCATGACAATCCCGTGCAACTCGATTAGCGACCCCAGGCATTCACTCGCCGATACCCGGTCGTAATCACCCTTTACCTCATTTGTCGATTTCGTTTCCATATCGCTTTTCTTTAGGTTCAGACAAATACCATACGAAAAAGGCGTGAGAATACGTTAAATACCGGCATTGAGGTACAGCCAAGCACCCATCCACTCGATAGATAATTTCTCCCCACGCCGCTATCGCATACGCTTGACGCATATAGACACGACGATGAAGAAGAGAACTACCCATTATTTTGCGAGCGGATTAAAATTTGGCTGTTTTCAATGCCCCACCATAATGTGTTCCTTCCGTATGTAAATCGCCCGGCGGCACGCCGCCGGAGGATTCGATTGCAAATATAACGATTTCATCCGGGTATCGGCGACAACACGTGCGATTTTTAACAACCTTCCTGCCAAAGAACTACCCGCCGTCCTACAATTTCGGCCCCCGGGCGGGTTTGCGGGGCGCGACCTTCGGCTGCGCCTTCTTCTCCCTGGGCGGTTCGACGATCCGCAGTTTGAGTTTCTCCGTCTTACGGTCGTAACGCACCTCGCAGCAGTCAATCTCACCCGCAACCGACGTCCACACGTTGTTCACACGCACCGCGCCGCCCGAGTAGAGGGTCTTGTATTGTTCGTATTCGAGCGGCTGCCGCAATTTCGCGTCCACCTGACGGTGGAACGAATAGATATTACGTCCCTTTGCTATCTCGTCGGGAACGTAAACCCGCAACTCGGGATGGGTGGCCTCGGCATAGAGGCACAGATCCGCCGTGCGAAGCTCCCTCGGAACCCACTGGATCATCCTCGGGTCGCCCCGCACGGCCGTATCGGCCACGAGCGGCGTGATGGCCGTCTGGGGAATGTCGTACAGCACCCCCGCATCCTTGCGAACGGCCTCCAACGCCACCTCCTCCGTTACAAGCCGGCGGTTCAGGTGCAGGACACTCATCAACCGGTGTATCTTTTGCGGGTCGTCCTGCTCGCGGAACACCTGCAAGACCAGGGCGGGGTCGCTCAACGCGCTGATAACCGAGAAATCGGTTTTGTCCTTCCCGTAGGTACGCTCGAAAGCCTCCCGGCTCATCTCCGGCGTCCGGGCTTCGCGGGGGACGCCTTTCAGGTTTTGCGGGTTCTCCCGCACCAGGCTCATGTATAGATCCGGGCTTTTCATGCTCTCGGGCAGGTGGGCGATGGCATAGGGACTGCGCCGTATGGCCTCCATGCACAACTCCGGCGTTTTCCACTTCTCGGGGACATATTGCAGGTAGCTCCCGTCGTGCCCGACGGCCCGGCGGCACATCTCCTCGTTCTTGGCGTGGTCGGGAAGGTTGTAGAACAGCTCCGGCTCCAGGGCGAAGATCTCCCGGGCCACCCTCGGCGTGACGTGTGCCGGGTTCATGTGCTGCAAAAAATCGAAGGTCTTCTCGTAATTCGTGCAATAGAACCCCAACGCCTTCATGTGTATATCCTCGAAAGGGATATAGCGGAGGACACGCAGGTCGTCGGCACGGATCAACGCCCGGTTGCAGACCTCCGGCGTGAGCTGTTCGGGGTTGAAAAAGCGGATGGCCAGGGGATCGCGCTCCAGCGCCATCCCGCACAGACGGTCGGTTTTCAGATGCTTCGGAACGTACTCCAGCGCCAGGTAGTTCGAGGACACGGCGGCCTCGCAGACCCGTTCCGTGCGTAACTCCTCCGGCACTTCATGGAGCAGGATGCCGTCCCCGCTGACGGCACGCAGGCAGACTGCCTCCGTGCGCAGTTCCACCGGCACGAGCGAAAGGCAGGACGCGTCCATCCCCACGCCGTGAAGGGCCAGTTCCCCGGTCATGACCTCCGGGGCAATGGAGGCGAAAATCTCGAACTTGTCCACGAACGACATCCCGAATTTTTTCAGCCCTTCCAGGCATATATCGGGATACGGAATGTAAGGGAGTATCTTGTAATCGGCACTGTCCACCGCTTTCAACGCCGCACGGCATATTTGCGGCGTCCTCAATTCCCCGGGAACGGCCTCCAGCACCAGGCCGTTGCGCTTCACGGCCGCCATGCACAGTTCGGGGGTCTTCAACCCCTCCGGAACGTAATACAGCGCGTAGCTGTTGCTATCGACGGCGGCACGGCACATTTTCGGTGTCTTCAGACGGTCAGGGACGAATTTCAGTGTTTCGCCCCGGTGGCCGGCCGCGGCAAGACAAAGTTCCGGCGTTTTCATCGCTTCGGGAACGAACTCGATGTTGAAAGCCGATTTCTTGATGGCGAAACGGCAGACTTCCGCCGTTTTCCGATCCTCGGGCAGCGTCTCGAAAAGGTTCTCACGCCACGGGTTCTCGTACACCCCCGTATCGAGATAGGCTATATCTATTCTCTCTTGCTCTGTCATGGTTTTCAGTATTTATGGAAAGCGCCCGGGTGACGGGCGCCTCTCTTGGTTAGACATATTCCGTTATCGTTCCGTTTCCTCCGTCCCGTTCTCGCTCTGGAACGTGAAGGAGGTCTTCACGACCTGACCCGTGTTGTCCTCGACATAGACGTCGATGGCCTGCTGGTCATCGCTGCGCGATGTGTAATAGAGGCGGAACACCTCACGGTCGAGCGGATAGCGGTCGTTGGGCAGGAACACCGTACCGTCGTCCATCCTCAACTCACCGCGCCCGTCGGGCTGGAAATAGCGGATCGTGTAACGCGCGCCGTCATATCTCCCCTCCCGCACGAGCGTGCAGCGGATTTCAGCGGTTTCACCAACGGAGATTCGCTTCTGAACGGGCATCGTTTCCAGAGAGAACGTGTACGCCTGCTGTATATCCAGCCCGTTGTCGCAGGATGCGCATAAAAGACCCAGGGCGGCGATCCAGACCGCCAGGGCCAATATCTTTTTCATCTTTTTCATGTCGCTTGCAAGTTTAATGGATTATGAATTTCACGCCCAGGCCGAACTGCGCGTGGAAATGTCCCGTTGTAGTGCCCCATAGGATACGCTCACGCCCCGTCAGCGAGAGGATAATCCTGTCGGTCAGGTACGCATCGACCTCCAGCGTGACGGCCCCGCCATAGAGGAAACGGTCGCGGTGGCGGAGCGTAGAGCCGTCATAGAGCCGCCTCTCGCCCCGGTTCACGCTCTCGTAACCGGCCAGCGCCGAGCCGCCGAGGTAGAAGAAAAAAGTCCTGGACGGGTCGGCGAGGAACTTGTAATAGTAACCTCCCTCGGCCGTGAACTGCGCCACCGGGATACGTTCCGACTTGTAGGGGTAATAACGGTTCAGGAACTCCGCGCCGAACACCCACTTGTCGGCATTCTTCGCGTAGCGGCTCATGGCCAGCCCGAACCAGTAGCCCGTTTCGCTGCGGCTGTCCCGGGTATAGAAGCCGTCGGCCATGCCTCCCCGTATTTCCAGCCCGCGCATGGCGGGCAGGGCACGCTGGGCGTGCGCCCCGTCCGAAAGGAGGAGGCATAACCCCAGCGTGAGAATGAATATCGCCCGTTTCATATCACTTTACCTTTAACTCGTTGATAACACGTGCGCGCACCAGGTCGGCATTCTCCACCGTGAAAGTCTGGTGTCGCCCGCCTTGCTGCTCGTGCAGTTCCACGACCAGCTGCTTGTCGTCGGCCAGCGTGAACTTCGGGAGCGTGAAGACCATGCGCTCGGTACGCTTGCCGCCGATGACCTGCACGTTGTTGTACGCACGCACGGGCCATACGACCTGCTCCTGGATGGCCGTGCGTTTGGCCACCTTCTTGTCCGTAATCTTGAACGTCAGGTAGTCCACGTTGAAAGGCACGTTGGAGGAGTTTTTCAGTTGGAGGTGGAAATAAAGCAGGTCGTTATGCACGTAGATACCTTTGAGGAGGTATTGTACCCCGAAACGCTTGCAACCGATATGCTTGATCTCGCGGCGGTCATTCTTGTAAATGGACTGCATGATCAGTTTGACCAGCAGCGGAGATTCGCATCCCAACTCCTGCAAATAGATGTCCAGCGCGTTATTGGGGCGGTTTACCGCCTCCCCGTCATGCAGGAAGTCCGCCATCTCGACCGACAGTTTCACCGGCTCGTCGGCATACTTGACATTGAAGCTGTAATAGGCCCCGTCCTCGGTAATGACCGAAAGGTTGCTCTCGCGCGAGAAATCACGCAGGGCCGCCTTTACACGCAGCACGTTTTCCGTGCCGTCGGCTTTCGCCGCCAGAAGATCCGAAGACCCCAGATCGACGTAACGGATGGCCGAGGGGAAAATCACATGAACGGTCTTGCTGAACGTCACCTCCAGCGCGTAGGGCGGGATAACCCGGTTGAAGGTCAGCGGACGGGTAAGACCGTCGTACAAATCGCCCGTGGAGGGCTTTTCCTGCGCGTGGGCAGCGAACATGCACCCGATAAAAGCGAGTGCCAGAAGAATCTTTTTCATACTCGATAAATTTTTGATTGTTGATAAAAATGGATTTTTTCAGTGGTGTACGGAAGTACGTCGTTTGTACCCTTATTGAAGGGGCGGGAGCAGCAGGACGCTGTAACCGGCCTTGAGCGTGACCTTGACCGAGCGCATCTTCTTGCTCACGTATTGCGACACGCCCTGGATGGCGCTGCGCCCCAGGTCGGAGAGCAGTTGCGAACCGGCATCGTCCGTGATCGTGATACTGCTGCCCATGCCCGCGCCCATATTGGCGGCGATCTCCTTCACGGCATTGAGTTCTTCCGACCCCGGCACGGGAATACCCTCGTTGCCGTTCGTGTCATAGACCGACAGATCGACCGGAACGACCGCCCCGCCGTGCTGGACAGCGCTGACCTTGACCGTCAGCCGTTCACCGTTGATCCTCGCCGCCCCCGTTACGGGCGTACCCGAGGGGATGAGCAGATCTCCCGCCATCATCGGTTCCAGCAGCCGGAAAGTAACCTCCCCGCCATCGGTGAGCGTCACGGTTTGCTGCACGGCGGCACGGATACTGTTGCGCTCGGGCTCGCGAAGGTCGCTCCCCACCGTGTTGAACCCCCAGTTCCGGGGCTTGACGAACTCACGGGCGAAGACCGAATCGGGCAGCGGGGCGGCGAGCAGCGACACGATGTTACGGCGCACCTGGCGCACGGGCTGCACGGAAGCCTTGCCGGAAACGGAGGTCTTCTGACGCGGGGCTTCAGGGGCCTGACCGCCGTTCATGTAGCGGGCGGCGATCTCGTAGGACTTCTCCAGCAGCGCCACCTGCTCCTCCTGGGCCGTTTTCTGCGCCTGCTGTTCTTCCAGGCGGCGTTCCAGTTCCTCGATGCGGGCCTGCATCTCGCGCTCTTCCCCCGTTTCACCGGCGGTCTCCTCGTAGAAACTGCCTAACTGGCGGTTGATGTCGGCATAGGCGGCACGGGAAGTCCGGAAAGCTCCCGACGAACCGCCGGCAGACTTATCCGGCACGGCAGCGGGCATGACGGGCTCTTCCTCCTCGCCCTCCATCCCGAACGCTAAATCCTGCAAGGAGCGCATCTTTTCCCGCTCCCTGCGCCGCATCTCCTCCTGCACGTAGGCATCACGCTTGTCCGAGAGGATACCCTCCGATTCCGGGGTCGGCAGCTCCGTGTTGAAACCCGCCGAAGGCTCCTCCCGTTCTTTTTCGCCGGGGGAGAAGATCAGCCACATGCACCCGGCAAAGGCCAGGAAAAAGAGCGGGAAGACCACCATCTTCTTCCGCATCTGTATCTGCCGGGGCGTGAGTTCCTTTTTCCCCGCCTCCGGCTGTTTATTCTGTTTTTCGTTCGTCGTCATAATTGAAATCTTTTAGATGTTTTACACTGTCGGCCTCCTGCCGTTGTCTTAATTCCAGTTCCAGCCGCTCGATATGCCGTATCTGCATCCGTTCCCCGGCTCCCTTGCCGAAGCGGTAGATGGAAGACACGGTAAAGTAGAGCGACAAGACGGAAAAGAACAAGAGCAGCGTGAGGATCACGATAATCCGCTTATCGGGCGAGAGCGCCCCGCAAGCGCGGCGCAGGTGGTCTTCGACCCACTCCCCGAAAGCCTTTATTCTCTTCTTTGCCATAGCCTTATCTTTTTAATGTACGTAAATCGCGGTTCTCCAGAATCTCGAATTTCTCCATGATGAAACCCTGCGGGTTATTGTCCGAACGCCCCGAGTTGATCAGCTCGCAGCGCGTGACCAGCGAACGCTCGGTGATGTTGCTCTCGCGGACAATCATTTGCCGGGCATAGGTCATGGCCCGGTAGGGATAGGCGTTGAAGTCGCACACCACGGAGTCCACCTCGATACGCTGGCTGATGTTCCCCGACACCACACGGTTGTAGTAACCTTTCTCCTGCATGTCCTGGTAATAGGCGAAGGCGCTCTTATCGACCAGGAACAGCGCGCGGTTGATGTTGCTCTCGATGGCCGCACGGTCGGGCGAGAGGGTGAAGAACAACTCGTGAAAACGCCGGATATGTTCGCGCGCCTCCACGGGGCGGTTCTGGCTCAAATCCTGCGAGAGCGCCAGCATCAGCGACTTGCCCCCGTCCAGGACGTAGATCTTCTCGCGCTGCTTTTCGGCGAAACGGAAGCTCGCGACCACGCTGAACACGGATACCAGCGCGCACAGGCAGAGGAACACGATACCGAAAAGCCGAATCTGCCTGAAACTTGTTTCGATGTTTTTTAATGACTTGAATTCCATTGTCCAAATTGTTATGAATGATTATTGTTACCTTGTGTTGCCAGGTTGCGCCCGTTGGGGGCACTGCCCGAAGCCGGGCCACCGCCGCCGTTACCGGAGGAGGAACCGCCACCGCCGCGACGCCCGAACGTGCGGCCGATCATGTTGCCGGCGATACCGCCCGCGACACCCGTGGCGAATGCCCCGGCCTTGTTGATACCGCCCATAGCCCCGCCGGCTCCGCCCGACTGGATCACCCACTCGGCAACGGTGGGGATCGTGAAATAGCCTATGATACCTATAATCAAAAAGATAATATAGACACCGCTGCCGCTGTCGGGAATGTAGTTGGGGTCTTGCAGGGCCAGGACGTCCGCCTGGAGCATCAACGTCTGGATCTTGGCCAGCACCGCGGAGAACAGGTCGGCGATGGGAAGCCAAAGGTACACACTGATATAGCGGGAAATCCAGCTCGCGAGCGTCGAGTGGAAGCCGTCGTAAATGGAGAGGGCGAACGACAAGGGCCCCAGAATCGACAGCACGACTAAAAAGAATGTCCGCAGCGTGTCGATGGTAAGCCCCGCGGCGTTGAACAACAACTCGAAGAAGTCCCGGACAAGCTGCCGGAAACCGGCCTTGATGTCGTACCACGTGCGTTCGGCCCACATGCTGATAATCTCGCCCAAATCCGTGATACCCATATCCGCAAGCCGTTGTTCATACACCTCGTCGTCCACTAACCAAGCCTTGCCCTCGCGCCTGCGGGCCTCGGCTTCCAAATCGTCCTTCTGTTGCTGGTATGCCTGCAAATCCAACGTCTGCCCCTCCAGTATGGCGTGCGTGCCCTGCACCACGGGCGACATCACGGCGTTGATCGTCCCCAGAACCACGGTGGGAAAGAACATCACGCACAAGCCGATGGCGAAAGGCCGCAGGAGCGGGAACACGTCGATAGGCTCCGCATTGGCCAGTGCCTTCCATACCCGGTAAGCCACGTAAAAGAGCGCACCCAGGCCGGCGATACCTTTCGCCACCCCGATCATGTCGCCGCATAGCGGCATCATCTCCTGATACAGGTTCCGGAGAACCTGGTGTAAATTGTCGAAATCCATGACTGCCTCCGTTTTCAGGTTACCAATATCTGTCGTTCGGGTTCCCGTAAAGTGCCAGCACCCGGTGCGCGTCGCCCTTTTCGCGGCCGCGGATGAAGGACACGGAGATGGTCTTGCGCGTGTAATAGCGCGTGAGGTTGCGGTACTCCAGCATCTTCGTGTAAACCTGATCCACCACGTCCATCCGCTCCTTGTCCGAGAGCGAGAGGCCGTTGCCGCCGGTTATGACCGTCTTGAGTTCCGCCACCAGCGCGCCGCCCTCCTCCAGCAGCCGGGCGTAACCCGCCGAGATCGCCGCCAGCTCGTCCACCGTGAAGTTCGGGTCTGAAACCATACGGTTGAATCCCGAGGTGTAGATTTCCGTGATCTCGCTGACCATTTCGAGCGTCAGCTTCACCTTCCGGGCATCCTTGATGATGTTATGCACCGATTTGAGGGCGTCGTAGTAAGCCTTGCTCTGGTTATAAATCTTGATACTCTCTTGCAGCGACTTGACCATGTTGGTCGCCGTGGTCGAGCTTTGAACCGCGCTCTTGATGTTCTGAACGAGGTTCGACGGGTCGATGACCGTCCACTGCGCTTTTGCCTGGTACGTGAAGCAAAGAAGCCCCACGAACAGCGTTAAAATCAATCGTTTCATCCTTTTCATTATTTAATTCGTGAATACTTGGGCGGTCATTCCGACGCCCGGTAATAATCCCCGTAGGCGGAGAGCTGGAGCACCTCGCGCCCCGCATCGTAGGCCAGGGCGACATACCCGTAGAGGTCGAAGTAACGGATGCCTCCCCAATACTTCCTCACGGGACGGGAGAAGCGTGTCCCGTCCTTGTAAGACACCTCCACGTAAAAACCGCCGCCCCGGCGTCCCGGGTTGCGGTAGATGCGAACCCGGGGAGAACCCGAGCGGCTTTCCCACTCGCCCGCCACCTCGTACAGCGCGAAGTCCAAACGCGCCGCCGTGGGGTCTGATCCGATACACTTGCGATACATGGCCTGCCCTCCCTTTAACGTTTGCCCTCGGCGAGCTGCCTGATCGCCAGTTCCATATCACCGCCCAGCTCGCCGGCAAGCCGCTGCACCTCCACTTTCTCCGTTTCCTCGGTCGTGTAGGCCAGGTACTCCGGGACGCTGACCTCCGTGGCATAGACCGCCGACTGAACGCCGCCCAGACCGATCCAGACCTCCTTGTATTTACGGGAAGGGTCGTTGGACTGGTTGATCGAGAGAATCTGCGCCTTCTCCTTGTCGGTCAGCCCCAACAAGGACTGAATCGCGTCGAAACGGTTCATGAACTTGCGCTGGTCGAGCAGGATCTTGCAGTCCGAGTTGTTGATGATCGCCTCCTTGACCACCGGGCTGGAAATGATGTCCTCGACCTCCTGCGTCACCACGATGGCCTCACCGTAGTATTTGCGGACGGTTTTATACATATAACGCAGATATTCAGCCATATTGGCCGTAGAGAGCGCCTTCCAGGCCTCCTCGACGATGAGCTGTTTGCGTACCCCCTTGAGCCGTCTCATCTTGTTTATGAAAGCCTCCATGATGATGATGGTGACCACGGGAAAAAGCTCCTTGTTTTCCTTGATGGAATCCACCTCGAAGACCACGAAGCGCTTCGAGAGCAGGTCGATGTTGGCCCGGGAGTTCAGAAGGAAGTCGTAGCGTCCGCCCTTGTAATACTGCCGCAGGGTGATGAGCATGTTGTCGATGTTGAAATCCTCGCGGCTGACCCGGATCTCCCGCTCCTCCAGCTCGCGGCGGTAGTCGTCCCGCAGGTACTCGTAGAAACTGTCGAAACACGGCACGATATTCCGGTCGGCGCGGATACGCTCGATATAGGCGTTCACGGCACTGCCCAGCTCGCCGCTCTCGGTCTTCGTGATCTTGTCGTCCTCGGTTTTCCAGAGTGTCAGCAGCAGCGTCTTGATGCTGTCCTTCTTCTCCACGTCGAAATAGTAATCGTCGGTGTAGAACGGGTTGAAACTGATGGGATGTTCCTCGGTATAGGTAAAATACACGCCGTCCTCACCTTTGGTCTTACGCCGGATCAGCTCGCAAAGACCCTGGTAGCTGTTACCGGTATCCACCAGCACGACATGCGTGCCCTGCTCCCAGTATTGGCGGACTAAATGATTCATAAAGAATGACTTGCCTGACCCCGAGCCGCCTAACACGAATTTATTCCTGTTGGTAATGATCCCTTTTTTCATCGGTTCGTCCGAGATGTCCAGGTGCAGGGGCCTGCCGCTTACGCGGTCGCACAGCTTGATGCCGAAAGGACTGGACGAGGATTTATAGTTGGTTTCCTCCGTGAAGAAACAGACCGCGGGCTCGATGAACGTGTAGAACGATTCCTCGGCGGGGAAATCCCCCGCATTGCCCGGCATACCCGCCCAGTAGAGCGTGGCGGCGTCCACGGTGTTGTGGCGCGGGCGGCACTCCATCAGAGCGAGCTGGCTGCCCACATCATTGCGGATATGCCGGAGCTCCTGCACGTCGTCCGACCAGGCCAGCACGTTGAAATGGGCCCGGACGGATTGAAGACCGAACGAGTGCGCCTCGTTGAGATACTGGTCGATGTCGAGTAGGTCAGCCCCCTTACGGGAGCTTTCCCCTCTAAGAACCGTACGTGAGAGTTTCCCCTCATACGGCTCAAGCAATTCAAAACTTTTATTTGTAACTAAAAGCCGGCTCATAGTA
>OLIH01000996.1_pt1 | contig 10919 bp, 10 predicted proteins | sample 1609721 | NCBI WGS metagenome assembly OLIH01 (sample SAMEA4350157, study PRJEB24818) | metagenome | biome: human; feature: gut; material: faeces | place: Denmark | collected 2013-09
ACGGATCGGGGGGGGGGCCGCGTCGGGGGTGCGTTGCGGCGCCCGGACTCCGGCACGTCCCGGTACAGCGCCTCCGGGCCGGACAGGCCCAGGGCGGCGTACTGGGCGGCCCGCTCCGCCGCCGCGGCGGGCAGATATCCGGCCATGTCAGCCCTCCTCCGCGGCACAGTGGGCCTCGTAGGCCGCCGCGTCCAGCAGCTCCTCCTCATCGGTCATCTGCTCCACCTGGATCAGCCAGGCCCCGTAGGGGTCCTCGTTCACCAGGGCGGGATTGTCCAGCAGCTCCTCGTTGACCGCCTTTACCACGCCGGACACGGGGGAGAGCACGTCGGACACCGCCTTCACCGACTCCACATCGCCGAGGGCCTCCCCGGCGGTGACAGGGTCCCCCTCCTGGGGCAGGTTGACAAAGACGATATCCCCCAGGGCGTGCTGGGCGAAGTCGGTGAGGCCGACGGTGCAGACGCCGTCCTCCTCCTTGAGCCACTCGTGGGATTTGGTGTAGCGCAGTTCCTCGGGAATGTTCATGGTGATAACCTCCTGTATAATTTAAGGTTGTTTTTATAAAATGAGCTGAAAAGGGGCGGCAGACGGCGTGGCCGGTTTGCCCTTATCCCCGCCGGTAGAAGGGCGTTTTGACCACCTGGGCGTCCACCCGGCGCCCCCGCACGTCCACCTGGAGCGGGGTTCCCGGCTCCTTGTACGCCGCGTCCACCAGGGCCAGGGCCACCGCCTGCCCTACCCAGGGGCAGTGGGTGCCGGAGGTGACCACACCCACCTGCCGCCCGCCGTCGTACACCGGGCAGCCCTCCCGGGCGATGCCGCGCCCGGTCATCTGGAGGCCCACCCGGCGGCGGGACACGGGGCGGGCCCGCTCCAGGGCGGCCTTGCCGATGAAGTCGGGCTTCTCCAGCTTGACGAAGATGCCCAGCCCCGCCTCGTAGGGGTTGATGGAGGGAGAGAGCTCGTGGCCGTAGAGGGGCATGGCGGCCTCCAGCCGCAGGGTATCCCGGGCCCCCAGGCCGCAGGGGAGGGCCCCGGCGGCCGTCAGCGCGTCCCAAAGGGCGGGGGCGTCCGCCGGGGCGCAGTAGAGCTCAAAGCCGTCCTCGCCGGTGTACCCGGTGCGGGAGACCAGGCAGGGCCGGCCGTCCACCGTGCCGTGGAGCACGGCGGTGTAGTTCTTCGCCGGAAGGTCCGCCGTCAGGGTGCGCAGCAGCGCCTCCGCACCGGGCCCCTGGAGGGCGAGCTGGGCCGTCTGGTCGGAGAGATCCTCCAAAGTGCAGTCCCCGGACAGGTGGGCGGCCATCCAATCCCGGTCCTTGGCGGTGTTGGAGGCGTTGACCACCGCCAGCCAGGCCGTGTCCGAACAGCGGTAGACGATCAGATCGTCCACCACGCCTCCGTCCTCGTAGCACATGGGGGAATAGCGGGCCTGGCCGTCCGCCATGCCGGAAAAGTCGTTGGTCATGAGCCGGTTGAGGTTGGCCAGGGCGTCGGGGCCCCGGAGGAGCAGCTCTCCCATGTGGCTGACGTCGAACAGGCCGCAGCCGGTGCGCACGGCCCTGTGCTCGGCGATGACGCCGGAGTACTGCACCGGCAGCAGCCATCCGGCAAAGGGAACCAGCTTGCCCCCCGCCGCCGTGTGGCGGTCGTAGAGCGGAGTTTTGCGTTCCATTTCCATGCCCTCCTTGTAAAATTGGGGTCAAAAAAAGCGCATGGCAATGCTGCCATGCGCCTCTGTTCGGTTGCCTGAGAGTTTTGCCCCCGTCGGCGCGGACTGCGGTCCGCTTTCCAGAGCCTCGTCCGGGGCCGGTCCTTCTGCCTGAGAGATCACTGCGCTGCCCCTTCGGCGGCGGCGGTGTGCCGCGCTCTCCCCACCCCATCATCCGACCATATGAACTTCAGTAGGACTTCTATACTTTATAGTATACGGGACGGAGGGGAAAATGTCAACTACCTTCTGCCGGGGAGTGGAGGGCGGCCTCTCCCCGGTGCTTCCCCCGGCAGATAAGCTGGGTCATGGTGCCCATAGGGCAATACACACACCATGAGCGGGGTTTGAAAAGCACCATTGTGACCAGCCCCAGCACCGTAGAGGTGAGCATGACGCTGTAAAAGCCAAAGGCGAATTGGGCCACGCCGGGGGAAAAGAGGGTTCCATAGTAGGCCCAGTGCCAAGGCAGCCGGAACGTCCAAAGCAGAGTGACGGCCTGGCGCAGCTCCTGCGCGCCGGCAAAGACCAGATATGTGCTCCAGAGCATCTGGAAGAACATCAGCAGAAAAAAGCCCAAAAACCCGTAGCGGAACGCCCTGCTTTTCATCCACCGGGGAATATCGGCCCGCCGGGAGAGGCCGAAGCGTCCACCCAGCAGGCTGAACAACTGTCCCCGTCCACAAAAGCGGTTGCAGTAGCCCTTATCCCCGCCCGCAAAGGCGATGACCAGAGGGATGAAAAAGCAGAGGAGGCCCAACCAGGCAAAGAGGATGTTGAAGAAGCCCAACACCAGATAGAGGAGAGAGGCGATCCAGAGGAAGTCATACCAGCGCTTTTTCATGGGCGATTCTCCTCCAGTGTAATTATGGTAGCCGGGCACTCCGCCGCGCACTTGCCGCAGCCGACGCATCGGTCTGCATCCACCCGGGCTGTGATACCGTTCCAGATTCGGATGGCGGAGAGGGGACAGACGCGGACACAGCAGCCGCAGGCCACGCAATCCGCCCCGATCTTTGCCGTTCTTCGGTGGTGTTTTCGCAAATCCATAGGCAACCCCCTTACTGAGATGCGCCCAGTATAGGGGATGGACGGGGCTGCCGTCTGTGATAAACTCACACAGATGTGAGGAAGTGTACGGCCTGCCGTTCGGGGCGGCATCTGGCGCGGGCCATTTTTCCGATGACAGATGCCCCATGTAACGCAAAGGCGCCGCAGACTGAAACCAATCTGCGGCGCATGTGTACTCAGAAGTTGTAGTCAAGGATCAGCCAGTCCAGGTCGCTGAAATCCTGCTCATCCAGGGACCAGTAGTTGTCGTCGCCCAGGGTGATCTGCACCACCTTGCTCTGGGCCTCCAGATACTCCGCCTCGGGCAGCTTTTCCAAGGTCAGGTCGATGACCAGGCGGCACCACTCCGCGTCATAAGCGGCGTACTCCTCATCGGTCATGGAGTCCACATCCTGGCTGTAGAGAGCTTCGGCACGGGCGTCGGGGGTGTCGCCCCACAGGGCCTCGGCAACCCGGTCAAATACGTCCAGAGGCTCCACAGTGACTTTGACGCCGAAGGTGCCGTCGTCCACCTCCGTGGCGGTATCCACGGTGTACTTGGCCTTGGCGTAGACCTGCTTATACATGTCAACTACCTCGGCCTTGAGTTCGTCGGTCAGGTCGTCGATCAGGAAGGCGGAGGCGAAAAAGTCAGCCTCGGTCTCCAGGCTGGACAGGTAGGTTTCCTCAGCCTCATTCTCGGTAATGTCGATCAGCTCCAGGAAGTCGGGATCATAAACGCCTTTGTAGTTCTCGTCCAGAATACCCTGAACATACGTGGTGGCATCGTCGGCGCTGAGACCGCCGCTGCAGGCGGAAAGGGATAGGACGAAGGTGAGGGACAGAGCGGCTGCGGTAACACGTTTCCAGATTTTGCGCATAGGGGTTCCTCGCTTTCTCTTCTCTTTTTTGGGTTCCGGTTCTCTTTATTTTATATAGTACGCGCCGGGGCGCGGACCGGATGGGGAACGGCCTGCGGCGGAATTGCCGCAGCAAAGCCCATGGGCTTTGCTCAAGGGGGCTGAAGGCGGACTCAGCCGCACAGGTCGATGATGGCCTGGGTAAAGATCTTGGCGGCGGTGAGCTGGTCGGCAATGCAGGTGTGCTCGTCGGCGCCGTGCATGTTGCCGTTAAAGCCGGGCATACAGCAGCCGAAAGCCACGCCGCCGGGAATATCGTGGACGTAGGTGCCTCCGCCAATGGCCAGGCACTCCCCCTTGTAGTCGGTGTACTGCTCGTAGCACTTGAGCAGGGCCTTGACCAGCGGGGAGTCAGCGGGGGTGTGGTGGGGAGCGTCCATCTCGCCGGAGACGGAAAAGCCAAACTTGGAAAAAGATGCCTCTGCGGCGGCGCGGCAGTTCTCATCGCTGGCGCAGATGGGTACCCGGCTGTCAAACTGGCCCTCCAGGCCAGTACCGTTGACGGTCAGCAGGGAAAAGGCCAGAGTCAGAGCCCCGGACAGCTCATCGGACTGGGCGATGCCCAGGGCCTTGCCGGCGCAGTCGCCGTGGGGGAAGAGGGCACTCAGGGCGCGGAGGGCGGCGGTGGAGCCCACCTTGGCCAGGGGAAGGGAGCAGAGCAGATGGAGCAGGCCGGTGATGGCGTTGACGCCCTCCTCCGGCAGGGAGGCGTGGGCGCCCTTGCCGCGGCAGAGGATGTGCAGGCTGTCCCCCTCCTCGCGCAGCTCGTAGCGCACGCCGGTCTCGGCGGCGGCCCGGTCGCAATAGGGGCGGGCGGCGTCGGCGGACAGGCCGGCCACCAAGCACTCGGCCTCCGGCGGGAGCACGTTGATGCGGAAGCCGCCGCGGAACTCGGTCACCCGGGGGGTGGCGGTCTCCGCGGGCCAGGACTTGGTGAACACCGGCTTATAGCTGCCCTTCTCGATGTTGATGAGGGGGAACTCCGCGTCGGGGGAGAAGGCATAGGGGGCGTAGGGCTCCCGGGCGTAGTAGTAGGCGATGTCGCTGGAACCGCTCTCCTCGTCGGTGCCCATCAGCAGGCGGGCGTTGCGCCGGAGGGGGACGCCCAGCTCCTTCACGGCCTTCATGGCCAGCAGGACAGCGGCCACGGGGCCCTTGTCATCGTCGGTGCCCCGGCCGTAGAGCATGCCGTCCACCTCCTTGGGCGCATAGGGCTCCGTCACTGTCCAGCCGGTGCCCTCGCCCACCACGTCCAGGTGGCAGAGAATGTGAAGGGCGGTCTCCTTGTCGTTGAGATCGGCGGTGCCCACGTAGTTATCGTAGTTGCGGGTGGCAAAGCCCAGCTCTTCGGCCAGCTTCAGACCCTCCGCCAGGGCGGCGGCGGGGCCGGGGCCGAAGGGCATGCCAGGCAAGGGCTCCTCCCGCACGCTGCGAATGCGTACCAGCCGGGAGATGGCCTCCACCAGCTCAGCCCGGCGCTCAGGGGCGTCAAAATAGGCGTTGATTTTTTCCTCGTACATGGCGTTATTCCTCCTCGCTCTCCTCCGCATGGGCGCCGGTCAGCTCACCCAGGTATTTATAGACCGTATACCGGGAGACCTGGAGCCGCTTGGCCACAAAAGGCACCGACTTGCGGAAGGAGAAAGCGTTCTTTTGGTCCAGAAGGGCGATGATCTTCATCCGGTCCCGCTTGTTCAGGGCGCTGACCGGCTTGCCAACGGCGGCCAGACACTCGTCAAAGACATCGGCCAGACGGCTGTCCCCGCCGTGCCACAGGGCGCTCTGAAGGTCGGCCTCCGCGCTCATGAGGTCCACCAGAATGCGGTTGGCGTACACCAGGGAGCTGTAGTCGAAGTTGATGCCAAGGGCCAGGTTGTATCCCTCCCCGATGAGGTGGAAGGTGCTGCTCTTGATCTGCTGGCCCGATGGGGTGGTGGCGTAGAGATTGACGAAGTCGGTTACCAGAGCGTCCTCGTCCAGCTCCTTGGCGGTGCCCAGGATGTCCAGGGTGGAGCCCACGGTCCGGCCGGAGACGTGCCCGTTGTAGATGGACAGGATGGGGTGGCTGGGGTCCCCCATGTCGTGGACCAGGGTCTCACAGGTGGAGCCGAACATCTCCGCGATGCCGCGGGCCGTCCGGTCCAGAAATTCAAAGGCTTCCTCACGGTCCATTGCCACAGCTCCTTTCCAGCAAACGATCAACCTTATTCTAACCGGACGCCGGGGAAAAAGCAAGATGATTTACAGATGGAGCGGGAACTGGTATACTGGGAGAAGAAAGGGGGAATTGTCACATGTCAATGTCAGCCGCGCAGGCCAGGCGGCAGGCCGTGGCCCAGGCGCTGGAGGAGGCCGTGGGGCCGGTGAGCGCCGCCGCCTTGGCCGAGCGCTTCTCCGTCAGCCGGCAGATCATCGTGGGCGATGTGGCCCTGCTCCGGGCCGGAGGGACGGATATCCTGGCCACGCCCCGGGGGTATCTCCTGGGCGGACGGGGAGGCGGCGTGGAGCGCACCGTGGCCTGTGTTCACGCTCCGGAGGAGATGGAGCGGGAGCTCAACGCCATCGTGGACGCCGGGGGCGAGGTGGTGGACGTAATCGTGGAGCACCCGGTTTACGGCCAGCTCACCGGACTGCTGGGGGTGCGCTCCCGGTACGACGTGGCTGAGTTCGTCCGGCGGGTGGAGGAGCACGGAGCCCGTCCGCTCTCAGCATTGACCGGCGGAATCCACCTGCACACGGTCCGCTGCCCGGATGAGAAAACGTTCCGCTGTTCCTGGTCATTCTGGGCACCATGGTAGCCCTGATGATCCGGGCCGGCGGCTCCAAGGCCTATGGCGACTGGGCTGTGAGCCATATCAAGACCAAGTCCGGCGCCCTGTGGTCCACCTTCATCCTGGCCATCGTGCTGGGCGTGGACGACTACTTCAATAACCTGACCACCGGTAATGTGATGCGGCCCGTCACCGACGGCCACCACATCTCCCGCGCCAAGCTGTCCTATATGTGCGACGCCACCGCGGCCCCTGTGTGCATTATGATGCCCGTCTCCTCCTGGGCGGCGGCTGTCACCGGTATCATCGGCAACGAGGAGGTGGGCTTCCAGATCTTCCTGAAAGCCATCCCCTACAACTATTACGCCATTCTGACCCTGGTGTTCATCGTTGTGATGACCTGCCTGAATATCGACTACGGTCCCATGCGCAAGCATGAGAACAACGCCGCCAAGGGCGACCTCTACACCACGCCCGAACGCCCCTTTGCCGGTGTGGAAGAGATGAAGTTCAATCCCAATGGCAAGGTCATTGATCTGGTACTGCCGGTGCTTGTGCTGGTGGGGGGCTGCGTGGGCTCCATGGTCTATGTGGGCTACCAGAACGGCGGCACCGACCTCATCACCGCCTTCGCCAATACCTCCGCCTTTGACGCCCTGCCTCTCGGCTCCCTGGTTGCCCTGATCTTTACCATGATCTTCTTCATGGTGCGCCGGGCCATGAGCTTCACTGAGCTGATGGACTGCCTGCCCAACGGCTTCAAGCAGATGGTGCCCGCCATCCTGATCCTGTGCCTGGCCTGGACCATCGGCGACGTGACCAAGGCCCTCGGCGCCCCCGAGTTTGTGGCGGACCTGGTGTCCAAGTTCGGCCCCGGCCTGAAGAACTTCCTGCCCGCCGTGGTATTCCTGATCGCCGCGTTCCTGGGTTTCGCCACCGGCACCTCCTGGGGCACCTTCACCATCCTGCTGCCCATCGTCATCCCGGTGTTCTCCGGCGGCATTCCCGCTGCCGATCTGACCTCGGAACTGATCAACGGCAACGATATGCTGATGATCGCCATCGCGGCCACCCTGGGCGGCGCGGTTATGGGCGACCACTGCTCTCCCATCTCCGACACCACGATCATGGCGTCCTCCGGCGCCCAATGCTACCACCTCAACCACGTGGCGACTCAACTGCCCTACGCCATGACGGTGGCCGTCGTGTGCTTCGCAAACTACATTCTGGCATCCTTTATTCAGAATGTGGTTATCAATCTGGCCATTGCCATTGTGTGTATGGTAGTAGTCCTGCTGGTGATCGGCAAGCTGAACCACTCCATGAACCGCCACTCCCAGCGCGACTGAAATCCGCAGAGCTGATCAAAAATCCCCCGCTCCTTAGAGAGCGGGGGATTTTTTGCGGCTTATTTCGCAATCCAGAGCAGGTTGCTGTCGGTGACGAAGTTGGGCACGCTGTAGAGCACCAGAGCCTGGTCGATGCCGTTTTGGGCGATATAGTCGGCGATGGAGAGCTTGTAGTAGCGCAGATCCAGCAGGTGGATCTCAGAGAAGTGGGGGGTGAGGAAGGGCACCAGGGAGTCGGCGTAGGAGTCCCGGATTATCAGCAGCCTGGGGCCGTCGGGATTGTTGGCGTTCTTTACGACGCCCAAAGGCTGGTTGCCGCCCAGGAACATGGAGTACTTGTCCTTGACGGAGAGGAAGGAGGTGTCGTAGAGCTGCCGGGGTTCCTCCACCGGGTTGCCCTTGTTGTCGTAGGTGTGACTCGCCACGGTGATGCCGTCGTCGGGCACGTAGGTAGAGATGGTGTCCGGGCGCACCCACCGCACGCCGGAGGAGGAGAACACGGTGCCGTAGAACGCGGTGGAGCGGACGGTCTCGGTGTAGTCGTTCAGGGGTACGGGGGTGTAGCCCAGGGCGGTGGCCAGTCCGGTATAGCCGTAGTAAGCCCCCAGGCTGGTCCAGTGGTGGTCGGTGCGGTAGAAGATGTCCTCGCCCTTGTGCTCCCACAGGGGGGTGTAGAGGTCGGCCCAGGACGCACCGGGCACGGAAGCCTTGGCCTGCTCCAGAATGGCGGTCTGGCTGGCGTTGGGGGCTCCGGCGGGCAGCCGGTCGGCCCAGATGCAGGCTTGGGTGGGGATCAGGGAGAAGGTCACAGGGATATCCACATTTTCCACAAAGTTGTTCACATAATTCAGATTATTCGTCACCTTTTCCCCGTCTGGCTCGTCGAAGCGGGAGATCAGGGTGTCACCGGCGGCAAAATAGACATTGTTGTTCTCTTTCTTGCCCAGGACACGCTCGGTGGTGGACTTGAGGGCGATCCAGCCGTCCCGCCCCACAAACTGATCGGTGGTGTAGGTTTCGAAGTCCTTCATAAACTGCCCGTTCAGCAGGGTTTTGACACTGGGGACGGGGAGCTGCTCCAGGTTGCGGTTCTCCATCTGGGAGAAGGTGCGGTCGGGCGAGACGGCATTGGCCACCAGGAACACCCCGAGAAAGGCGCAGAACAGGGCGGAGAGGAAGATGCAGTATTTCTTTGTCATGGCTTGCCTCCTGAGTCAGAATCGGAAGTAGAGGAAGGGGTTGTAGGTGGCGTCCACCAGGTAGGCGGTGGAGAAGACCAGCCCTGCCAGCAGCAGAATGGGGAGGAGCGCCAGCCTGGGCTTTTCGGGCAGGCGCTTCCACAGCTTGGCGGCCAGCGGGGTGGAGGCCACAGCGGCGATGATAAGCATGGGGAGAAAAGAGAAAAAATAATACGATACGTTGTCGTTTGTCAGGCCGCCGCCCAGGCCGAACATGGCCTTGAGGTAGGCTCCCATATGGCCGAAGTCCTCCACGGCGAAGATGGCCCAGCTCACCAGTACCAGAAACAGGGTGTATAGGTGCTGGAGGGCGGCGGGAAGCTTCTGGAGGAGCTTGCCCAGGAAAGCCTTTTCCAAAATCAGCAGGACGGCGAAGTAGAGTCCCCAGATGAGGAAGTTCCAGCTCGCCCCGTGCCAGATGCCGGTGGCCGCCCACACCACCAGAAGGTTGAAAAACAGCCGGGGCTTGCTCACCCGGTTGCCTCCCAGGGGGATATAGAGGTACTCCCGGAACCAGGTGCCGAGGGAGATGTGCCACCGCCGCCAGAACTCGGTGACCGACTTGGCGATATAGGGGTAGTTGAAGTTGCGCATGAACTCGAAGCCCAGCATCCGGCCCAGGCCCACAGCCATGTCGGAGTAGCCGGAGAAGTCGAAGTAGAGCTGGAAAGCGAAAGCGGCCACGCCCAGCCATGCCCCAGCAGTGGTGAGCTCCCTGGCGGGGAGGGCCAGAATGGTATCCCACAGCTTGCCGATGTTGTTGGCCAGCAGGACCTTTTTCGCCAGGCCCACCACGAAGATCTGCACGCCGGAGGCAAACTGCTCGGGGGAGTGGGTGCGGTGGTCGATCTGGTCGCCCAGATCTTTGTATTTGATGATGGGACCGGCGATGAGCTGGGGGAAGAGTGTGACGAAGGTGCCGAAGTTGACGAGGCTGCGCTGCACCTTGGCGTCGTCCCGGTACACGTCGATGGTGTAGCTCATGGTCTGGAAGGTGTAGAAGGAGATGCCGATGGGCAGGCTCAGGCCCAGCTTCGGCATGAAGGAAAAACCGATGGCTTGGAGGCTGCCGGCAACGAAGTCCCAGTACTTGAAAAAGAACAGCAGAGCCAGATTGAAGATGACCGACGAGGCCACCGCCCACCGGGCCCCCCGGTCGTTGCCCCTGCGCTTGTACTTCTCCACCAGCATTCCGTGGGTGTAGTCGATGCCGATGGAGAGGAACATGATAAGGATATAGACCGGCTCTCCCCAGGCGTAGAACACCAGGTTGACCAGCAACAGCAACAGGTTCCGCCATTTCAAAGGCGTAATATAGTACAGAAATAATACAATGGGGAGATATAAAAACAGGAAATACAGGCTGGAAAAGACCAACGAACCACCAACTCTCTTGTGAACTTCAGAAAAAGCCCGGCAGGTTGCCCTGCCGGGCGCCCTTATTATACCCGCAAAAAATTACTTTGTATAGGTGTTAAATGCGGTTACCGCCTCGTCGGCGTACTCACTGACGGCGAAGAGGATGTAGTTGCCGTTGGTCACCAGCTTATAGTTCTGTACCAGCTCCAACTGCTCAGGCAGGTACTGGGACCACTGGGCCTCCAGATCATCCTGCCGTTTCTCCACGGCGGCCTTCACGGTATCCATCTTGCCGTCCTTCACCTTGGCGATAAAGAACTCGGTGGCCTGCACATTGACCATGGGCATCTTGCAGAGATAGCTGTCCAAATCAGCGGGATCAATGCCGTACAAGGCGGTCAGAGTGGCATCGTCCAGGTCGGTTAGGGAGGGAATGTCCAGCTTGGAGATGTCATTCCAGGTGGACTGCACCGCGTCCACCTGGGGCTCCGGCTCCACCGGCTCAGGGGTAGGCGTGGAAG
>OLIH01001003.1_pt1 | contig 10837 bp, 10 predicted proteins | sample 1609721 | NCBI WGS metagenome assembly OLIH01 (sample SAMEA4350157, study PRJEB24818) | metagenome | biome: human; feature: gut; material: faeces | place: Denmark | collected 2013-09
CCTCTTCCTTTGTTCTAGTTGTACTATAGCACCTGTTATTAGCACTGTCAAGGGGCGAGTGCTATTTTTTATAACATCCTAAGCCGTCTATCCGAAGCATCCGGGAACTCTTTTTTCACCTGTTCCACAATCCTGCTGCGTGAAACCTCCGGATCTTCCTTATAAGCAGCGGACACAGTCTCATAATCCCACAGATTTTCCGGCGTTGTATACACGGCTATGGGCCAGCCGTACTCCACGCCGTCTTTTTTGCGGCGGCGCCTTCGGAAATCCCGGATCACAATATAGCCCTGCATCTGCAGTTCTGTGATCACTCCGTCAAAATTTTTCTCTCCGCCTTTCCCGAATCCTGCCATCTTCTTCACTTCAAAGGAATAGAGCTCCCTCTCATCCGCAAAAAGATCCATGATCTTTTTGCTCCTGCTGCTGGCAAGTTCATCTTCATACCGGGCGTCGAAATCATATCCGTCCCGCCTGTAATTTGCAAAATAGGGAAACCATTCTTTCGAGATAAACCCGGCTTTTCTGTCAAAAAATTTTCCATATGCCACACGCCCGCTCCGGGCTATAATCTCCCGCCACACCCACGGATCCTGTTCCGGTTCTCCGGTCCACCACGAATAAGGATAGACATGATCCTCCACGGAAAAGCCCGGCAGTTCATTTGCAAAAAGAGGCAGGAAGCCCACCTGATCGATATAATTTATCAGCTCCTCCGGCGTCCGGATACGCAGCGGATCGTCCCAATCCAGTCCGCGCATGATCCATTCTCCTGATTCATTCGGCATATTTCCGCGACCTCCTTATTCGATTTCTCCGGTTATTGACAAGGCAGTCCCGGAGATTTCTCCTGCTGCCCTGTATTCAAGCATATTCAGATATTTTCTTCCTTCAAAGATAACAGTTAAGCCCGTGCCATGGCTGAACTGTTATCATAAAGGCTCCGGTCTCACACAGGATGACCTGATATCTGTAAATTTGCCCGAAGTGTCGCCCTCCAGCATGGCATTTAAGACTTCATGTACGTGATATGCCATCTCCGCCGAGGGACGCAGCGGTGTCCCGTTCAGAATTGTATCAGCCAGATCCGACGGGCCGATTCCCCTCGAATTATCGCTGTACTCATTTACGCTCTGCAGCACGGATGGCTCCTGCCGGTCAGCCGGATTCGGAATATTCGGAAGAAAGCGGACCTGCCCGCCGAACTGGTTCGGATCGGTCAGCATCAGAATACCTTTCGTTCCGTAAATTGTAAAGTAAGCCTGATCTTCCATCACAGAATCCGCGTCGATGTGAAATGTCCCGATCACGCCGTTTTCAAACTGCAGCACCGCGTTGACCTGACTTTCATTGGGCGTATCCATCGTCTGGCCGTACAGCGGCGCCCACCACGCCGACGCATATTTTTTCCTGTTCCATCAAAGCCTCTCCTTTCTGCCTATTTTTCTTTCCTCCACCTCGTCACAATCATCGGCACCTGGAATGCAAGCATGGCAATCCAGCCCACAAAGTTTGCCCATGCAAGGCATCCGAATCCGCCGCCCAGAATGTGGATCATGATCCACGCTGACAGAAATCTCGCCGACATATTCAGTATCGTACTGATCAGCGTTACTTTCAGATCTCCCAGTCCGCGGAAGAAGCCCTGTATAATATTTGTCGCCGACGGCATAAAATACATAAATGCGATGAGCTGCAGATAGGACATTCCCAGAGTAATGACTTCTTCCGATCCGTCGCTGACAAAAAGCTGCATGATCCGGCGTGAAAATACGAACACAACGATAGCGATCACTGTCGTATAAATGACCTGAAGGATGATGGAGCTTAAGAATCCTTTCTTCATCCTTTTGATATTTCCCGCGCCCTTGTTCTGCGCCATAAATGTGGTCGACGCATGGGCGATATTCTGCTGGGGCGTCATGGCGAAATCATCTACCCGGTTGATTGCAGTAAATGCCGCGATAAATGCCACGCCCTGCACATTGACGACAGTCTGCACGCAGATCTTTCCCAGCTGGATACACATCTGCTGCAGGGCGCTCGTAATCCCGTAGTTGAATGTCCTAAGCAGGATCGAGCCGTCGAAGACTCTCCACTTCCTTCCCAGACAAAGAAGCGGGATCTTTTTCTTAATATAGATCAGACAGAACAGACAGCACAGCGCCTCGCTCAGCATGGTCGCAAGCGCGCTTCCCGGGACGCCCCATTTCACCACGACTACGAAGAATAGATCAAGCACAACATTGAGAAATGCGCTGATGATCAGAAAATACAGCGGCACTTTACTGTCCCCCAGGGCTCGCAGTGTATTGGAAAAGAAATTATAGATAAAGGTAAAGATCAGTCCCACGAAGACGATCCGCAGGTACATCACCGCCGAGTGGATAATATCTTCCGGCACCTGCAGAAGCCTCAGCAGCGGATAGGAGAAAGCAATCAGCAGCACCGCGATCGCCGCCGAAAAAGCCAGCCCGCCCAGCATGGTCGTACTGATCTGCCGCTGCAGCTGCTCATATTTCTTCGCCCCGTACTGGGTGCTCATCAGGATTCCGGCTCCCATGCACATCCCGCTGATAAAGAGGATCACCATGTTCATGATCGGGCCGGCGCTCCCCACCGCCGCAAGGGCGTCGTCCCCGACGAATTTTCCCACGATCACGGAATCCGCCGCATTGTATGTAAGCTGGAACAGATTTCCCAGCACAAGTGGTATTGTAAATTCTGTAAGCTGCGGGATAATAGGTCCCTTTGTCATATCTGTAGTCATGTCATTGCACCTTATCGTTCTCTATCGTTTTTCGCGAACCGTTGTGTTCGCCTTTTGGCGGTACTCTTCCGCAATCTTTATCCCTTCCGCGACCTCACACGCCTGCGTGTAATAATATTCCAGCGCAGTCTGCAGGACATTTGCCCGCTTTCCCGCAAGCAGATCAGGACTCAGCTCGATCCTCTTTTTATAAGAGATCAGACGTTCTTCCGTCCGGATATAATTCTCCTGCGTCTCCAAATCGACAATAAGCTGCGGCATATCGCCGATGTAGAGTTTTCCGTCTTCTATTTTCATCGGGATCTTCTTTTCAGCCTCTTTCACCAGTACCGCTCCTTCTTCCATATCTTCTTTCCCTGAAAGAACAGGTTTAAATACTCTATTTTCTCTTCAATGGTTCTCGCCGTCTCCGCAGCTCTTTCATCTGTCATGTCCGTATATTCTTTCAGAAGTGCTTCAGCTTCTTGCGGAAAATGTGCTAATCTCTCCAGTTTCACTCCGGCGTCACTTTTAACATAATGAAGCTGGTCAGCCTCTCTTTTGCTGAACGAATTGACCGGAATGTCCAGAAGATTCCCGCCATGGGGAATCACGTCATAATCATAAAAAAGTGAATTGCCGGTATCAAAAAGAGGCGCCATGCCGCTCAGCCGGTGCTGTTGCGGATCATATAGAAAGCCAAAATTGTTCAGATGTCTGTCCGTATTTGTCAAAATAAAATCTGTCAGGATCATATATTCCAGAAATGCCCGCACTTCTTGCTCATCTGCTCCCAACGAAACTGCCTGCCGGATCAGCGCTTCGTACAGCGATACATCATTGGGCACCTTATAATCTGCAACTATCTGATAAGCCGACACGAATTCCGTCTCAGCAGACGTAAACATCGGACTGAGAGAACACGGATATCCCCTGCCGCTGATATAGATTGTCCCCATGTCATATGAGACATAATTCTTCCATCCCAGCCGCTCATGCAGTTTCCCGGCGATCACCTCGTTTACCGTCTGCTGGCTGTGATAGTTCGGATTTACTTTCAGAAGATATCTCCTGCCGCCGCGAATGATCCATTTTTTCTTCATATCTCCGTTGACAGAAACAGATGGCGACAGTTTTGAAATTCCATCCGGCACGGACCGATCCCGCTCTGAATCCGTCAGAATATCGCCAAGCTCATCTTCGAAATTATTTTCATAGAAATTCAGATCTTTCCAATACAGCTCCTGACCTACTGGCTGTATCCAGTAATGATCCGTAAGGCTTAATCCGTAGGATGAGAGCATCAGTGACTGACTGGTCGCTTCGCTCAGGCGGCTCAGCACCTGGCGGATGCCCTTCCGCGAATCAGGGATAGCGCGCAGTTTCCACCATTCTCCAAGACCTGTGCCATCCGGAGCACAGCCGGCCGGCAGTTCTTCCGGCAGATATACAGAAAGGACATACTCTATCATGCCTGTCCGTACATCCATCTTCATCATCGCAACGTCCAGATCTTTGTGTTTCAGTATAAACAGATCTGTCGTATCTTTTGTATACTCGATGCTGACAGCAGACTGTATCATAACGGCCACCTCCATACATAGTTCATTTTAAAGATTACCACAGCTGATAATTCCCTGTAAACCTCTTCTCAGATTTCTTCCAGCTTCCACCGCGCCAGCAGTTTCCCCAGCTGTTTCGCGATCAGGCCAACCAGCAGAGCCGCTGCAACCGTTCCTTCTCTCACGCCCTGCAGGCGTCCGGTGAACACGATCGACAGGACGCACGCGATCACAACCAGCGTCACATCGAATCCCACTTTCATGTAACCGAACTTTACTTTCGGAAGTACTTTGCAGATTGCAAGCACGACGCCCTCTCCAGCCAGCACTACGACTCCTGCTTTGACCTCAAAACTGACTCCCACGGCTACCAGCAGGATGCCGATGAGACAGACGATCCACTGCTGCCAGTATGTATTACAGGTGATTCCCTGAACCGCCCACACACCGAAGTCCGTAAGGTAACCGAAAAAGAACGCTACCGGGAGCTGCATGAGCTGGATCGGATGATAATTCTTTCGCAGGATCAGGATCTGTAACAGGATAAATACACAGTGCATCGTGATGGTAGCTGTTCCCACAGTCAGCGGAGTAAACAGACTGACCACGTACGGCACACTGGAGATCGGGGAGGTTCCCAGACTTGCCTTGATGGAAAATGCAACGCCGAATGCCATGATCGAAAGACCGACCAGAAGGAGCAGATAGCGCTTTAAAATATAGATGGGTAACTTATTCAATGTGATCATTCCTTTCATATCTCAAACAGTTCTATTATAGCACATTGATCGGATAGGGGAAGTTCCTTCCTCCTATCCGATCAACGCAATGCCTCGGGCAGCTCACGGCAAAGCCGTTCGCTGTACGTTGCCCGGCAAATGTCTGCTCATGCAGGCACGGCAGCCGCTTGCCGGGCTTATCGCACAAAAAGGGCCGGCACACCGAATTAATTCAGTGCACCGGCCCCATATCTATCTTATGCTTCTACCTCTAAGTCCGGGATTATCCCTCGATTGCGATAGTCTTCTTAGTCTCTACTGCTTTTGCATCTTTCTTCGGGATGCTCAGGCTCAGGATACCATTCTCAAATTTTGCTTTGATATCTTCCTGAGTCACATCGTCGCCTACATAGAAGCTTCTCTGCATTGTTCCTGCATAACGCTCTTTGCGGATATATTTTCCTTTCTTATCCTGCTCGTCATTGTTTGTTCCTTTTGTAGCGGAAATTGTAAGATAGCCGTTCTCAAGCTCTACCTTGATCTCGTCTTTCTTAAATCCCGGCAGGTCGATATCCAGTTCATATCCTGCGTCATGCTCACGGATATCTGTCTTCATCAGATTTTTAGTTGTTTTATTATTTGTCCTTCCCCAGAAATCTCTGTCAAACGGGAAATCCATCCAGTCATCATCAAATAAATTTTCTCCAAAAATACTCGGCATCAACATAAGTCATATCTCCTTTCAAAATAGAACACCGGAACATCTCTGTTTCTTTGTTCCTTTCCTTTGTTCTAGTTGTAATATAGCACTTGTTGTTAGCACCGTCAAGCAATGAGTGCTAATTTTTAAATTTTTTCTGCGCCTACTCTGTTACTGTTAATGAACAAACCGTGAATCCCGGCTATCTTATTGACATCCCGCCTGTTTTATGCTAATTTTCTATATTATAGGATTAGCACTCTCCTCTTTCGAGTGCTAATATCATTATTGAATTTCTGTGACAAGGAGGATCCCATATGTTTATACAACCTATTTATAATATACTTCTCTTACCTGACGTCACTTATTTTTTTAAGAAGGATTTCTTCGCAGACAGAGCCGATGAGCTGGAAACCGGCTCCGATATTCTGTTTCTGTTTTTAAAAAACGAGATCGCGGACGGCATACCCGCCTCCGATGCGTTCTACCCTGTAGGGCTTTCCGCAAAAGTCGAAAACATCAGCGAGGAAGACGTACTGCAGGTACGCACCACTGACCGCGTGGAGATCAGCGATCCGTCTGTTGAAGACGGAGAAATCCATGTCTCTTTTGTACTGCGTCCTTCTGTCGAAGATATGGGAGAAGACGAACAGCAGGCAGAATTCACAGAACTGCGCACAGCCCTGCTCCGGTTTGTCCAGGGTTACCAGTGGGGACTGTGGGCGCGGGGGTATATCCTGCAGCGCAAAAATATGAATGACATGGCATCCGCTCTGTCCGAGTATCTGAACCTTACACCAGAAGAGAAATATCAGATCCTCGCTGTAGATTCGGCCAGAGAGAGATATACTCTCATTGAACGTGCAGTCAATGAATTTATGGAGATCGCGAAGGTGTCTTCCGAAGCTCAGGAAGCTCAGAAAGGCGATCAGGAGCAGCTTTACCGGGAAGCCGCTCTGAAGAAGCAGATCGATTATCTCCAGAAAGAGCTGGACGATATGCACCCGGAAAATATTTCCGATGTAAGGAAATTCGAGAAGAAGATTGAAGAGTCCGGAATGAATGAAGAGGCGCGAAAAGAGGCCGAAAAGGTGCTCAACCGTATGCGTCAGGAAGGAAAAGAAAGCCACGAATACGGACTTCTCTATGATTACCTGGACTTTGTGACCAGCCTGTCATGGAAAGCGCCGGAATTTACTCCCATCGATCTGAAACAGGCGGAAGAGATACTGGACGAAGACCATTACGGGCTTAAGAAGGTAAAAGAGCGCATTATCCAGCAGCTGGCAGTCATGGCTCTGAACCGGAAGCAGTACGGTTCCATTCTCCTCTTTGTCGGAGCTCCCGGCACCGGCAAGACAAGCATTGGCCAGAGTATCGCCCGCGCGCTCGGAAGAAAGTACGTGCGGATCAGCCTCGGAGGTATCCGGGATGAAGCCGAGATCCGCGGACACCGCCGGACTTACGTTGGAGCGATGCCCGGCAGGATCATGGAAGCCATGAAGCGAAGCGGCGTATCCAACCCGGTCATGGTGCTGGACGAAGTCGACAAGCTGGCGAAAGACTACGGCGGTGATCCGGCCAGCGCACTGCTGGAAGTCCTTGATCCCGAGCAGAACAGTACATTTACAGATCACTACATGAACGTGCCCTACGACCTGTCCAATGTGCTCTTTGTCTGCACGGCAAACACAACCGACACGATCCCCGAGCCTCTGTTAAACCGTATGGAAGCGATCTCATTTCCCGGTTATACCGCGGTGGAAAAGTATCATATCGCAAAGAAGCACCTGATCCCGAAGGCGCTGGAGACAATGGGGATTCCCAAAAATATGCTTAAGATCACAGACGGAGCACTCCGCCAGATCATCGATGAATACACAATGGAGTCCGGTGTGCGCGACCTGAAGAAATGCATAGAAACGATCTGCAGATCCGCGGCTGTTGAATTGGTAAAAAAGGAATCTGCCGCAAACAATGAGGAGGCTGCTGAAAAAAGTGTTATCTCCGTCACAAAGAATAATCTGACTGATTATCTCGGCAGAAAGCAGATCCATCCGGAGCGTAAACTGTCATCGAAGACGCCGGGAGTCGTGACCGGACTGGCTTGGACGCGCGCAGGCGGCGCCATCCTTTTCATCGAGACAAAGCTCACAAGCGGGAAAGGCAAGATCCAGATCACAGGACAGCTGGGAGATGTAATGAAAGAATCCGTCCAGATCGCCCTGACACTTGTAAAATCTCTGTATCCAAAAGAGAGTAAAGTGTTCGAGGATCACGACCTGCACATCCATGTCCCTGCAGGAGCCGTTCCGAAAGACGGTCCCTCCGCCGGCATCACCCTCACCACAGCTCTCGCTTCTCTCGTCACCGGGAAAGCCGTGGATACCGATGTCGCCATGACCGGCGAAGTCTCCCTGCGGGGCGGCGTCATGCCCATCGGCGGACTGCCGGAGAAACTGATGGCGGCCCAGAGAGCCGGGATCAAGAAAGTCTTCATTCCGGAAGATAATGTAGAAGATCTGGAAGATGTAGCTGAAGAAGTGAAAGAAAAACTGGAGATCATTCCAGTGAAAAAAGTCACCGATGTACTGAAAAAAGTATTATAAAATTGATAAAAAACGGATATGGGGACGTAGTAAAACCGGGTTTTACTACGTCCCCATATCCGTTTTTTATCCATTTAGAACTGTTCCGCCCACTTTCTGAGCGCGTCCTGCGACGGATTTCCGTTCAGCAGTTTTCCTTCCTTTATCACAGCCCCCGGGCAGCTCCCCTCAAGATCTTTTGCCGTCTTTCCAAGGCCGCTTCCTCCGGATGTGGCAAACAGTATGATCGTCTTTCCGGAAAAGTCATAACTTTCAAGAAATGTATTGATGATCGTAGGTGCCGTGTACCACCAGATAGGAAATCCTACGAATATCCTGTCATACGAAGCAATATCCGCATCTGTGTCCGCCAGCTCCGGCCGGGATGATTTGTCTTTCATCTCCACCGAACTGCGGGAGCTTTTATCCATCCAGTTCAGGTCTGCGCTTGTGTAAGGAACCGCCGGCCTGATCTCATAGAGATCCGCATCCGCCGCCCCGGCCAGATTCTTTGCCACGCGCGCCGTCACACCGCTTGCTGAAAAATATGCAACTAATGTCTTACTCATAATATCACGCCTCCTGTATCAATAAAACACTTGCCTGTTTTCCGGCTTTTTCTTTCCTTTCCCTTAGTGTAGCACCGGATATGCCGGCCGGCAAATATTTATATTGTATAGCGTCCTATGCCTGAAATGCATATTTTCTTTTATCAGGACTGCCCTGCGCCGAGCAGTTCCCTCACCATCTCTGCGTCAAATGATACAGACGCAACATGATTCACTTCTATCTGATACAGCGCATTGGCTGCGATATGTTCTGCCGCCTGCTCCAGATCACGTATTCCGCTCGTGTCTCTGTGCAGCTCGATAACAGCGTCAAGGCCGTCCGGCGTCAGCACGCACTCATCCTCATGCATACCCATGCGCTTCAGCACTTTCGGGAGCGCATATTTTGAGAAGATGACCTTCTTCTCTTCCGGCGTATAGTCCGGAATCTCGATCACGGCAAACCTGGACATGAGCGGTGCGCTGATCTGATCTTTATCGTTAGCGGTAGCGATCGGGTACACGCCTGACGTCGGGATCATACATTCAATATAATTGTCGGTAAAGCCAAGGTTGTCCAGCAGAGTCAGCAGGACGTCCGCAGGATTGCCGTTTCCTTTCCCCGAAGCCGCCTTATCAAGCTCGTTGATGATAAATACCAGATTAGATTCTCCTGCCATGGAGAATGCGTCCATAATGATACCCGGCTTCGCATTGGCATAAATCCTGGAACTCCCGGTAAGCTGCTCCGGATCATTGATGGAACTCATATCAAGGGTTGTCCACGGCAGCTTCAGAATGCGCGCCACGGCATAGGCAATCTGCGATTTTCCTGTTCCCGCCGGTCCGATCAGCAGAAGACCGTAAGCCGGCAGTGTATGCGTGCGGTTGATCTGAATGATCGTCTCGATGATCCTCTGTTTCACCTGCTCCATGCCGTAAAGTTCTTCATCAAGGATCCGGCGCGCCTCATCCGGGTCGATCGCTTCAAAGTAATTGCCCTTCCATTGAATATTCATCATAATGGACAAAGCTCTCTGAGCGTGACGGCGCTCTTCCGCGGATACCTCGTGGGAACGCGCAACAGCCAGATTTCTTCTCGCCCACAGACGGATATTATCCGGCAGTGTCCTTCCCGCACAGGTGATAAAGTCTGTAATACTCTGGATACTGGTCAGCTTCATGCTGTCTCCGGTCTCCTCCTCATCCTCATCCGGGATTTCTTCGGACGGAGCGTCACTGGACAGAAGACGCTCGATCATAAACTGCAGGAAACCGTCCTCGGCAGAAAGCTTCACCCCGCCGCCAAAAGCGATCTCACGGATCTTGTACACAGCGTATCCGTCCTCTCTGGGCGCTCCTGAAAGCCGCACATTGATATGATTTTCCCCCAGCCATTTCAAAAGGCTTACAAAACGGGCGTCAATCTGCAGGATATCTGCGCTGACAGTCTCCTCTTCACTTTTAAATTCAAAGGCAGTCCGCCTGATCGGGTTAATGAACATACCACTGGAATGGTGTTTCAGTTTCCCCGCGCTGTTGTCAAGGACAAGAATAGGGTGTTCGGCGGAAGTCTCCGACTCACTGGAATAAAAAATTTCATAGGTACATTCAGGATCTTTTCCATCCTGCGGTGAATTGTTAAAGTCAAAAACCGGCATAACATACTCCTTGCATATTCGTTAAATCTCGTTCTAGTTTAGCATGAAATCCCGGTCAGCACAATCCGTGATATATTTTTACGAATTTATTGAATGATATTCTCCGGGCGGATCGTATTAGTTATGAAACCGGAAAGAAACTATAAAACTGACATCTAATATAAGGAGGAGATTTATATGAAGAAAACAGCAGCAGCCATTATTGCAGCAGCTCTTGTAATTACACTTGGAGGGACCACGGCGTTTGCATTCAACCGTGCCGGACAGTCCGACAGCCAGAATACTGTAGATAGGGCAGCCGGTATGGGGT
>OLIH01001006.1_pt1 | contig 10784 bp, 6 predicted proteins | sample 1609721 | NCBI WGS metagenome assembly OLIH01 (sample SAMEA4350157, study PRJEB24818) | metagenome | biome: human; feature: gut; material: faeces | place: Denmark | collected 2013-09
CATAGAAGCTCTGAAGGAAGTCCCCATCACCACCTCCAGCGGAAAAATTGTGTATCTGGAGGACATTGCCAGGGTTTATGAGGCAGAGGAGAGCCGGGGAGGTATCTCTCGCTACAACGGCGAGGACACTATTTCCATTTCCATCACCAAGCAGCAGAGCAGCACGGCCATGGATGTGTCATCCGAGGTCCAGGAGGTTATCGAAAGCCTGGAGGCGGACGACGAGAACCTGAATATCAGGATTGTCAGGGACAGCGCGGACAGCATTCTCAGCTCCCTTAAGGATGTGGCCCTTACCCTGGTGCTGGCAGCCGTGATTTCCATGATTATCATATTCATTTTCTTTGGGGATTATAAGGCGTCCCTGATTGTAGGAAGCTCCATACCTACCTCTATCCTGGTGTCCCTGATTCTGATGACCAGCGCCGGTTTTTCCCTGAACATCATTACCATGAGCGGTCTGGTGCTGGGCGTGGGCATGATGGTGGATAACTCCATCGTGGTGCTGGAGAGCTGTTTCAGGGCCATCGAGACAGAGGAGGACAAGGGCCTTCTGGGATATGCCAGGGCTTCCCTGTCAGGTACAAACATTGTGCTACAGTCCATTTTGGGCTCCACGGTGACTACCTGCGTGGTTTTCCTGCCCCTGGTATTTCTGCAGGGTATGTCGGGACAGATGTTCGGCTCCATGGGATACGTTATCGTGTTCTGTATGCTCGCCTCCTTTTTGTCGGCTATTACCATTGTTCCCCTTACATATATGGCGTATAAGCCCCAGGAGAGGATGCAGGCGCCGATGTCGCGGCCCATGGAGCGGATACAGAACGGATACCGCCGCATTATGCCCGGACTTTTAAACCACAAGGCCATTATCATGATTGCATCTGTAATCCTGGTGATTGCAGCCTATTTTCTGGCCAGCGGGATGGAAACCGAGCTTATGACCGCGGACGACACGGGAACGGTCAGCGTTTCCATCGAAACAAGGCCGGGGCTGCTGTCGGAAAATGCCGACGCCATGCTGCTGCAGGCAGAGGAGATTGTCCAGGGGCATCCGGATGTGGAATCCTACATGCTGCGCTATAACAATGACAGCGGTACCATAACAGCCTATCTGAGGGATAACAGGGATATGAGCACCGACGAGGTAGTGGAGCAGTGGGAGACAGAGATGGCGGATCTGGATAACTGTACGGTGACAGTGGAGGCATCCTCGTCCATGAGCTTCATGAGCAGGAACCGGGGATATGAAGTCATCCTTAACGGAACAGATTACGACGAGCTCCAGGAAGTCAGCAACAAGATTGTTGCCGAGATGACGGCCAGGGACGATGTGATGAACGTCCATTCCAGTATAGAAAATACAGCGCCCGTGGTTACCGTGAAGGTGGACCCGGTACTGGCGGCAGCGGAGGGGCTTACTGCATCCCAGATTGGTTCCCAGGTAAAGCAGATGATGGACGGCGAAGAGGTGACCACCCTGGATGTGGACGGCAGGGAGGTCAGCGTGATGGCTGAGTACCCGGAGGATGAGTACCGCACGGTCAGCCAGATGAAGGATATTATACTCTCCAAGCCTTCCGGAGGCTATGTGGCCCTGACAGATGTGGCGGAAATCTATTATAAGGACAGCCCGGCTTCCATTTCCAAGACAGATAAGGCATATGAGATAACCATTACAGCAGATTATACAGGGGGAAATGTCCAGTCCGCCATAGACAGCGAGGTCATAAACCCCAACTTAAGCGGCACCATCAAAAGGGGCGTCAACTCCATGAACCGAATGATGCAGGAGGAGTTTGCAGCTTTGTACCAGGCGATTGCCGTTGCTGTGTTCCTGGTATTTGTGGTACTGTCAGCGCAGTTTGAGTCACCGAAGTTTTCCTTCATGGTAATGACTACCATACCATTCAGCCTCATTGGCTCCTTCGGCCTTTTGCAGATTACGGGGGTCAGCATCAGTATGACGTCTATCCTGGGCTTCCTGATTCTGGTCGGCACTGTTGTTAACAATGGTATCCTCTATGTGGATACAGTGAACCAATACCGCATGACCATGGATTTAAAGACAGCCCTCATTGAGGCCGGCGCCACACGTTTAAGGCCCATTATGATGACCAGCCTTACCACCATCCTTTCCATGATTCCCATGGCCCTGGCCATAGGGGACAGCGGTTCCACCACCCAGGGTCTGGCCATTGTTAACATCGGCGGACTCAGCGTGGGCGTGGCGGTGGCCCTGTTCATACTGCCAATCTACTATGCGCTTATGAACGGTGATAAGAAACGGGTTGTACTGGATATTTAAGAAAGAGGTGTCAATCATATGAAACATGGAAAAATAGGGGCAGGATGCCTGGCAGTGGTATTGTGCCTTGGCACCATGCCGGTGACGGCATGGGCCGGCACCCCGGAGTTTGCCTATACCGCAGAACAGTGGGCTTCCCTCAGGGATAATCAACTGGAATTTACTGAGATAGCGGATTTGATTCATGTATACAATAACACGGTGATTCAGAACCAGCTGGAGTATGAGGATTTCCGGGGCGAGGACGCGGACGATATCGCGGATGATTACTATGATGCCGCCGATGATATATACGGAAGCCTGGAATATCCTGATTCGTCGGATTCAGATTATGCCAGCCGCCTTTCCTCCTATTTGAGCAGCCAGATTCAGGCAGATAATCTGCGGGAGCAGGGAGACGACAATGTGGAGGACGGGGACGTCAAAAAGCTGGAATATGACAAGACAGAGGCAGGTCTGGTGAAGGAGGCCCAGGAGCTGATGATAAGCTACTGGAGCCAGACATACAGTCTGGAGAGCCTGGAACAGAATAAGATACAGGCCCAGTCCTCCTATGACCAGACGCTTAACCGCCTGAGTGCGGGTATGTCCACCCAGGCCCAGGTGCTGTCGGCCCGGGAGGCCGTCACATCGGCAGATGCATCCCTGCTGTCGGCCCAGAGCAGTCTGGGGCAGACAAAAGAAACTCTCTGCCTTATGCTGGGATGGACCTACGGGGCGCAGGTGGATATAGGAGATGTGCCGGAGCCGGACCTGGAGGGGATGGCAGCCATTAACCTGGATGAGGATGTATCCAGGGGAGTGGAAAATAACTACAGCCTTAAAATACTTGAAAAGAAAATAGCCAATGCAAAAAGCGGCACCAACAAAACCAGTCTGGAACAGAGCTTAAAGAGCCAGAAGGAGACAGCCGCTTCCAGCATAAAAAATGCATACGAGAGCATGATGATATCTAAATCCGATTACGAGCAGGCCCTCAACGCGTATGAAATTGAGGCGGCAGCCATGGAGACGGCGGAGCGGAAAATGGCAGCCGGGACCATGACAAGGAACGATTATGTAACGCAGCAGACCGCCGTTGCCGCGGCCCAGGTCAATGTGCGCACACAGAAGCTGGCCCTGCTTAAGGCCCAGTTGGAATACCGTTGGTCGGTGGACGGACTGGCGTCCGTGTCATAGGATGTGAGAATATGGGAGACGGAAAAGAACCGTGTAAAGCACAGGAAATGGCAGAACGAAACGAGGTGGGACAGAAATGAGAAACCGCAGTGATATAAAGGAGAGCGGCAGGAACAGGGGGAACATAATAACGGGAAATTCAGAACCGGGAAACACGCTAACAGGCAACACGCTTACAGGAAACACCCAAAAGGCTAAAATAGTTCTTCTGGCAATGGCACTGTGCCTGTGGGGAGCCGGGGGCCGGACTTCCTATGCAGCTCAGGACACAGCTCAGGACATATCTCAGGATATATCCCAGGCCGAAGCCGCCAGCACCACCCCGGAAACCGCAGGGAATACAGCGGGTGCCATAATCATTGAATACGGCAATCTGAGGGAACTGCTGAAACAGGGGAACCTGTCTTTGAAAGAGAGCATAGAGGATTACGAGGACAATGTAAACGCCTACCAGGAAATATGGGACACCCTTAAGCGGGAGCAGGACAATATGGAGGATAAGGCGGAGGACATGGACGATGAGGACAGTCAGACAGCCATAATCTATTCCTCCAATGCCGCCATGTTAAAATCCTCGGCCAGCCGTATATACAGCCAGCTGGATACCATGACCAGTGAAAAGAGCACCCGCAGCCTGGAAAAATCCGCGGATACCTTTACCATGACAGCCCAGACGCTGATGAATTCCTACAACCAGATGGTGCAGAACGTGGAATACCAGGAAAAGCGGGTTGAGTCCTTGCAGGCCGCCTTTGAGGCCATGGGGAGAAAGCAGGCAGCCGGTTCCGCCACCCAGGCCCAGCTGAAGGAAGCGCAAAAAAACCTGGACACTGCCAGAAATTCGCTGGAATCCCTCAGGCTCCAGGCCAGTCAGCTGCGGCAGCAGCTTCTTACCATGCTGGGGATTGAGGACAGCAGCCAGGTGGTCATAGGAACTGTACCGGAGCCGGATATGGCCGCCATTGAAGCCGTGGACTATGAGAGCGATAAGATCAGGGCCATGGGAAATGACAAGAGTGTGCAGAATGCCCGCCACACCTCAGCCAGCAGTACCACTGAAATTAATATCAGATTCAGGCTGGTGGATGAGGCTGAGGGGACAAAGGAGGCAGCGTTTTTGGCTTCCTACCAGAACCTCCAGGCCAGTAAGACAGCCTATGAGGCGGCTCTCACTGCCTTTCAGAGCGCTCAGCTGGCCTACGAAGGACTCCAGAGAAAGCAGCAGGCCGGACTGCTGACAGGCACACAGTACCTGGAGGGCCAGGCATCCTATCTGGAGAAAAAGGCGGCAAAAGAGACCGCTGCCATGAACCTGACAGCGGCCTATGAATCATATTGCTGGGATGTAAAAGGCATCAGTCAGACGTGATATGTCTGGCAGGGAGCCGAACGGTAACCTCCGTGCCTTTGCCCAGGGTGCTGGTGATGGAGAGGCCGTAGGATTCGCCGTACAGGCTCTTCAGCCTTAAGTTGGTATTGTAGATGCCGATATGGCCGGAAAAAGCAGTGTGCCTGGGGCTGGCGGAGGAGCCGGTACCGGCAATCACATCATCCTTTAAAGTATCAAGTGTTTCAGGCGGTATGCCTGCCCCGTCGTCAGAGATGATGAATACAATATCATCCCCCTCTGGCCAGCCGGTTAGCAGGATACTGCCTTTTTTTTCTTCCTTCATCATGATTCCGTGGAGAAAGGCATTTTCCACAATGGGTTGGAACGTCAGCTTGGGGATTGTGTACTCGCAGAGTTCCTCCGGCACATCCACCACAAAGACCACGCAATTGTCATACCGCATGTTCTGGAGACGCACATAAAGGCTTACATGCTCCAGCTCCTTCTCGATGGAGTTCATCAGCTCCCTGCGGCTCAGAGTCAGTTTATAAAAACGGGACAGGATCTGGACTGCTTCCGTTACTTTCTCGCTCTGCCCGGTCTGGGACAGCCAGTTAATCATATCCAGGGTATTATAGAGAAAATGCGGATTAATCTGGGCCTGAAGGGCGCGGAATTCCGCCATCCGAAGCTCATCCGAAGCCTTTTTCTGGCTGTCCATCAGGCTGATGATTTCTTCTGTCATGTAGTTGTAGGTATCGGATAGCACACCAATCTCGTCGCAGCCCGTGTCAGCCACATCCATGGGCTGGGGCGGCCCTGTGCGCACGGTTTCCATCTGCAGGGCCACGCTTATGATGCGGTCCGCAATGGAGCCCGACAAACGGAAGGCAGTGTACAGGGCCAGGGCAGTGAACAGCAGGTAAATCAGGGCAAAATGCATCATCAGCGCCCTGCCTGCATCTGCGATATGGAGGGCAGGAATAATGGACATCATATACCAGTCCGTGTCCGCTATGGGAAAATAGGCAACATAAGCGGAACCGTCCAGATAGGAGACAAGGGAAAACGTCTTTTCCTTCCCTATCCGCTGCTCCAGATCCGAGCGGGGAATGAAGTATTTCCCGGCCAGGCCCATATCTGAGGCGGACACGATCACATCCCGCTCATTTACCAGAAAGGCGGCCTCGTCCGTGACCGTGGCATCATTGCGCAGCACCATGTCAAAGGCAGGCCTGGACAGATACAGGGCCACATAGGCGGAGGCGTTTTCAGCGTCTGGCACAGTGCCGCTGTCACGGATATAAGGGATTCGGGTAATGTAGGCCAGCTTTCCGTTCTTCCCTGTCTCATCCGGCGTCAGGTACAGTTCCGGGCACAGCAGGCGTGTCTGCTCCGAAGTGCTGAAGATTCCGTACCAGTAGCTGCTGCTGATGGAAGAAACCGGGTTAAACAGGGCATTCCCTATCTTGTTGTACTGCATCAGATCCCCATACACGCTGTCATCATAATAAATTTTCACATCCATAATCATGGAATGGTCCGTAATGCTCTGCACCAGGTGGAACAGGCTGTTCATCCGGGAGGTGGAGATATCCAGGGTATTGGCCTCTGACCTGGGGACCTGGAACAGGTCCTGTACCATCATGGCGCCGGTGATGGTGTCAGAAGCGTGTCCTACATGGGAGACAAGGTTCTCAATGGAGGTCACGGTCTGGGCGGACAGAGCCTGCTCCGAGCGTATGCTGTCATCCATGACAATGCCGTAAATGCGCAGGTAGAGAAAGCCTGACAGTACGGCGGTGGGCAGCAGAACCAGGATGATGTGTGATATGACAAGCTTTGTCTTAAGGCGCATGTCATAGGTATAATGGTGAATCAGCTTTGTGAATGGGTTTTTCATGCAAGCATTTTCTCCCTGTATTCAGAAGGGGACAGGCCCACGATTTTCTTAAAGGTCTTGCTGTAGTAATTGCCGTCGCTGTAACCTACCTTGGAGGAAATATCGGCAATCTTGTATCTGGGGTCGCTTAAAAACTGTTTGGACATCTTGATGCGGTAATCCGTCAGATACTGGTTTAAGGTCTGGCCTGTCTCATTTTTGAAAATAGTACATACGTAGCTGGATGAAAGGCGGACGTATTCACTGACATCGGGCACGGAAAGGGACGGGACCGCATAGTTCTTATGGATGTATTCCTTTATCTGGAATACCACCGGATTTCCTACGCTGTTTCCCCGCAGGCGCTCAAAGAACAGGCGCACCTTTGCCGCCAGAAGGTCATTGAGCTCCTTGAGGATGGTGCAGTTCATGACCCCCTCCCAGATGGATTCAGACTCCAGTCCTTCCTTCTGCCACAGGGATATATAGCTTCCCAGGCCGTGTTCGTCCAGCTTGCTGAAATACTTGTAATAGATATCCTTTACCTGGCTGGGGCCAATCATGTCGTTTGGCACAAAGGATTCATACAGCCGCCTGACGATGTCCAGGGCTTCCTCCTCCTGCTTTTCGGACAGGGCCATGGAAAATTCCAGAAGGAGATCTGCCGGCGGCCGGAAAACAGCTGTTTCCATATTGCGGGTCAGTATGAATCCGTAGTCGTGGAAAAATGCCTCCTTCAGATGTTCGCTGGCTTCCTGGTAAGATATGTGCGCGCGGTCCATTCCGCTTACAACCGGGCCAAGGGAAATGAAAAATGGGCATACCTTAATAAGCTTTTGGGCCAGAAGCCCGGCGCAGTCGTACAGGGTCTTGTCCGCGGGACGCTCCGGGGAGTGGAGGAAAACAATAATGCGGTGGTCCCCCCTCAGCACATAGGCCTGGGATATGTCCATGGATGTGAGATACTCCATAAAATAATCCCTGATGCCGTCCATCTGATCCTCCGGCAGTGCGGATAAGGGAGTGACACAGTCAATGATAATGCAGCAGAAGCAGGTGGAATGGGTGATGGGAAGCCCCAGGTCCGCTGCCAGCTGTCCTGCCTTCATAAGACTTTCCTCCCCGGGCTGGGACAGCAGGAGACTCAGATGGCCCAGCTGTTCCTTTTCCTGAAGCCTTGCTGCTGCCTGGCTTATTTTCTCGTTCCTGCTGCTGTCCACGGCCTCCTTTACGGCTGAGGCCAGTTCCTCCATGTCAAGGGGTTTTTCCACATATCCCAAAGCCTTCAGTTTGATAGCGGCTTTCAGGTATTCCTTGTCGGAATAAGCGCTCATAAAGATGATACTGGTCCCGGGCAGCTCCTTTAAAATCCGTTCCGCCATCTGGACCCCATTCATCCTGGGCATCCGGACGTCTGTGAGCACAATATCCGGGCGCTCCTCAAGGGCGGTTTTAAGGCCGTGTATGCCGTCGTCCTCCAACAGTACCTGGCTGATGCCAAGGCTCTCCAGGCCCAGGCTGTCCCGGATTCCCTCACGGGTCAGTTTTTCATCATCAACAATCAGAAGTTTCATCTATCATCATCCATCCTTTTCTAAAAGGCAGTGATTTGTATACAATAATCAATACCGATACAACTATTGTATCAAGAAATCATAAATTTGCAACGGAAATGGACAAAATACGACATTAGGTATATACTGGGAAAAAACAGCAGGAAGGCGGGAACGGCAGGGTGAAAGGAAAAAATTGGGCTTGGATAGCGGGGGCGGTCATGATGGCAGGCGTGTTGTTCCTGTTTTCCTGCCAGGACAGTCAGTTTAACAGGGGAAAATACGCCATTATCATGAAATCCAGGAACAACTGGTACAATGAGCTGGCCAGCGAGGGTTTTAAACAGGCGGTGGAGGACGCCGGCAAGAACTGTATTGTGCTGTACCCCGACCATCCCTCTGCCCAGGAGCAGATACATCTGATACAGAACCTTATCGACGAGAAGGTGGAGGCCATTGCCGTGGCTGCCAACGATGAATATGCCCTGACTCCGGTCCTGACCCAGGCCAGGGAAAAGGGAATCTCCGTCATCACTCTGGATGCGGATGTGGAGGCGGGAAGCCGCAGTATTTACATAAGCCCGGTGGATGCCAGGGAGCTGGGCAAGGAACTGGTCAGGGAGGTGGACCGTATATGCGGTCACAGCGGCCAGTGGGGTATCCTGTCGGCGGGAAGCCGTTCCGCCAATCAAAACGAGTGGATATACATGATGAAGCAGGAGCTGCAGAACCTGGAGTATCGTGACCTGCGTCTGGTGGACATTGCCTACGGGGAAGGGGAATATGAAAAGGCGGCTGAGAAGGCAAATCTGATGCTGGAGACTTATCCTGACCTGAAGGTAATGTGCTGCCTGTCCACGGAAGGAATCAAGGCAGCGGCTGATGTGGTGAAGGCGCGGGGCCAGGCCTCAAAGGTAAAGGTCATCGGCCTGGGACTTCCGGACCAGATGGAGGAGTATGTGGGCAGCGATCCTGAGGATATCTGCCCGGTACTTTACATATGGAACCCCATGGACCTGGGAAGGGTGGCAGGGTATGTGTGCCTGGAGCTGTCTGAGGGCCGTATTGAGGAGAGGGGGGACCAGGAGCTGCTTCTGGGAGGCAGGACATACCCCATGGATTACGGTCATGACGGGGGGCTGGAGGTCATAGCCGGGGAGCCCATAAAGGTGGATTCGGAAAATATTGGTTACTGGAAGGACCAGATTTAGATGACATAAGGATAATATTTGAAAATATTCCATGAGATAGAAAAATATTACCATGGAAATCCAGCACCTGAACGTGGTATTATAAATATGTCGGAAGACAAACAAAAGATAACGTTAGCAGGCATTGTCAGATGCGGACTTACCAGTAAGTACCATCCCCCAAGTATCTGACAGTGAAACTAAATAAAATACCATACGGAGGTGAACAACATGAAACGTATCCTTGTTAAGTTTGACCAGGCAGACCAGATTATCAATTTTGTAAGAATCATGAACCGTTTTGAGTGCGATGCAGATGTGAAATGCGGCAGCCGTATGGTTGATGCAAAGTCTATTGTAGGTGTATTATCACTGGCAAAGTCCAAAACCGTAGAACTGATTCTTCACACAGATGACTGTGACCAGCTGATGGAGGAGATCGCTCCATTTGCAGCATAGTCAGATATCAGATACACTTTCCTTGATTTTTACATATAAAGAACCGGGTCCGCAGCAGATGCTGCGGACCGGTTTTTTGTGCGCCGGAGGGCGTACGTTTTCTTTTTCTTACTCGTTTTCCTTTAAGGAGAAGCTGTCAATGATATTGTTCATGCTTCGTTCAATGTGGTGCTCCATTTCCTTTCGCACCAGATAGGGATTGCAGGACTGGATGTATTCCAGGATGTTCCTGTGTTCCCTGATGGAGAGAATCTGATGGTCCTTGGCTGAAACGGTTTTTCCAAAGGAACTTCCATTCCACAGTGAGGAGAGGGTGGAATACATCTTACTGTTGTCGGCAGCCTTCCATATGGAAGTATGGAGATTCTGGTTATAGGACTGATACTCGTCATCTGTAAAATCTTTTCCCAGGCTTTCGATGTGGACCTGGGATTCCATCAGTTCCGATACGTCAAAATGTCTCAAGGTGGCCCTGACAGCGGCCTCCCCTTCTAATAATGATCTCATCTCAAAATGCTCACGGATTGTTTTGGTGGTGATTCCTTTTACAATCGCCCCTTTATTCATTCTCAGCAGAATCAGATTTTCGGAGGAGAGAATCTGAAATGCTTCACGGACCGGCGTCCTGCTGACACCCAGGTTATTGGCTATGTCTGTAAGGGACAATTCTTCCCCTTCTTTAAACTCGCCTGACAGAATCGCCTTGCGAAGAATGGAAGCGATTCGGATGCGCGTGGGCATTATTTCCAGCGAATCCAGCTTTTTCATTTGTTTCACCCGCTTTTCTTAGAATAAAGCTATTTTAGCATACAAACCCAAAAGAGTCAAAACTTAGTTGCGCTTGTAAATGAAAAAGTGCACATAAAAATTAGTGATATTAGCC
>OLIH01001011.1_pt1 | contig 10731 bp, 7 predicted proteins | sample 1609721 | NCBI WGS metagenome assembly OLIH01 (sample SAMEA4350157, study PRJEB24818) | metagenome | biome: human; feature: gut; material: faeces | place: Denmark | collected 2013-09
GTTAAATAGAGGTTACAACTCATTATTAAAGAAACCAACTAATATTAGTTCACCTCAAAAACGTGGTGTTTGTACTCGTGTTGCCACTATGACACCAAAGAAACCTAACTCGGCTTTACGTAAATATGCCCGTGTTCGTTTATCAAACGGAATGGAAGTAACTGCATATATTCCAGGAATTGGGCACAACTTACAGGAACACAGCGTTGTGTTAATTCGTGGAGGACGTGTTAAGGACTTACCAGGGGTTCGTTATCATATTATTCGTGGTACTATGGACTGTGCTGGTGTAAAAGATCGTATGCAAGGACGCTCTCGTTATGGAGCTAAAAAACCTAAAAAATAAGAGATAGGAGGAAAAACTGATGTCAAGAAGAGGACGCGTAGCAAAAAGAGATGTACTACCTGATCCAATTTATAATTCTAAGGTAGTTACAAAATTAATTAACAATATCATGCTTGATGGTAAAAAAGGTGTTGCTCAAAACATCTTATATGAAGCATTTAAAAAAGTTGAAGAAAAAACTGGAAATCCTGCAATGGAAGTATTTGATCAAGCAATCAACAATATCATGCCTGTACTTGAATTAAAAGTAAGACGTATTGGAGGAGCTAACTATCAAGTACCTGTTGAAGTATCTCCAGAAAGAAGAATGACATTAGGATTAAGATGGTTAGTTAACTATTCTCGTTTAAGAAACGAAAAAAGCATGATTGATCGTCTTGCTAATGAAATTATTGATGCCTCTAATGGAACTGGTGCTTCTGTGAAAAAGAAAGAAGATACTCATAAGATGGCTGAAGCTAATAAAGCATTTGCACATTTCCGTTGGTAATATATGATTTAGAGGAAATATTTGAAAGGAGAAAAATATGGCTCGTGAATTTTCGTTAGAAAAAACTCGTAATATTGGAATCATGGCTCACATTGATGCTGGTAAAACAACAACAACTGAACGTGTTCTTTATTACACTGGAAAAATTCATAAAATTGGTGAAACACATGATGGTGCTTCACAAATGGACTGGATGGAACAAGAGCAAGAACGTGGTATTACAATCACTTCAGCAGCAACAACTGCACAATGGAATGGATACCGTGTTAACATCATTGATACTCCAGGCCATGTCGATTTCACTGTTGAAGTAGAACGTTCTTTACGTGTACTTGACGGTGCTGTTACTGTATTAGACTCAAAAGCTGGTGTTGAACCACAAACAGAAACTGTTTGGCGTCAAGCAACAACTTATGGAGTTCCTCGAATTGTCTTCTGTAACAAAATGGATGCAACTGGGGCAGATTTCTTAATGTCTGTTGAATCTATTGGAAAAAGATTAGATGCTAACGCTGTCGCAATTCAATTACCAATTGGTGCCGAAGATACATTTGAAGGTGTTATTGACTTAATTAAAATGAAAGCTGTTCATTTTGAAGGAGCTAAGGGTGAAAACGTTGTTTATTCTGAAATTCCTGAAAATATGAAAGCTCAAGCAGAAGAATATCGTCAAAAAATGATTGATTCAGCTGCATCTTTTGATGATGATTTAATGATGAAAGTCTTAGAAGAAGAACCAGTTACTGAAGAAGAAATTAAAGCAGCAATCCGTAAAGGAGTATTAGCTGTTGAATTATTCCCAGTATTATGTGGATCTGCTTATAAAGATAAAGGTGTACAGTTAATGTTAGATGCTGTTATCGACTTCTTACCTGCACCAACTGATGTTCCATCAATTAAAGGTGAAGATGAAGATGGTAACGAAATCGAAAGACATGCAAGTGATGATGAGCCATTCTCTGCATTAGCATTTAAGATTATGGCTGACCCATTTGTTGGTAAATTAACATTCTTCCGTGTATATTCAGGACATATTGAATCTGGATCATATGTTTTAAACTCTTCTAAAGATAAAAAAGAACGTTTAGGACGTATCTTACAGATGCATGCTAATACACGTAAAGAAATTAGCGAAGTTTACGCTGGAGATATTGCTGCAGCTGTTGGATTTAAAAATACAACAACTGGGGATACTATCTGTGATGAAAAGAATTTCATTATCTTAGAAAAAATGGAATTCCCTGAACCAGTTATCGAATTAGCAATTGAACCAAAAACAAAACAAGACCAAGATAAATTAAGTAACGGTTTAGCAAGATTAGCTGAAGAAGACCCTACATTTAGAGTCACTACAAATCCTGAAACTGGTGATACAATTATTGCCGGAGTTGGGGAATTACACTTAGACGTTATCGTTGATCGTTTAAAGAGAGAATACAAAGTTGAAGCTAATGTTGGGGCACCACAAGTTGCTTATCGTGAAACAATTAGAAAAACTGCTGATTGTGAAGGTAAATTCGTACGTCAGTCAGGTGGACGTGGACAATACGGACATGTATGGATTAAATTCGAACCAAATGAAGGTAAAGGATTTGAATTCGTTGATGCTGTAGTTGGTGGAACTGTTCCTAGAGAATACATTGGTTCTGTTAAAGCTGGTCTTGAAGAAGCATTAGATAATGGTATGATTGCTGGATATCCAGTATTAGATATTAAAGCAACATTATTTGATGGGTCTTACCATGATGTCGATTCATCAGAAATGGCATATAAGGTAGCTGCAAGTTTAGCATTAAAAGAAGCTGGTAAAAAATGTGATCCAGTTATCTTGGAACCAATTATGGCTGTAGAAGTCACTGCACCTTCTGAATACTTAGGAAGCGTTATGGGAGATATCTCTTCTAGACGTGGTATGATTGAAGGACAAGAAGAAAGAGGAAACGCTGTTTTAGTACAAGCAAGTGTACCTTTATCTGAAATGTTTGGATATGTTACTGATTTAAGATCATTTACACAAGGACGTGGAAATTACACTATGCAATTTGATCGTTATGAACCAGTTCCTAAGTCAATTGCAGAAAGTATTATTAAGAAAAATGGTGGAAATAATTAATCCACTAAAAGTATTGCATTTTTGAGATAAATCATTTAGAATGTATATGTAAAAATTTAATGAAATTTATATAGGAGGAAGCTTAAATGGCTAAAGAAAAATTTGACCGCTCTAAAGCGCATGTTAATATTGGAACAATTGGTCACGTTGACCATGGTAAAACAACTTTAACTGCAGCAATCACTACTGTTTTAGCACAAGAAGGAAATGCTCAAGCAATGGATTATGCTGCAATCGATGCTGCACCTGAAGAAAAAGAACGTGGAATCACAATCAACACTGCACACGTTGAATATCAAACAGCAACTCGTCACTATGCACACGTTGACTGTCCAGGTCATGCTGACTACATCAAAAACATGATCACTGGTGCTGCTCAAATGGATGGAGCTATCTTAGTAGTAGCTGCTACTGATGGACCTATGCCACAAACAAGAGAACACATCTTATTATCTCGTCAGGTAGGTGTACCTTACATCATCGTATTCTTAAATAAATGTGATATGGTTGATGATGACGAATTAATCGAATTAGTTGAAATGGAAGTTCGTGAATTATTAAATGAATACGGATTCCCAGGAGATGACACTCCAATTATTCGTGGATCAGCTTTAAAAGCATTAGAAGGAGATCCAAAATGGGTACCAGCTATTCATGAATTAATGGAAGCTGTAGATACTTATATTCCAACTCCAACTCGTGATACTGATAAACCATTCTTAATGCCAGTTGAAGATGTATTTACAATCACTGGACGTGGAACAGTTGCTACAGGACGTGTTGAAAGAGGACAATTAAAATTAAATGACCCAATCGAAATCGTTGGTATTCATGAAACTCAAAATACAGTTGCTACTGGTATCGAAATGTTCCGTAAATTATTAGATTACGCTGAAGCAGGAGATAACGTAGGGGTATTATTAAGAGGTATCAACAGAGATCAAATTCAACGTGGACAAGTATTAGCTAAACCAGGATCAGTACATCCACACAAAAAATTCGTATGCCAAGTTTACGTTTTATCAAAAGATGAAGGTGGACGTCATACACCATTCTTCTCTAACTATAGACCACAATTCTATTTCAGAACTACTGATATCACTGGTGTTATCGAATTACCAGATGGTGTAGAAATGGTTATGCCTGGAGATAACGTAGAATTAACAGTTGAATTAATCCACGCAATCGCAATTGAAAATGGTACTAAATTCTCAATTCGTGAAGGTGGTAGAACTGTTGCTTCTGGAACAGTTACTGAAGTTATCGAATAATTGAAATAAAAGGTATCGTCATGATACCTTTTTTGTTTACACTTTTTTATAAAAAGGTTATGATGTTAAGGTATGGAGGTGGAGTATGGAAAAATTATTTTTCTTTGATATAGATGGAACACTTATTGAATGTAATAAAGGTATATATCGTATCCCAAATGATGTCCGTTATGGGATGGATCAACTGAAGAAACAGGGACATGATGTTTTTTTAGCGACTGGAAGATGTAAATGCTTTATTGTGGATGGAGTTATGGATTATCCTTTTAGTGGTTATGTAACTTGTAATGGCGCTTATGTAGAATATAAAGGGAAAGAAATATATAAAAAGGTTGTTCCAAAAGAAGCTATTGAAAAAACACATCAGCTATGTGTTGAAAGAAACCTGGCATACTATTTTGAGGGCAATGATCATATTTATGTTTTAAATAAACAAAACCCTAAACATATTGAGTTTAAGAATAATTGGGGAATGAAAGATGAAATCATTATTGATTCATATCAAATTGATGAGATTGAAACATATATTGGGATGATTGTTTTAAATTCTCTTGATGATAGAGAAATAATGTATCAAACATTATCACCTTATTTTGATATTCAACAGCATCAAAGTGGATTATCTTTTGATTTAACTTTAAAAGGTGAATCTAAAGCAAAAGGAATTCAAAAACTTGTTGAAGCTTTAGGCAAAAATATTAAAGATACGATTGCATTTGGAGATGGACGAAATGATATTGAAATGATTTCTTTTGTTGGATTAGGAATTGCCATGGGTAATGCTGCTGATGAAACAAAAGCAGTTGCCGATTATATTACGGATAATGTTGATTGCGACGGTATATTGAAAGCACTTAAACATTTTTCTTTTCTTTAGTGTTTATAGTTGAAATTATAAAGTTGATTTGATAAAATAAATATACAGAGTAATTCTGAATTTGTTTGTTAAAGGAGAAATTGAAAATGGATGAACAAGAACAAGTAGTTATTAACCTTATCGTAAACAGTGGAAGTGCACGTAGCTCTGCTATCGAAGCTATTCAATATGCAAAAGCTGGTGATTTAGATAAGGCTGATGAATCATTACAAAATGCAAAAGAAACTGTAAATGAAGCACATCATGCACAAACTGAATTAATTCAGGCTGAAATTAGAGGAGAAAAAGCTCCATTAAACTTATTAATGGTACATGCTCAAGATCATTTAATGACTGCATTAGTTGTTATTGATTTAGCACAAGAATTTATTGATCTTTATAAAAAAATCAAATAATTAAAAGATTAGTGATTCAAGCAAAACCCCAATGACGGAGGATTAACTCAGTTAGTGGGGTTTTATTTTTTAAATTTATGATTGAATCTTTATAAAATTACAAATAAAAAAACATTGATAAATCCAATGAAAAATAGAATTTTGTAAAAAGAGGAATAAAAAAAACGAAAAAAAGTAAAAAAAAGACTTGCAAAGGTAAGGGATAGATGGTATTATAGATGAGCACTCGACGAGAGGGCACAGGGACATTGAAAACTGAACAGTAAACACGTCAATAAAGATAGGAAAAAAGAAAGAGTCAAGAAGACATGAAATTGTCTGAAGATAGAAAAGGACAATGGAGAGTTTGATCCTGGCTCAGGATGAACGCTGGCGGCGTGCCTAATACATGCAAGTCGGACGCAATGCTTCGGCATTGAGTGGCGAACGGGTGAGTAAGACATAAGCAACCTGCCCCTGTGAGGGGGATAACTGCTGGAAACGGCAGCTAAGACCGCATAGGCATACATGACGCATGTCGAGTATGTTAAATATCCCACGGGATAGCACAGGGATGGGCTTATGACGCATTAGCTAGCTGGTGAGGTAGAGGCTCACCAGGGCGACGATGCGTAGCCGGCCTGAGAGGGTGGACGGCCACACTGGGACTGAGACACGGCCCAGACTCCTACGGGAGGCAGCAGTAGGGAATTTTCGGCAATGGGCGAAAGCCTGACCGAGCAACGCCGCGTGAAGGAAGAAGTCATTCGTGATGTAAACTTCTGTTATAAAGGAAGAACGGCGCCTGTAGGGAATGACAGGCGAGTGACGGTACTTTATGAGGAAGCCACGGCTAACTACGTGCCAGCAGCCGCGGTAATACGTAGGTGGCGAGCGTTATCCGGAATCATTGGGCGTAAAGAGGGAGCAGGCGGCAGTGCAGGTCTGCGGTGAAAGCCCGAAGCTAAACTTCGGTAAGCCGTGGAAACCGCACAGCTAGAGAGCATCAGAGGATCGCGGAATTCCATGTGTAGCGGTGAAATGCGTAGATATATGGAGGAACACCAGTGGCGAAGGCGGCGGTCTGGGGTGCAGCTGACGCTCAGTCCCGAAAGCGTGGGGAGCAAATAGGATTAGATACCCTAGTAGTCCACGCCGTAAACGATGAGTGCTAAGTGTTGGGGGTCAGACCTCAGTGCTGCAGTTAACGCAATAAGCACTCCGCCTGAGTAGTACGTTCGCAAGAATGAAACTCAAAGGAATTGACGGGGGCCCGCACAAGCGGTGGAGCATGTGGTTTAATTCGAAGCAACGCGAAGAACCTTACCAGGTCTTGACATGGAGATAAAGGCTCTGGAGACAGAGAGATAGTTATATCTCACACAGGTGGTGCATGGTTGTCGTCAGCTCGTGTCGTGAGATGTTGGGTTAAGTCCCGCAACGAGCGCAACCCCTGTTGCCAGTTGCCAGCATTAGGTTGGGGACTCTGGCGAGACTGCCTCTGCAAGGAGGAGGAAGGCGGGGATGACGTCAAATCATCATGCCCCTTATGACCTGGGCTACACACGTGCTACAATGGACGGATCAGAGGGAGGCGAAGCCGCGAGGTGGAGCGAAACCCAGAAACCCGTTCACAGTTCGGACTGCAGTCTGCAACTCGACTGCACGAAGCTGGAATCGCTAGTAATCGCGAATCAGCATGTCGCGGTGAATACGTTCTCGGGCCTTGTACACACCGCCCGTCACACCATGAGAGTTGGTAACACCCGAAGCCGGTGGCCCAACCGCAAGGAGGGAGCTGTCTAAGGTGGGACTGATGATTGGGGTGAAGTCGTAACAAGGTATCCCTACGGGAACGTGGGGATGGATCACCTCCTTTCTAGGGAGAAGAGTTGATGTGGATACTGTTTGGTTTTGAGTGTGGTCTGAAGGGATTGCATTCAAGGCAGGAACATTGAAAACTGAACAGCAAACTTTCTACAAGAAAGCGAAGGAAGATGAAGAGATCAAAGAAGAAGAAGGTCGAAATCATCTAGTTGCAAACTAAGAAAGCACAGAAAGAACACTTTAGGTTAAGCGAAGAAGAGCGTATGGTGGATGCCTAGACACCAGGAGGCGAAGAAGGACGCAGCAAACGGCGAAACGCGACGGCGAGCAGTAAGCAGGCAACGACCCGTCGATATCCGAATGGGGGAACCCGCCATCCACGAGGGTGGCATCGCGCAAGCGAGGCAATACGCAGGGAACTGAAACATCTCAGTACCTGCAGGAGAAGAAAGTAAAAACGATTCCGTAAGTAGTGGCGAGCGAAAGCGGAGGAGCCCAAACCATCAGATGATGGGGTTATAGGGCTGCCGAGAAAGTCGATGCGACATGACAGGAGAAGCGCAGGGGAAGGCGCAGCGAAGAGGGTGAAACTCCCGTATCCGAAGTCGTGAAGCAGGGCGAGGCAGACCCTGAGTACGTCGGGGCACGAGGAATCCTGACGGAAGGATCGAGGACCATCTCGAAAGGCTAAATACTCCCTGGTGAGCGATAGTGAACCAGTACCGTGAGGGAAAGGTGAAAAGAACCCCGGGAGGGGAGTGAAATAGAACCTGAAACCATATGCTTACAAGAAGTCAGAGCCCGTTAAAGGGTGATGGCGTGCCTTTTGTAGAATGAGCCGGCGAGTTATGATATGGAGCGAGGTTAAGCAGGAGATGCGGAGCCGAAGCGAAAGCGAGTCTTAAGAGGGCGAAAGTTGCATGTCATAGACCCGAAACCGGGTGATCTAGCCATGATCAGGTTGAAGTCGGGGTAAGACCCGATGGAGGACCGAACCGACCCCCGTTGAAACGTTGGCGGATGAATTGTGGCTAGGGGTGAAATTCCAAACGAACCCGGAGATAGCTGGTTCTCCCCGAAATAGCTTTAGGGCTAGCGTCGCAGGAAGTGCCATGAAGGTAGAGCACTGAATATGTGATGGCCTCATCCCGAGGTACTGAGCATAATCAAACTCCGAATGTCATGGAGACGATGAGCGGCAGTCAGACCATGGGTGATAAGGTCCATGGTCAAGAGGGAAACAGCCCAGACCATCAGCTAAGGTCCCCAAATACATGCTAAGTGGAAAAGGATGTGGAGATGTACAGACAACCAGGAGGTTGGCTCAGAAGCAGCCATCCTTGAAAGAGTGCGTAACAGCTCACTGGTCGAATGACTCTGCGCCGAAAATTTACCGGGGCTAAGCATGATACCGAAGCTATGGATTTACGAAAGTAAGTGGTAGGGGAGCGTTCCAGACAGCGAGGAAGGATGATCGAAAGGACATCTGGAGCGTGTGGAAGAGAGAATGCCGGTGTGAGTAGCGGCACGTGGGTGAGAATCCCACGCACCGAAGACCCAAGGTTTCCAGAGGAAGGTTCGTCCGCTCTGGGTAAGTCGGGACCTAAGGCGAGGCCGAGAGGCGTAGCCGATGGACAACGGGTAGAGATTCCCGTACCTGGCTGTGGGTGAAGGAGTGACGGAGACGGCTAGGCCAACCAGCGGCTGGAAGAGCTGGAGCAAGCGAGGTAGGGGTCATCCAGGCAAATCCGGATGGCGCAACCCGAAGGCGTGACGCGGATGGAACATTGCGATAAGTACAGAAGAGGCCAAAGCCGGCTTCCAAGAAAAGCTTCTAGCATAACTGCAGACAGCCCGTACCGAAAATGGACACACATGGGTGAGGAGAGAATCCTAAGGTGAGCGAGAGAACTATAGCTAAGGAACTCTGCAAAATGACTCCGTAACTTAGGGAGAAGGAGTGCTCAGTGGAAGCTGAGCCGCAGTGAAACGGCCCAAGCGACTGTTTACCAAAAACACAGCTCTCTGCGAAGACGCAAGTCGAAGTATAGGGGGTGACGCCTGCCCGGTGCTGGAAGGTTAAGGGGAGTGGTCAGCGTAAGCGAAGCCATGAACCGAAGCCCCAGTAAACGGCGGCCGTAACTATAACGGTCCTAAGGTAGCGAAATTCCTTGTCAGGTAAGTTCTGACCCGCACGAAAGGCGTAACGATTTGGGCGCTGTCTCGGCTGTAGACTCGGTGAAGTCTTAGTACCTGTGAAGATGCAGGTTACCCGCGACTAGACGGAAAGACCCCATGGAGCTTTACTGTAGCTTGATATTGGACTCTGATGCATGATGTACAGGATAGGTAGGAGGCAAAGATACGGATACGCCAGTATTCGAGGAGCCGACGTTGGGATACTACCCTTGATGCATTGGAGTTCTAACCGGACGACATGGAGCTGTCGACGGGACAGTGTCAGGTGGGCAGTTTGACTGGGGCGGTCGCCTCCCAAAGAGTAACGGAGGCGCCCAAAGATACCCTCAGCATGGATGGAAACCATGCGCAGAGTGCAAAGGCAAAAGGGTGTTTGACTGCGAGACAGACAAGTCGAGCAGGGACGAAAGTCGGGCTTAGTGATCCGGCGGCACCGAATGGAAGGGCCGTCGCTCAACGGATAAAAGCTACCCTGGGGATAACAGGCTGATCTCCCCCAAGAGTTCACATCGACGGGGAGGTTTGGCACCTCGATGTCGGCTCATCGCATCCTGGAGCTGAAGTCGGTTCCAAGGGTTGGGCTGTTCGCCCATTAAAGCGGTACGCGAGCTGGGTTCAGAACGTCGTGAGACAGTTCGGTCCCTATCTGTCGTGGGCGCAGGAAGTTTGAGGAGAGCTGCCCTCAGTACGAGAGGACCGGGGTGGACGGACCGATGGTGCACCAGTTGTCACGCCAGTGGCACAGCTGGGTAGCCAAGTCCGGAAGGGATAAACGCTGAAGGCATCTAAGCGTGAAGCCCCCTCCAAGATGAGACTTCCCATTCTTCGGAAGTAAGGTTCCTCCAAGACGAGGAGGTAGATAGGTCATGGGTGCAAGCATGGTGACATGCTGAGCTGAATGATACTAATAGACCGAGGGCTTAGCCGAAGTGGAAGAGAGAGGCTGTTCAGTTTTGAGCGTTCGTGCTCGAAGGGATCTGGTGGTGAAGGCGTGATGGAAACACCTGTACCCATGCCGAACACAGAAGTTAAGCATCACAGCGGCGAAGATAGTAGGCAACTGCGAAAATAGCACGCTGCCAGTCCATGTGAGGGAATAGTCATTCTATTCCCTTTCTTTTTTTATTTTGTATACTGAAAGAGAACTACCTTGTCTCATCTGGTGGTTCTTTTTTTTGCTAAATATATTCTGATAAAGTCATAGCGATCATATCTATGGTCCAATAATCTTAAT
>OLIH01001013.1_pt1 | contig 10712 bp, 14 predicted proteins | sample 1609721 | NCBI WGS metagenome assembly OLIH01 (sample SAMEA4350157, study PRJEB24818) | metagenome | biome: human; feature: gut; material: faeces | place: Denmark | collected 2013-09
ATTTTATACAGTATTCATGCAGAAAGCCCGAAAATTAATGTTTTCGGGTTATTTTTTTGTTTCCTGAGGTTTGTAAAAATGAGATATCAGTTTCTTTACCGGATATCTCTTTTTCTATTACTTTCTATATTTGCTTTAGGGGGAGTCTCCAGATTTGATGTAAAAGCATTTTGACGGGGATTTTTAATGTGTAAAAAAAGTTTGATAGACAATGATTATTCTGTTGTTTATTATATAGATAGAAAAGGGGGCGGGGCAGTGGATATAGGAGGTAAGATCAAAAGCGCAAGAATAAGCGCAAATCTCACACAGGAACAAGTTGCTGACTTTCTGAATGTTAGCCGACAAACTATATCTAATTGGGAAAACGGAGTTTCCCAAACAAAAGGATATTAAGAAACAGCCCGTGTTTACCTGCTTGCAAACAAAAGAATATTGCTATTAAGATAAGAGATACCGCATATCATAAGTGTGTTGGTATCTCTTTCTTATCGCTGTAAAACAGCAGACTATTTCATTTCCGCTTGATTACCGTAGACTTATCGGGCTATGGTTTGTCAAGGGCTTGGTGCGTGAGCAATGCTTTAGCACCCTTTACAAAACATAGACTGATAAGTAGCTTTTCAAAAGCGGAAAAGAAATGGCACTTGAAATAGAGTGTTTTTTCTATGCCGTGAAACAGCAGACGGTTTCATTTCTGCTTGATTACCTTAAACTTATCAGAAATGTAAATTATTAGTGGTATTAATGTTCATAATAAAATTTTAATAATTTACACAAAACATGAAATCTTATGGACTTACATTTATAAAAAGTTAAGAAATCTTTAGAGAAAGCCGTAAGATATGTATGGTAATATGTGTTCATGAGATAATTTCGATTAGTGGAAAGGAGGGAAAAGGCAGATTGAAATTGTTTCGTAGCTAGAGTTAAAGGTAAATACAAGGAGGATTTCACACTGATGAAAAAAAGTAAAAAGATTTTATTGTCATTTATGACTGGAGCTATGTTATTCTCAGTACTCCCTAATGTAGCTTCTGCACACAGCAATCCTTTGTCTGTTGATGAAGGAGAAAAGAAAGAGATTTCTAACGAGATAGAACAGCTTTTAGAAAGCAGAGCGGCTATTATGGTTTCAGATGGACAGGTTTTACATGAAAGTCAATTTACATCAAAGGCTGCTGATATTAAGGAAGAAGAGCAAAGAAACCAAATTGCACAATTTAGAGATGAACTGAAAGAGGTTGGAGAAACCTATTCTTCCACGCGAACAGATATTAGTATTATAAATTCAGAAAAAAATATCAGATTCTATGGTTTCCATGAAAGTTAAGGAAGAAACTTACTTGACAATAGCAGAAACAGGGGTAGAAACGGGATATGACGCAGAACATGAATTTATTTTAGAGAAAAGTGCAAATGGTTGGGATATTGTTGAAGATAAGCAATTAGAGCCTAGCGGATTGTTGCCTTTAGGAGTAGCAGAAGAATATGTAGAGGAGGAAAGTCAATATTTTGATACTGTTGAAGGAGAAGAACTGGACCCTGTTGACATAGAACCGGCGTCTATTCAAAAAAATGACGCAGAAATAGAAGAAAAAATTGTAACAGCAAAGGCTGGCGGTTATAATTATAAAGCAATGGCGAATTATCTTGAAAAGTATTGGAGTAAGTATAATCCAGCATACAGAAACTTTAGCGGTAAAGGAGGAGATTGCACGAACTTTGCAAGTCAAGCACTTAGAGCAGGTGGCTGGAAAGATAAAGCAGGCTGGTATAAGAACGCAAATTACTGGTGGTACAATAATAGTAATCAGACATGGTCATGGACTTCCGTTGATTATTGGGCAACTTTTGCGAAAAACAGCGGAAGAACATCTACTTTAAAAAATGTATGGAGTTTAAGAATAGGCGATGTCTTACAGGTTAGAGCAAAAGGCTCAAAAACAAAAAATCATACAATGATGGTTTCGTATGTAAAAAATAATACGCCATATTTTACATATCATAGCTCAAATAGATATAGACGGAGTTTAAATCAAGTTTTGCAAGATTGGAAGGGAGGTACTTTTTACGCATATAGAACATAGAAAAATCTTTATCATAGTGATTGTAATAATTGCTTTTTCTGTTTTTCTGCTTTGTTTAGTTTCTTTAAATCGAAAGAATGTTGCTTATAGCAAAGAAACAGTAAATACATATGTCCAGAAAATTGAAAAATGTACGAATGAAAAAGATAGAAAAAAATTAGAGCAAGTTGTACAGAATGAAACGGCTGTCAATCAATTATTGGAAGATTTTTTTGATGATGATATGATTATCAAAGAAATGAACTATTATAATCTTACTGATACTGTATTAAGAGTTGAATTACAGTGCGAGATTAAAAAAGAAGTAAAGACTTATCTTATTATGATAGATAATAAAAATCCCAAATGGGAAACATATGTAACTGGTTTTATCTAATGAAATTAGAGAGTACAAAGAGGGTTCTTTATAATGGCTAAAATAAAAATGTGGATTGTTTTATTCATTGTCGGCATAGTCATGATTTTAGGTGCTTCGGAATTTAGCAGACTTTTAGCGAATGAAACAAACTGGTACACAGCAGGAATAATGGTATCTGCTATTTCTGGACTTGGACTATTATTTGAAATGTATTTCAGACGGAATAAGTAAATTCTAATTTGCAGAACTAAGAAAATTGGAATTTGAAAGGTGGGAAAAATGAAAAAACTTATTTTGGGTATATCAATTATGGCTATTGGTGCTGTTGGTACAATCTCTATGATAGTTGCGACAATATTATCTCCATTAAATCCGTGGTCTTATGATGGTATCAGTGGTTGGTATGGTTGCATTTTAGGCATGGATTTGCTTATACCGTTTATCATTTCTATCATCGTTGCGATTATCGGACTGGCGATTGCAGTATGGGGTGTAATTGATAAGGAAAATAAGAATGGTTAAATCCTAGTTTGGGTGGGAAATACGCTCAAAATCTCAATAACCGCCGGGGTGATCCGCCAGCGGTGGCGGTCGTAAGACATAGCGCCACGCCAGCTTGCTGGCGAGCGGGCGGTTCACTTCGGCGGTTTGGCGAGCGTAGCGAGCCTTATAAGCCCCCGTTATCTAACAAGGGGGGCACAAAAACAAGAAACAATAGACAGTAGTAAGCGGAAAACGCTATAATTACAGGGCAAAACCGTATTTTTAAGGGTGTGAAATAAAATACAGCAATATCACATGGCAAAAACTGAATATTTTAAGCATAGGACAGTTGATTTTAGATTGACTGTCCTTTTTTCATGCAACGAAACAGAAAGGACGGATAACATGAACGATAACGATTTTATACAAGAATTGAAAACAAAGCGTGAGGAATACGGCATTTCACAGTCAAGATTTGCCGTTGCCTGCGGTATCAGCCGAGAATACTATAACCTGCAAATGTCAACCACTTTTTTACATTGTTAGGTAAGATGTTTTTTACACCGTAAGGTAAGGAGTTTTTTACATACCCTGGTAAGCAGATCTTTACATCGTAAGGTAAGCACTTTTTTACATTACCCGGTAAGCAGATTCTTACATCCCTGTTTCTCCCTGCGGGTAAAGGTCAGGGTGCTTCAGCCGGTAGGATTCCCCTCGGAAAGAGTAACACTTGGCATGGTGCAGGATCCGGTCCAGCATCGCGGTGGTAAGCACCGGATCTCCCATCATCTCTGCCCAGTCAACGATCTCTTTGTTGGTGGTAAAGATGATGGAACTGGTTTCATAGGTGTCGCTGATAAATGTGAAAAAACGATTCGCTTGTCCGCGGCTGATCGGAGTGTAGCCAATCTCATCAATGATGATAAGCTGGGCTTTCTTGATATTTTTGAGCCGGAAACCGGCGGCGCGCTCTGTCTCTGCGGTGTCGAGGATCTTGATCAGGCTGGTCATCTTCTCAAAACATGAGGCCTGTTTTGATACAGTGAGATTACTGAAGAAAAGAGGGAAAGTTCTGGAACTGGACTGTAGTAAAATTTTTTGGATCGCTTGCAAGAACTCAGAAGCTGTGTTTCAATACTGTCATCCGGATGGAACGATGGAGATTATTAAAGTAGAGGTATAACCGAGAATACTCAAAATTTTTCAATATCCATATTGACTCTCACGCAGCGTCATGGATTAAAGTGGAGCTATCAAGAGCAGGAGGTCAACAGATGTGAGGACGGTAAAGGAAATATCAGATTTAACAGGTATCAGCGTGCGCACGCTTCACTATTATGATGAAATCGGGTTATTAAAGCCTACAGATAAAAGTGAGGCGGGATACCGGCTTTATGACGATAAGGCACTGGAAACATTACAGCAGATTTTGTTTTTCCGGGAATTTGATATCCCCTTGAAAGAAATCAAAGCTGTTATGGAGAATCCGGCTCTTGAGAGAAATCAGATCCTGAAGATGCAGCGGGAAATGCTTGTTGCGAAGAAGGAGCGTTTAGAAAGCCTGATCGCCAGCATCGACAGGATTTTGAAAGGAGAGAACAGGATGGATTTTGAAGTGTTCAGCAAAAATGAATTAGAGGATATGTACAATGCCATGGAAGCAAATATGAGTGAAGCGCAGAAAAATATCTTTATTGAGCATTACGGGAGTATGGAAGCATGGAAAAAGAATTTCCTTGAAAGCGCTGCCAGCCAGGCAGCCCAGAAGAATTTCCGGAAAATCGTTGAATGGTACGGGAGTAAGGAAAAAGCTCTGGAAGCATCGAAAAATCCGGCGAATCCGGAAATCTTCCCTGCATATCAGAAACGTCTCGGCACAATTATAAAAAAACTGGCGGATCTAAAAGGGAAGGACGTGAATTCCTTTGAGGTGAGAGAATTAGTCGGGGAATATGATTTTGTCACAAAACAGATGTTTCAACTACCGAATGTGACAGATATAGTGCTTGAAATAGCGGATGCTTATCGGACAAATCCGGAAATACAGGCGGCACAGGATTCTGCTTACGGAGAAGGAACGACGGAGTTTATCGGACGGGCGATGGAAGCCTTTTATGGAAAACCATAATCAGAGATCATAACTACGGATTAAAGATGCCGGAGTCGGGTACAGAGCTCCGGCATCTTTGATGACAGTAAAATATTTAAACTTTATCTATTGTAGTTTGGAGCGGCCTTTTGTGATAGAATGAAACGAGGGAAAATAACAAAAGTCTGTGAGGCGGAAAAATGTTAGAATTGGATAAGACAGGAATAAAGCAGGTTGTTTTGGATGAACTTATTTCAATTGCAGAGAGATATCATATTGAGAAATTAATTTTATTTGGTTCCAGGGCAAGGGGAGACTTCAGGAGAACAAGTGATATCGATCTTGCGGTTTCAGGAGGAGACTTTACCCGGTTTGCTCTTGATGTGGAAGAAGAAACATCAACTCTTTTAAAATACGATTTTGTGGATCTGGATCGGAATATTCAGGAGGAACTCCTGAAATCAATTGAAAAGGAAGGAGTAGTGATCTATGAAAAAATATGATAATTTCTGTGCGGCACTGACAAATATGAAAGAAATATATAACTATGAAGAGCCGTATGATACGGTTGTCCTGACAGGACTTGTCGGTCTGTATGAGATTTGCTTCGAGCAGTCATGGAAAATGATGAAAGAGATCCTTGGAGTCCATGGCTATGAAGAAAGCGCGACCGGGTCACCGAAGACAATCCTGAAAACAGCTTATCAGGCGGGAATGATAAAAGATGAGGCTTTATGGCTCAGAGCGCTTCAGGAAAGAAATAATGTGTCTCACTCCTACAATAAAGAAATTGCTCTGGAAATTGTAAGACAGGCAAAAGATGATTTTTATCAGATGTTTTGCGAACTGGAACGGGAGATAGAACTTCACTGGCTATAGAATAATTACTGAAATATTATGAAAGGCAACAGTATGGCTGAAATCTCATTAGTAGAGGACGAAGAAAGCGTCAATAGAGGAATAGAATTTCTAGACATAATCAGAGATCATAACTACGGATTAAAGATGCCGGAGTCGGGTACAGGGCTCCGGCATCTTTATTGAGTATGACGGGCATGCCGTCAGTCTGTGGTGAAAGTCCACAAGGGGCGTAGTTGCCGACGAACCCTATAGCGACTCCCAAGGTTTACACCGTGAGGTGTGGGCGAGAAGAAGGGATAGCGAAATCGTAGCCTGACGAACAGAAACCTGATATAAGGCGTACATGGCGGATAAGCTGGCTCAAGATAGCGAAGTCCGAAAGGCAACCGTAACCCATGTGCGTAAATCAGGCAGGCAGACGAGGAAAGACGGGCAGGCTTATCCCGTGAGGTCTCACAGGCGGTGGAACTCACCGTAGTAACAACGAACTGTGAGAAGTCAGCAGAAGCCATAGTAGGCAAAGTCCTGAAATGGGCGTTGCTGAAGGACCGAACAATGTAACCGTGTAATCAAATGTATGCTCCATGGAATACCTGACAGCAGGAACGGCAAAACGTAAATGAGCAGGTACTGCACAACTTAAGGCGAATCCATGGGAACGGAAAGGAGAAAGCACACAAAGTAATGTCAGGAGGCTGAGTTTATTATAAGTTATTCGCCGTCTGCCATTGAACTGAACGAAAACGGGCTGAGCGGAATGCAGGCTGAGACACCTCTGGGAGATGAGATGATCGGACAGATCACTTCCATCGACGGTGTGGAGAAGGTAACTGAGCGCAAAGGGTTCGGCGTGCAGTATGATTTCCCGCAGCATGACGAATACGGAAGCAACGATATCATTTATCCTCTTACAGAAGAAGAGATGCAGGGGATCGACTCCTATGTGACAGAAGGTACAGCTGACACGGAAGCGCTTTTGAGCGGAGAACAGGTGCTCGTAGCGGGAAATGATACGGTGGAAGAAATCTACGGCTGGAAATTTCAGACAGGAGATAAAGTGACTCTTCACTATTATGACGGCAGCGGCATGGCAGAAAAGGAAGTGGAGGTCGCGGGAATGCTCAGCGATGCATTTGACCGGGATTACAACGGGATTGAAGGCTGGTTCGTCATGCCGGAGCAGGCGGTGCTTGACTGGCTTTCCTATGACAGTATCAACAGCAGTCTCCTTATCAGTACAGATCCTGCAAAAGAGGCTGCAGTGGGAGAACAGCTGGACCAGATCGTTGGAGAAAGGCCGGAGCTTACAATGGAAACGCTGGCACAGCGCCGTATCGCGTACGGGCAGAGTGCGGACCAGATATTCGGGGCTATCAGCGGGCTTGCCATATTTATTATGATGTTCAGTATCCTCAGTATGATGAATACGCTCATCACAAACATCGTGACCCGCAAGCAGGAGCTTGCTATGCTGGAGTCCATCGGCATGAGCAAAGGGCAGATCCGGAAGATGCTTCTGGGAGAGAGCCTGCTCCTTGTAGGCGTGACAGTGGGCGTGACCATGACCGTCGGAACTCTGTGCGGATATATCCTCTGCCGTATGCTCCGGGGGATTGGCGCCGTCTATATGCAGTTCAGATTTCCGTTTGAATTCGCACTTGGATATGCCGCAGTGCTGATCCTCGTGCCGCTCCTTATTACGGTTGTTTCTATGAAGAGCTTTGCCAGAGAGGCTCTGGTAGAGCGTTTAAGAGGGATGGAGTGCTGATGTATGGCTTTAAAATGCCGGCAGATCAAAATGAAAAGGCTTGTTATAAAATACAGATCACAGGGGTGTATGATTTGCTGCTCATTATATCCCCGGATATGATAGCTGCCCTGATTGCAGAGATGCGCAGATTCGATACAAGGGAAATACTTGTTCCGGCGGAGAAAATACTTCCGCCGGGATATGCCGAATATCTGAAAAGAGTCTTGATTGCAAACGAGTATAGCGAGAATGTTTATGATATGGCGGCGGAGCAGTTCAGACGGTTGGAAGTAGAACAGAGTCCGTGCTTTGACAGCGTAAACGTTACAAGGAAAAAGAAGACACAATTTGATCTGGAAGCGGGAAAAATTTTTTATATGCTCGTCAGGAATGTAAAGAGCCGGTTCCGGTATGTGCTTCCTGATGAAGAAGGGAAGGAAATCAGCGTTCCGCTGGAACATCTGTAAGGGGTTGCCATTTTTCCCTCTTCTGCGTATACTGTACGTGGACTAACAAAGGGGGAAGCAGCGGGTTTTGAGAGTATCTGCTACGCACAAAAGACGATGAAGACAAGAAAACAGATGAAACGGCTGGGAAGAGAATCCCTGAAAAAGCATTACATGATCTTTGTGGCTGCCTGCCTGATCGCGGCATTTCTGGCGTCAGAGTTCACCGGCTCACTGAATTTTTCTACAGCACAGAATTATGAGGCGGTTTACGATCAGGTGCAAAGTGATCTGAACGGAGACGGAACTTTTGCGATCAAGACAAAAGTGGACAGCATCGGCTGGGGAGATGTGATCCGGATTATAGTTGAAGACAACGTGCAGGCCGGAAAAGAGATGTCGCAGGAGATACGGCAGAATGCGATCGATGATTCCGAAAAAGGGAATCCTATGTTCGGACGGACACGCGGCGTACTGTCAAATATCGTTAATCAGGTTAGTTCTGGCTCGATCATTGTGACCGCAGCGGCCGCTATCGGCTCGATCACCGGTTCAGATAATCTGGGAATCCTGATCCTGATCATTATTGGAGCTTTGGGGATATTTATTTTCTGGTTCTTAATCCAGAATACATTCCCGGTAGTGATCAGGCGTGTATTTCTTGAGGGAATGATCTATGACAGAGTGACGACACAGCGGTTTGTATTCCTTCTCCGTGTGAAGAAATGGCTGAAGGCCTCATGGATCATGTTTGTGAAATATGTTTACTATTCGTTGTGGTGTCTGACGATTGTGGGAATCGCGGTCAAGTATTACTCCTACTTCCTTGTGCCGTATATTGCGGCGGAGAATCCGGACATGACGGCGCGGCAGGCGATCACATTGTCCAGAAAGATGATGAAAGGGCATAAGTGGCAGTGCTTTGTGTTTGAGCTTTCTTTTCTCGGCTGGGAAGCTATTGGAGCGCTTACAATGGGAATCTTCAACATCCTGTATACCAATCCGTATAAAGTGGCGGCCTTCACCCGGTACTATGCGGAACTGAGGAAAGAGGCCATAGAGAAAGGTATTCCGGGATCCGAGCTTCTATATGATACCTATCTCTACGAGAAAGCGGAATCTTATGTGATCGCGGCGAAATATCCGGATGTGATTAAAGTGATGGAACAGCCGGAAGACACGGTGGAGAAACTGACCGGCTGGCGCGGTTTTCTGGCACGCAATTTTGGAGTTCTCCTCCTGAGAAGAGAGCAGGAACGTGCATATGAGAGGCATCAGGCGGACTATGTCAGAGTTCATTCTATGATAGATGATGTGCAGAGAGAAGCTTATCCGGTGCGCCTTTATCCGATACCGGAGGAAGAACGGCGAAAACTCGTACAGTCACTGAACTACATGCGGCATTACTCTGTCTGGTCTCTGATCACGATTTTCCTGAGTATGTCTGTGTTTGGATGGCTGTGGGAAGTGGGAATGCATCTTGTGTCTTACGGTGAATTCGTCAACCGCGGCGCTCTGCACGGACCGTGGCTTCCGATCTACGGTACGGGAGCTGTTCTTATCCTGACGGTGCTGAACCGTTTCCGTAAAAACCCGGCTTTGGAGTTCGGGGCAACGATCGTACTTTGCGGTTTTCTGGAATATATGACATCTCTTGTCATGGAGATCGCTACCGGCGGTACGAAATGGTGGGATTACAGTGGTTATTACCTGAATCTGAACGGCAGGATCTGTGCGGAAGGACTTCTCGTATTCGGGATCGGCGGTCTGGCGATCGTCTATGCTATCGCCCCGATGATCGATGATCTGGTGAGCCGGTTCAATGAAAAGAAGGTAATGGCAGTCTGCACGGTACTGATGGTGCTCTTCCTGGCAGATATGGTATACTCTCAGATCCATCCGAATACAGGAAAAGGAGTCACAGATATAGAAGCGCGGGAAACACTGAATCTGCCGGACAAAACGATGTATATGTGAAATAAATGTTCAGAATAATAAAGCACCGGTAAAACCGGTGCATGCCTAAGGGGATGACTTTTCAGTCATCCCTTTCGTCTTGTCGCCACGTCCTGAAACTGGAAATAATCGGGCCGGTGCCGCGACTGTGTAAATTCAAACTGTACGCCGTTATCATCAAAAGTCTGGCTGCTGATCACCGCCATGCAGTTGTAATCTTTCATATCAATATATTTTTCATCAATCTGGGTCACATGTTCGACAGTGAGCGTCCGCTTGCTCGTCGCAATCGTAATTCCGAGCGTTCCTTCAATGTATTCATAGATAGAATGTCCGGCAATCTCAGGGGTCAGTCCCTGGATCAGTTCTTTCAGGAAATAATTGTGGTTCAGGATCAGGGGCTTTCCGTCCAGAAGGTGAAGCCTCTGGATATAGTACAGCTTAGTCCCGCTCCTGAATCCGGTCTTCCGCTCGATCTTCTCATCTGCGGCGATCTCCGCAAACTGAAGTACTTTCGTATATCCCTGCTGGTGATTGCGCGCCGCGGATTCCTCAAAAGATTCGATGCCGCCCACGGTAAACGCCGTCTGTTCGACAGGCTGGAAGATATTGCGCACGCCTTTGCCGTGTATCGGCTGCACATGGCCTTCAGAAGCAAGTTCTGCAAGCGCCCCGCGGG
>OLIH01001017.1_pt1 | contig 10676 bp, 8 predicted proteins | sample 1609721 | NCBI WGS metagenome assembly OLIH01 (sample SAMEA4350157, study PRJEB24818) | metagenome | biome: human; feature: gut; material: faeces | place: Denmark | collected 2013-09
AACTGAAGTATGTAAAAAAGAACTGGCAGCTGTATGTGTTCTTTCTGCTGCCGGGACTTCTGCTCACGCTGATCTTCAAGTATGGTCCGATGGGCGGTATCCTGATCGCCTTTGAGGATTACAATGTTATTGAAGGCGTTCTCGGAAGTCCGTGGGTGGGGCTGGATTATTTCCGGAGATTCCTTTCATCTCCGGATTTCATGAACTATCTGATGAATACGCTGAAGTTAAGTGTATTCGGGCTGTTGTGGGGCTTCCCGATCCCGATCATCCTTGCGCTTCTGCTCAACCAGATCCGCAGGACGGGGATCCGAAAGAAGATTCAGCTTCTGATCTATGCACCGAACTTTATCTCGGTCATCGTACTCTGTGGTATGGTCCGTATGTTCCTTTCTCCAGTTGGACCGATCAATTCACTGTTCGGGATTGACACCAACTGGATGACAATGCCGGAAGCATTCCGGACGATCTACATTGCCAGCGGCATCTGGCAGACAGCAGGATGGTCTTCCATTATGTATACGGCGGCGCTGTCCAACGCCAGCAAGGATCTGGAGGAAGCGGCGATCGTGGACGGAGCGAATATCCTGCAGCAGATCCGTTACGTACAGCTTCCTGCGATCAAAGATATCATCGTGATCCAGTTTATCCTTCAGGCCGGCAACATCATGAGCATCGGATTTGAGAAAGCCTATGCGCTGCAGACAGATATGAACCTGCCGGCTTCCGAGATCCTTTCTACCTATGTATACAGACTCGGTCTTCTCAACGGAGACTACGGATATTCAACGGCAGTCGGTCTCTTCAATTCAGTGATCAACGTGATCCTTCTGATCTTTGTGAACTGGGTAGTGAAGAAGTTGAACGACGGCGAAGGATTATAAAAGGGGGATTTGATGATGGAAACGAGAAGAAAAATGAAACTCGGAACATCCGACAAAGTGATTCTCGGCGTCGGATATACACTGCTCGGCCTGTTCGTGCTGGCAGTCTTTGTGCCGCTTGTGTACGTAGTCCTCGCCTCCTTTATGGACCCGAACGTGCTGAACAATCAGGGGCTGAGCTTCAACTTTAAGGACTGGACGCTGGACGCCTACAGGCGTGTGCTGGAAAATGATATGATCTGGCGGGGCTTTGCCAACTCATTCTTCTATTCAGCGGGATTTACGGTGATCTCGGTGTTAGTGACGCTGCTCGCCGCATACCCGATGTCCAAGAAGGAGTTTGTTGGACGGAACTTTTTCAACGTGATCTTTGTGATCACGATGTTCTTCGGCGGCGGGATGATCCCCACGTTCATCCTGATCAACAACCTGCACATGGTCAATACGATCTGGGCGATCCTCCTTCCGGGCGCGTTCAACGTGTGGAACATGATCCTCGCAAGGACTTATTTCCAGTCGATCCCGGGAGAACTCAGAGAGGCGTCCTCGCTGGACGGGGCGAGCGAGATCCAGCATTTCTTTAAGATCATGATACCGGTGTGCAAGCCGATCATCGCCGTGCTGGCGCTGTGGTCCTTCGTGGGAATGTGGAACAGCTATTTCGACGCCATGATCTACTTAAACGACGCGGATATGCAGCCGCTGCAGCTTGTCTTACGGTCGATCCTCGTACAGAATACTCCTCAGCCGGGTATGATCGCAGATATCCAGAGCACGGCGGAGATGGCGAAGGTGGCGGAGCTTTTGAAATACGCGACGATCGTTGTATCGAGCCTTCCGCTTCTGATCATGTATCCGTTCTTCCAGAAGTATTTTGACAAGGGAATCATGGTAGGTTCTGTAAAAGGTTAGGAGGCTGAGAATCGATGAAAAATAGGATCAAAAGACTGACAGGTCTTGGCCTGTCCCTCATATTGACACTGTCCCTGTTCGGGTGCAGCAGCGGGACCGCACAGGTTGCAGATACAGATCCGGATACTCCGGTCGAAGAAGTAACATTTCCGCTCAAAGAGACGAAAGAGCTTTCGTTTATCACAAGCGCTCCGGCGACGACCACGCAGGAGCCGAATGACAAGCTGATCTTCCAGAGACTGGAGGAGCAGACCAATGTACATATCGACTGGACGTGTTTTGTGGACGACCAGTTTGCAGATAAGAAAAACCTCGCCCTGGCACAGTTCGGAAACCTGCCGGACGGACTTTTCACGGCGGGTATGAACGACTATGACCTGCTCCGGTATGCAAAGCAGGGGATCATCATCCCGTTGGAGAATCTGATCGACAAATATATGCCGAACCTTCAGGCGGTGTTTGAGAAATATCCGGAGTACCGGACCATGGTGACTGCGCCGGACGGACATATCTACTCGTTCCCGTGGATCGAGCAGCTGGGCGAAGGCAAGGAAGCGATCCAGGCCATCGGTGATATTCCGTACATTAATAAGAAATGGCTGGATTTCCTCGGACTCGATGTGCCCACTACGACAGATGAACTGGAGCAGGCGCTGATCGCATTCCGCGATAATGCGGATGCCCTTGAAGAGGAATTTGATATCGAGGGCGATGTGATCCCCATGTCGTTTATCATCAACAACGGCGACCAGGATCCGGCGATCCTGATCAACGGCTTCGGCGAAGGCTATGGAGATACCGGCGATCATTTCGCGGTGACAGACGACGGAGAGGTTATCTATACGACAGTACAGGAAGGATATAAAGAAGGAATCGAATGGCTTCATTCTCTGGTAGAGCAGGATCTTGTAGACCCGGAGGCATTTACTCAGGAGTGGTCCACTTATGTAGCTAAGGGAAAGAACCACAGATACGGCCTCTGCTTCACGTGGGACATTGCAAATATCGACAACTATGAGGATTACGTGATGATGCCGGCACTTGCCGGACCGGATGGTCTTGTCAATATTACAAGGCAGAACGGAAGCGAGACCAGCGGATTTGACCGCGGAAGATGCGTGCTGACGACAAGCTGCCGTGATACCGCCCTTGCGGCTTCATGGATCGACCAGATGTATGCTCCCCTCCAGTCTCCGCAGAACAACTGGGGAACCTACGGGGAGAAGGACGCGGACAACATTTTTGAGATGAGCACCAACGCCGAGGGCGGACCGATGCTCAAACATCTCGACCTGGGGGACGCTTCCCCGGTGGAAGTGCGCCAGGCGCAGTCCGTCAACGGCCCGCTGGCTGTGCTGAATGATTACTATGACGTCTATGTGACACAGCCGGACGATGCCAAATGGCGCCTCGACAATATGCATGAGGTTTATCTGGACGATATGCACAGCAAGTATGTATACCCGAATGTATTTATGAGCATCGACGACACGAACAGAGTGTCGCAGCTGGATACAGATATCAAAAAGTACGCGGAACAGAAGAAAGCGGACTGGATCTTAAACGGCGGGATCGAGGAAGAGTGGGACGAGTATCTCCAGAAGATGGAAGACTACGGCCTGTCAGAATACCTCCAGATCAAGCAGAAATATTTCGACAGCTATCAGGAGTCCCTTGCGGAAATGGAAGCGGGATCTTCTGAGGCTGCGGCAGAAAACTAAGCAGGAAAGGAATCAAATCAATATGACAAGTCAGACATTGCGTGAAGCAAGAAAATACGAAGAAGCTTCTGAAAAAATGATAAAGAAAGAGGAACGCCCGGATTTCCATTTGTCTACACGTACTGGCTGGATGAATGATCCAAACGGATTCTCTTATCACAACGGACAATATCACATGTTTTACCAGTATTATCCGTATGAGCCGAAATGGGGACCGATGCACTGGGGGCATGCAGTAAGCAAAGATCTTCTGCACTGGGAATATCTTCCGGCAGCTCTGGCACCGGATGAGGCTTATGACAGAGACGGATGCTTTTCCGGGAGCGCGGTAACGCTCCCGGACGGCAGACACCTGCTGATGTATACCGGCGTGCTGCGGGAACGGCAGACAAACGGAGGCGTCTGTGATATACAGACGCAGTGTCTTGCCGTGGGCGACGGAGTGGATTACGAGAAGTATGAGATGAATCCGGTGCTGGACAAAGCGGATATTCCGGAAGGATGCAGCGTGCATGATTTCCGGGATCCGAAGATGTGGCAGAAAGAAGACGGGACTTACTGCTGTGTAGTCGGAAACCGACCGGCGGACGGAAGCGGACAGATCCTGCTGTATACCAGCCCGGACGGATTTCAGTGGAAGTTTAAAAGCGTGCTTGCTGCAAACAATAACCGTTTCGGAAAAATGTGGGAATGCCCGGACTTCTTCGAGCTGGACGGCAAATGGGTTCTTCTGACAAGTCCTCAGGATATGCTGCCGGAAGGATTCGAATACCATAACGGAAACGGAACACTCTGCCTGATCGGTGAGTATGATGAGGAGACTGGAACTTTCACAGAGGAGCACGATCAGGCTATAGATTATGGAATCGACTTCTATGCGCCTCAGACGGTTCTGACGCCGGACGGACGGCGGGTGATGATCGGCTGGATGCAGAACTGGGATGCCTGCAATCTCCGTTCATCGGAAGATAAGTGGTTCGGACAGATGAGCCTGCCCAGAGAACTATTTATAAAGGAAGGAAGACTCTGCCAGAGACCAGTCCGCGAACTGGACGAATTGAGAATGAATAAAGTGGAGCACCGTGACGTGACATTTTCCGGCGTGATCCGTCTGGATGGCGTAAAGGGCAGAAGGGTGGACATGGAGCTGACACTGCGCCCGGGAGACGGGGAGAAGCTTTATCAGAAATTTGCACTGCGTTTTGCCCAGGATGATCAGTATCAGACGGCAATCAGCTTCCGCCCTCACGAATCGGTCCTTAAGGTAGACCGGAAATTTTCAGGCTCAAGAAGAGCGATCATTCATCAGAGAAGAAGTCTGGTGGACAGCAAAAACGGAGAGCTGAAACTGCGGGTCATCCTCGACCGGTTTAGCGTGGAAGTTTTCGTAAACGATGGCGAGCAGGTCATGACAGCCACCATGTATACAGACCAGTCGGCGGATGGAATTTCCTTCTTCGCAGACGGAGTGGTAAATATGGATGTGGTGAAATACGATCTCGTGTCAGAAAGATAGTCTGTATCCGATAAAGATAATTTGTCAGAGGAGCAGGATGCAAAGATGCGGGAGAATGACGAACCGGAGGTGAAAGAATATGGAGAGCTTGCGGTCTGATAGAGCCATTAATTCGAGAATGAAATAAAAATGAGGGTGCGAATGAAACCCGCAAATAAGAGATGGAGTGACAAAAACCGGCTTATTTAAGCCGGTTTTTGTCGCCCCCATTCGCACATTGTGTTCAGGAAGTTCAAACGAGATAATGAGTGTGGTTGTAGTGAAATGTAATTTGGTATCTGGAGAATAAACGGCTTGCGAAAGATTTTTGATAATGGTATCCTTTTCATGGGTGATTAGTTATGCAGAATCTGGAGAAAACCGGAATCAAGCCGGTAGTTATTGATGAGATAAAAGCGCTTGCCCGGGTATATGGGATACAGAGAGTAATTTTATTCGGTTCAAGGGCACGGGGAGATTACCACAGAGCCAGTGATATAGATCTTGCGGTGGAGGGCGGAAGAGTTACCGATTTTATAATTGAAGTAAAAGATTCGACGTCTACATTGCTTGAGTTTGACATTGTTGATTTGGCAAACACACAGTCGGGAGAATTTCTGGAATCAATAAGGCGGGAAGGAATAATTCTATATGAGAAAATTTGACAATTTTATTTCTAATTTGAATGTATTGGAAAAGGCGGAAAACGAGGATCTGAATAACGAATTTGTAATTAGTGGAATTATTGATAAGTTTTTTATCCAGTTCGAACTCAGCTGGAAAGTGTTAAAGGAGCTTCTGCGCTATGAGGGCAAAAGCGCGGCAAATTCGGGATCGCCAAGAGAAATATTGAAGGCTGCGTATTCTGTCTATGATTTTATTGATGAGGATATCTGGCTTGAGATGCTGAAATCAAGAAATGATATGACTCATATATATGATGGTGAGGCGGCGAAACGTCTTGTCGATATGATTCTTCGAAAGTATATTCCGGCTTTTGAAATAATGAGGAAGAAAATACAGGAAAAATACAAGGATATTCTGGATACTATATGATTTTTGTATGAATTTCCGGTAAGAAAATAGCGGGCGGATCTCGGCTGAGGTCTGCCCGCTATTTTCAGGTCAGGGATAAAACCGGATATTGTATTTATTCGATTCCCACTACTTTGTAGTCTTTATCTTCTACAGTCTTTTTCAGTACGTCGTCGCTTACGTCAGAGTTGAGTGTTACAACAGCTGTGCCTGCCTCATGGCTTACTTCAGCTGTATCTACCTGATCGAGAGCCTCGAGGGCTTTCTTTACAGTAGCCTCGCAGTGTCCGCACATCATTCCTTCGATTTTTATTGTTTTTGTCATTGTTGTCTCCTCCTTGTTTTGTTTCTTTGTTTTGATCTTTCTATCTTTACTGGCATCATACATTTTGAACCAGTTAAGACGCAGTGCATTGCTTACGACGCAGAAGCTTGACAGGCTCATGGCCGCGGCTCCGAACATCGGATTTAACTGCCAGCCCAGCAGCGGGATCCACACGCCGGCCGCCAGCGGGATACCGATGACATTGTAGAAGAATGCCCAGAACAGATTCTCATGGATGTTTCGCAGCGTCGCGCGGCTTAAGCGGATCGCTGCCGGAACATCGGTAAGCCGGCTCTTCATCAGGACAATGTCTGCGGCGTCGATGGCGATATCCGTACCGGCCCCGATAGCGATGCCCATGTCGGCTCTGGTAAGTGCCGGGGCGTCGTTGATGCCGTCGCCTACCATAGCCACTTTTCCCTTTTTCTTCAGGGAGCGGATGACACTTTCTTTTCCGTCAGGCAGTACGCCTGCGATGACTTCATCCACGCCTGCCTGAGCGCCGATGGCTTTTGCGGTACGCTCGTTGTCACCGGTCAGCATGACAACCCGGATGCCCATATTCCGGAGCTCTCGGATGGCTTTCGGGCTGTCCTCTTTGATGACGTCGGCCACGGCGATAATACCCATCAGTCTGCCGTCCCTGCTGAAAAACAGAGGGGTTTTCCCTTCCGCTGCAAGCCTGTCGGCAATTTGCGAAGTTTCTTCGGAAATCTCGGTGTTCCGGCTGATAAATTTCAGGTTGCCGCCGCAGACCAGAGAACCGTCGATCTTACCGGACAGTCCGTTGCCCGGTACAGCCTGAAAGTCTTCTGCCTCAAGCTGCTTTTGAGCGCCTTTTTGTCCGCTTTCTTCCGCTTTTACGATAACGGCGCGGGCGAGAGGATGCTCGCTCTTTTTTTCAAGGGCATATGCATAGGAGAGAAGTTCTTCCTCTGTAACCCCGTCAGACGGGATCGTATCGGTTACTTTCGGCTCGCCGCTGGTGATCGTTCCTGTCTTATCAAGCGCAACGATCTGCGTCTTGCCGGCTTCTTCCAGAGATACGGCGGTCTTAAACATAATGCCGTTCTTCGCTCCCATGCCGTTGCCTACCATGATGGCTACAGGAGTGGCGAGTCCCAGCGCACATGGGCAGCTGATGACCAGCACGGAGATCGCTCTTGCAAGAGCGAAACCTATCGTCTGTCCGGCCAGAAGCCAAACGATCAGTGTGACGATCGCGATCCCGATCACGGCGGGAACGAATACGCCGGATACACGGTCTGCTACTTTGGCGATGGGCGCTTTGGTCGCCGCAGCGTCGCTGACCATCTGGATGATCTGGGACAGTGTGGTATCCTCGCCTACGCGGGACGCCTCGCACCGGAGATAGCCGGACTGGTTCAGCGTTGCCGCCGAGACAGCGTCGCCGGCATTTTTATCCACCGGGATACTTTCGCCGGTAAGAGCGGATTCATTGACTGCGCTGGAGCCTTCCAGCACGATGCCGTCTACAGGGATATTTTCGCCGGGTTTTACTACGAATATGTCGCCTTTGCGTACCTGTTCTATGGAAACGACCACCTCAGAACCGTTCCGGATCACGGTGGCTGTCTTCGGAGCCAGTTTCATGAGTCCTTTCAGGGCGTCCGTGGTACGGCCTTTTGAGATGGCCTCGAGCAGTTTACCGACCGTGATCAGCGTCAGGATCGTGGCCGCTGACTCAAAGTAAAATTCATGCATATAGGACATAGCGCCTGCCGCATCTCCCCGTGTCAGGGCAGCGGACATGGCAAACAGGGCGTAGAGACTGTAGACATAGGAAGCGCCGGCTCCCAGAGCCACCAGTGTATCCATATTCGGCCCGCCGTGGACCAGCCCTTTAAATCCGCTGATAAAGAATTTCTGATTGACTACCATGACCGCGGTCGTAAGCAGCAGTTCGATCAGTCCCATCGCCATGTGATTATCTGCGAGAACGGACGGCAGCGGCCAGTTCCACATCATATGTCCCATGGAAATATACATCAGTGGTACCCAGAAGCAGATCGAAGCGATCAGCCGATGCTTCATTTTTGGTGTTTCCCTGTCTTTCAGGGCATCTTCCGCCTCCGCGATGGAGACGCCGCTTCCGCCTGTCTGTTCCGCTGCGCGGTGGCCTTTTTCCGAGGCGCCGTATCCGGCCGCTTCTACGGCGGAAATGATATCGGCCGCAGACGCGGTCCCTTCCACTCCCATAGAATTGGTCAGCAGACTTACGGAGCAGGATGTGACTCCCGGAACATTAGAAACGGCTTTTTCAACCCGGGCGCTGCACGCCGCGCAGCTCATGCCCGTTACATTATATTGTTCCATAACATAACCTCCTGAGATTCTTTGCTATTTCATCAGTTTCTGAAGTACAAGGACCAGTTCTTCGATGGTCTCGTCCTTTCCTTCCTTTATATCTTCCGCAACACAGGTGCGGATATGCTCCGCCAGAAGCACTTTATTAAAACTGTTCAGCGCTGCGTTGACTGCGGATACCTGAATGAGGATATCGGGGCAGTAAACATCGTTTTCTACCATCTTTTTGATTCCCCGCACCTGTCCCTCGATACGGCTGAGGCGGTTGAGCATATTCCGCCGCTCTTTTTCCGAGCGTTCTTTTGTTTTATGCTTACAGGCGGTACAGGTTTTGTTTTCTTCCACGTGTTTATACACTCCTTTCAAACCCCTACGGGGTATTTCTTTCTGCACATATAATATATACCCTGTGGTGGTATATGTCAACCTGTGAAAGAAAAAAATTGAACTGTTATTTTGAATTATAGGGGGGCTGGAGATGAAAGATTATTTCAGAATGTATAGGCTTAGACTATGAAGGAACATTAAATATAAATATTTGCTATTTTAATAAACGTCTGTTAAATTGAACGTGTAAAAAGTATGAAGGAGGTTTTGTTGAAATGAAAAAAGGCTTGATCCTGATTTTAACAATTGGTGTTTTCAGCATTATTAATACAGAGATGGGCGTGGTCGGCATCCTTCCTCTGGTCTCCGAGAATTATGGAGAGACAGTCGCAGCGGCAGGCCTGCTCGTCAGTATGTTCGCACTGGTCGTAGCAGTATCCGGACCTACGATGCCGCTTTTTTTCTCGGGAGTAAATAGAAAAAAGGCAATGATACTTGTTCTGAGTGTATTTACGGTGTGTAATGTGATCTCAGCATTTGCCGTGAACTTTCCGGTTGTTCTGATCACCCGTGTGATCCCGGCATTTTTCCAGCCGGTGTACGTATCGATGGCAATGTCGGTTGCAGGTTCTTCTGTGCCGGAGAAGGACGCGCCGAAGGCAGTGTCTAAAGTTATGATGGGAGTGTCCGCAGGCATGGTTCTCGGAGTGCCGATCGTAAGTTATATCGCAAATATGACGTCGCTGAGAGTCGGTATGCTTTTCTTCGCGGCTGTCAATGCAGCGGCCCTGATCGCTACGATCATTGCAGTGCCGGATCTTCCGGTAAAAGAAAAGCTGTCCTACGGGTCTCAGCTGAGTGTACTCAAAGAAAGCAGGACATGGCTGTCCATTTTCGGAGTTATGTTCCTAAACGGGTCCGTATTCGGTGTATACAGTTATCTTTCCGAATACATGGAGACAGTGACGCAGCTTTCGGCAGGGCTGATCAGTATTCTTCTTCTTGTATATGGTCTTTCCAATATGCCGGGAAACCTGATCGCGGGCCGGATGCTGAGCAGCCGTCCGCTGGGATTTGTTGTCACATTCCCGTTCCTTCTTGCGGCGGTGTATGCGGTGCTTTTCTTCCTCGGCTGCTTCACAGTTCCGATGGCGGTGCTCACTTTTGTCTGGGGCGTGCTTGCCGGAGCAGCGGCCAATATCAATCAGTACTGGCTTGCCACAGCAGCGCCGAAGGCGCCTGATTTTGCCAACGGTCTGTTCCTTGCATCTACGAATCTGGGAACGACAGTGGGAACTTCCGTATGCGGTTTCTTCTTGTCAAGAATGGGTACTCAGTACATTGTACTGGGAGGAATCCTCTTCATCGCCTGCGCTTTTGTGCTGATCACCATGAGGGTGCGCAGTGAAAAAAGAGGGCGGAGCGCAGGAAAGAAACTGAAGACGGCATAAAATACAGACAGAGGCGGAATTTTAGAAGAAATACGAGGATGCGATGATTCGGAGAAAATACTTCTAAAGGGCTCTGTCTGATGGAATCAGACTCAGTTTCCATTCTATGAGTCTATAGAAAGGTTGTCGCAGGGCGAATACAAAATCAGTAGCCTGTGCGCGGCTCCTATTTTGAATATCATTAGCAGAAGACTATCC
>OLIH01001025.1_pt1 | contig 10565 bp, 9 predicted proteins | sample 1609721 | NCBI WGS metagenome assembly OLIH01 (sample SAMEA4350157, study PRJEB24818) | metagenome | biome: human; feature: gut; material: faeces | place: Denmark | collected 2013-09
AAATTATAGAAAAACTGCACGAAAGCTTTTCTGCTTCCATCAGTATCTGCGATGTAAGCGGGCGCGTCATTGTGTCCACAGATTCTTCCTGCATGGGCGAGATGAATCTGCTTGCCATAGAGGCCCTTAATATAAATTCCAAGGTAACCGTGTCCATGGACAGCAAGATTCAAAAGGCAGGCGCGGCCATGCCTCTGCGTTTTCAGAAAAGCCGGATGGGCGCCGTGGTTCTCCAGGGCGCAGGTTCCTCCAGCTCCCAGCTGGCTGAACTGCTGAGCAAGACCATTGAACTATTGTATGAGGAGCTTATCCTTTCCAAGAAAAAACAAAACCGGACCCAGGAGCGGGACCAGTTTCTCTATGAATGGCTGCACCTGCAGTCCGATTATACGGAAAATTTTATAAAGCGCGGAGAGCATCTGGGTATTGATATCACAGGAACCCACACCTTAATCCTGATGGAGCGCAAACAGGACGACCTCTTTACATCCACCTCCATCATTCAGAACCTTTTAGACGACCGTGATATCCTGCTTCCCCTCTCCCAGGACCAGAACCTGATTATCCTGAAGGAGAACGAGCATTTTGCAAAAAAATATAACCGTGTAATTGCCGCCGGACATAACTGCCATACGGGCATCTGTTCCGGCAGCGCCCACCTTCACACAGCCTACCAGGCTGCCCTGGAAAGTCTAAAGCTGGGCAAAATACTGTTTCCAGACGAGCATCTCCACTGCTTTGAGAAGATGAAGCTGGCAATTGCGCTGTCTAAAACCCCCATTCCCGGACTGGAGGACTCCTTTTCCCTTCTTGTCGCAAAGGGCAGAAACGCCCAGCTGGCCGATACGGCCATAACCTATATACGGCTGAACGGCGATATTCAGAAAATCTGCGACAAACTCCATATCCACCGCAACAGCATCCCCTACCGCATCCGCCGCATCCAGGAAATCTGCGGGCGAAACCTGATGGATTACTATGACATGCTCTGTCTTTATGCCTCGTTCATACGGTATGCAGGAAAGGAAGCGGATATACAGTAGCGGGAAGGGCAAAGGCAGGTACTGTGCAGGCACTGGGCAGGCACTATGGCAAGTGCTATGGCAGCTCCTCCAGCATATCTTTAACGCATTCAATAAATTTTTTCATGGCAGGAGACGCCTCCTTCCATGATGGAACTCCGATTCCAAGAGAGACAAACTGGGGCGGGTCAAAGGGCAGGGTGACCACATCTCCGGACCAGCTGAGGGTAATGAGCCTGTTGTTCAGGCTCATGCCCAGCCCGGCCTCCACCATGCAGTAGGTGGTATATGCATCTGCTGTAGAAAAGCGTATGTCCGGCGTCAGATGTCTGGACCCAAGAAGGCGGTCTATTTCCGTATCCTGGTTTGGCATGGTTATGATAAACGGTTCGTTTTCCAGGGCGCACAACGGAAAGGAAGCCTCCCCTGCCCCGGGGTGATTCTTCGGAAGCCAGGCCAGCAGCTCGTCCTGGCGAATGGGAATCCAGTCGCAGATTGTCCCGGCGGCAGGCTCAGCAAAAAAGCAGCAGTCAACGGACATCTCGTTCAGCCACCGTGTCATCTCGCGGTTTCCGCCCTCCTTCATGTTAATCCTGACATTGGGATACAGCTGCCGGAACCGCTTCAATATGGGCGGCAGCCACATGGCTGAAACGCTGTAATAGCTGCCAATGGTCAGGGCGCCGCTTAAAATGCCGCGGATATCCGCCCCTATCTCCAGGGCATGGTTATGGGCACGGACAATCTCTCGGAAAGCCGGAATCATCGCCTTACCGTTTTCCGTGGGAGACACTCCTTTTTTTGTCCTTATAAAAAGCGGGAACCCAACCTCCTCCTCCAGGGCGTTAATCATCCGTGTGATTCCGGACTGTGTATATCCCAGGAAAACACCGGCTGCAGTCAGGCTTCCATGGTCAATGGCCGCCAGAAAGGCTTCGCATTTCGTAACATCCATATCTTTCTCCATCCATGATTATTTGTCATGGTTAATATGATAAATTAGGTTTTGTGTCATACATGAAATCATTGTACAATAGTGCCAATGACATGTCAAACACAATAAAAACATATTACGTTCGGTGTGGGAAAGGATGACTCTTTGAGAGAGTTCTCTCCCGGAAAGTGCCATTATCTTCACACACCGGAGATAAGAAAAGAGGATAACGAAATGGAACTTTGTATGCACAGCAGGCCTTCTTTTGCTTCCGATTATATGGAAGGCGCCCATCCGGCTATTCTGGCCCGCCTTATGGAGACAAACATGCTTAAGACCCAGGGATATGGAAGCGACCCCTTTTCCCAATCAGCCCGTGAAAAAATCCGCGCGGCCTGCGGCTGTCCGGATGCCGAAATACATTTTCTCGTAGGAGGCACCCAGACCAACGCCACTGTCATACGCGGACTCCTGCACTCCTATGAAGGTGTAATTGCAGCCGGATCCGGACACATCAGCGTCCACGAGGCCGGCGCAATTGAGCTGGGAGGACATAAGGTGCTGACACTGCCCCATGTGTCAGGAAAACTCAGGGCAGCGGATATTGAAGGTCTGATTGCGGATTACAGAAAAGACGCAAACAGCGGACATATGGTCATGCCCGGCATGGTTTACATTTCACATCCAACAGAATACGGTACGCTGTATTCGCTCAGTGAACTCCAGGAGATCAGCAGCGTGTGCCGCAAAAACGGTCTTCCGCTGTTCCTGGACGGTGCGCGGCTGGCCTATGCTCTCTCCTGCTCCTGTAATGAGTTATCCCTCAAGGATATAGCCAGGCTGTGCGATGTGTTCTATATCGGCGGAACCAAATGCGGGGCCCTGTTTGGAGAAGCGGTTGTGATAACGCAGCAAAACCTGATCCCCCATTTCTTCACCGTCATTAAGCAGAACGGCGCCCTTCTCGCCAAAGGCAGAATGCTGGGCATACAATTTGACACCCTTTTTGAAGATGACCTTTACATGAAAATCGGCGCTTCCGCTATAGCGGCGGCCGACCAAATCAGGGATACCCTGACAAAATGCGGATACCGCCTGTTCCTCGATTCACCCACAAATCAGGTATTCATTGTAATGGAAAATGAAGCCGCCGCCCAACTGGCCCGGAAAGCAGAGATTACCTTATGGGAGAAATATGATGACTCTCACACCATGGTGCGGTTCGTAACAGATTGGGCAACCCAGCAAAGGGATGTGGACATGCTGGTTGAGATACTGGAACAGGAATGTAATCCCACGCTGGCCTGTGTTTCATAGAGGGCGCCGCACCACAGGCAGGTCCAAGTTTTCTTTGAGAATAAAAACGCACTCCCAGGGCGGGAATATTCGGAAGATTCCCGCCCTCCCCTCCTTTCCTTTTCATTGGAGAATTTCACATTACTGTCATCTGCCCACTATCCATTCATATTCCATTCTATTGACCGGCTCATTTAATTGCTCCATAATAATTCCTCAGCATTCCTGAACATGTTCCCCTCTCAGATACCATGCTGTTTTAGCGCTTTCCTCCAGTTCCTCCAAGCCGTAAAAGGCGTCAAGAATCGTCCTTCCTGCCACTACAGGGCCATGTTGTTTCAGAAGATAAGCGTCACTATTCATTATCCGTTCTTCCATATAGCCAAATAGCTCCTGGCTTCCCGGCTTTGCATAAGGGATTATCCCTACGGTTCCCACTTTCATTTTAAGGTACGGAGTATAGGCCGGTATCACATCTGTTTTCTTTTCATGTTCCAGACAGGACCACAGGACGGAATAAAAACTGTGTGTATGTACCACCCCTTTCATTTCCGGCTTGTACCGGTAAATCATAGCGTGAAGTGGATATTCCTTGCTGGGTTTTATCCCCTCCACGTGTGTACCATCCAGCAAAAGTGTGGAGAACTGTTCCTTTTCCAGAGTTCCAAAGCTGGTACCGCTTCCGGAAATATAAATAAAGTCCCCTATCCTGATACTGATATTTGCAGTTGAACCGCTCACCTTCCCTCTTGCAAACAGGGAATGTGCAATCTCTACTGCTGTCTCTAACTGACGCTCTGTGATGATATCCATATCTCCCCCTCCAATTCCTTCACTGCCCGGCTAAAGAAATCTTCCTGGCCAAAATTTCCTGATTTCAGTACCAGACGCATTCTGGTATCCTCCAGTGGAACCATCACCGGTACACCTGGCGCGATGCTGTGGCCAATCCAGAACCCTTGGTATCCCAGGCGCTGGATAACCGCGCCTGATGTCTCACCGCCTGCCACAATAAGCCTTCGGTATCCGCTTCCTGCTGCCCTTGCCGCCAGTTCTGCCGTAAGCTGCTCCAGCATAAAGGAAATTTTTTCTTTTCCTTCTTCCTGAATCTTTCTCACCTGCTCCGGGCTGTCCGAGCTGTATACCAGCATATTTTCGCCCGGATGCATCTTAACAATATTCCATATATGATCTGCGGTTTCCTCTCCTGTAAGAACACGCCCCGCATCTATCCTATAGCACGGATACCCGCCTTTTTCATAACTGCGAATCTGTCTCAGTGTTGCCTCAGAACAACTCCCCGCCAGAAGTAAGGCATCCTGTCTGCCGCGTGCATTCTCTTTTCCATATTCTTCCTCTTTATCACATGCTTTCTCTCTACCACATGCTTCCTCTTTACCGCATGCTTCCCCGCTCACATCCACATCTGCATCCCGGTCAGCCATGGCTTTCTCTGCCAACAGCCTTCCCACATGCTCTGCAAAGCCGGAACCACCGGTATAAAATGTAATATCGCAAAACTCCCGGGCAATCTCCTTTCCATGAGATTCCTCATAATAATCCGGTATCAGATAGCAATGCCCTTCCTGCCTGCATAGAGTTTCCTGTTCCTTTTTCCATTGTTCTTTCGTCTTTCCCGCCATGCTGATTCCTTTATACCGGCTCTGCATTTCAATCAGCCGTCCAAGCTCCGACTCCCGCATGGGAGTCAGGGGATGATTCCGCATGGAACTTTCCTCCAAAAGGACACCATTGACATAAAGCTTTCCTTTCTCTACTGTCCTTCCATTGACTGGAAGCGCGGGACACAGTATTGTATATGGGTAACCAAACTTTTCCATCACGGCATCCGCCACAGGTCCAATGTTCCCTTCCTTAGTGGAATCAAAGGTAGAACAGTATTTAAAATACAGCTTCCGGGCGCCCTCCTGAAGCAGCCACCCAAATGCCCGGAGGGAATCAGCTACCGCCTGCACCCTGTCCTGGGTTCTGGATTTTAACGCAATTACAACGGCCTGGGTCCCCTCAGCCACTGTATGACCGTCATCAGGAATCCCATTGTACAGAACAGTCACGAGTCCTGCTTTTACAAAAAAGGATGCCACATCACCTGCTCCTGTAAAATCATCCGCAACACAGCCAATATAAAATTTTTTTTCCATATTCTCGCCCTCCGCTCATTGTTTTTTGTTAAATATAGAGCCCGCAAGCTTACGGACTCTATACACCTGATTTCTATTCATTCCTTGCTTTATCCACAAGTTCAATGATGGGCGCGCACATATCATACTCATCATACATAACAGCTGTTGCCTTCTTAAACTCCTCCAAATCCGGCCGGCATATAGTTACCCCCATATCCTCAATCTGCTTCATACATTCCGTTTCCTGTTCTTTTATGATGCTGCGGCTCTTTAACTTGATTTCCTCACCGGCCTCCTGAATAATCTGTTTCAGCTCATCCGGATAGGACTGATATTCTTCCTCATTAAAATAGAAAGAGCCTTCGTAAGCAACATGGTCGGTCATAACACAGTACGGTGCAACCTCGTAAAACTTCAGGCTAAGGGTCAGCGCAATATCATTTTCCTGCCCCTGTACCACACCGGTCTGAATGGATGTGTACACCTCGCTTAAGGACATGGGAATTGGGGCCGCGCCAAGGCATTCCCAGATTCTCACATAGCCGGGGATATTGGGCACGCGTATCTTAAGCCCCTTCAGGTCGGCCATGGATTCAACCGGAACCGTGCTGGCCAATTCCCGGTTCATTCCATCAATAACAGACACCAGACGGAAGCCGCTCTGCTCTGCCACCATATCGGATACCTCGTCAAAATGATTATCCCAGAACCTGTATTGATGTTCCTTGTTATCATACAGGAAGGGGAGACACCACACATTGAAAATATCATCCACAGCGCTCAGAGAACTGACACCATCCATAACAATATCAATATTTCCCATTTCCAGCCCTTCCAGGGCATCCACCAGCCCTCCCAGCTGTCCTGAGGCAAATACCTCTCCTGTCACTTTACCGCCCGTCTTTTCCTCCACAATATCCAGAAATTCCTGGGAGAGCTGTGTCATATAGTAATCACTGCTCTCTGTGGTTGCCAGTTTCCAGTGATAAGAATAATCCTCTCCGCCCTCAGATGCTTTTCCCTCATCTTCTGCCTTTACCTCAGCTGCTGCCTGATTTTCAGAAGACGGAGCCTCTGTCTTTTTGCCATCAGCCGTTTCGCAGCCCGTCAGCATGGATACTGTCATTGCAGCCATAAGAACCATTGAAATCAATTGTTTCTTCAAACCTTAATCCTCCTATTCTAATTAAACATTGAACGGTTGCCACATAGTTACATTTCCAGCTACATAGTTACATTCCCAAGATGCCCGGAAGCCAGAGCGAGAGGGGTTCCACATATGTGATGACCGCTAGGGCTACGAAACCAGCAATCAAGAATGGGATGGACGCCTTTACCTCCTCCTCAAAAGGAATCTCCGCAATGGCTGCTGCAATATATTGGTTTTCTCCTACTGGCGGTGTCGTAAGGCCCAGCGCCAGATTTACTACCATTATAATCCCAAAGTGGACCGGGTCCACCCCCAGGGAGGTCGCAATCGGCAGTAATATAGGAGTAACTATCAGAATACCCGCTACAGATTCTATGAACATGCCAATAAAAATGAATATCAGATTTGCTACCAACAGGAAGATATACTTATTGCCGGCAATGGCGCTGATGGCTTTCCCCAGAAGGCTGGATACACCTGCGCTGGTCAGCAGCCAGCTGAATGCGCCGGACGCGCCTACCACGATCATGACAAGAACCGTATTCACGATAGCGCCGCCCATAATATTTCCAATATTTTGTAAATTTATTTCCTTATACCAGAAAGCTCCCGCTAAAAATCCGTAGGTGGCTGCCACCGCACCGGCTTCTGTAGGCGTGAAAATACCTCCGTAAATGCCCCCCAGAATGATAGTCGGCACCAGAAGTGCTGGTATTGCGTCCAGAAACGCCGTCCCCAGCTCCTTAAAGGTGAATGTGTTCATCTGGCTGATTTTTCTCTTTTTTGCCTGGTATGCGATTGTTACCATCAAGAAAAGGGCCAGCACAATTCCCGGAACGATCCCGGCCATGAACAGCTTACCGATGGACGTGGATGAGCAGACACCGTACATAATCATGGTAATACTGGGCGGGATAATAACACCCAAAGCGCCTGCAACCGCCTGGATACCAGCTACAAAATCCGCAGGATATCCGCGCTTCTTCATCTCTGGAATCAATGTGGAACCGATAGCTGCTGTGGTCGCTGCGGCAGAGCCGGACAGTGCGCCGAAAAATGCAGAGGCTACCACGATTACATGGGCCAGACCTCCTGCCATCCAGCCCACCAGGCAATCTGCCAAACGCACGATTCGTTTGGACATTCCCCCCACCTCCATCAGCTTTCCGGCCAGCATGAAGAAGGGGATAGCCATAAGAGTAAAGGAGTCAACAGAAGCATACGTTCTCTGGGCTAATGTGGCCACCTTCATCCCACTGCCAAGCATTATAAGTGCGGTAGGCAGTCCTATGGAGACAACCAGAGGGACGTTCAGAAACAGTAAAAGCAGCAGAAGTGAAAACAAAATTAAGGTTACGGTCAAAGAAGACATTTATGCATTTCCCCCTTCCTCTTGTGTATCTGTACTGTGGTATGCCTTCAAGCCTTCCTTCACTGCAAAAATACAGCAGGACAAGCCACAGTATACCAGAGAGATGAGCGTGATTGCATAAGGAACTTGTGTAATCGGGTATGTCTGTCCTTTACTGATTGTCATTTTCATATATGAAGCCGCAGATACCCCCAACAGGCCAAAGTACACAATCATAAACATCATGGCGGCAATATCAGTAATCCTTCTTCCCTTTTTCTTAAACAGCTTTTTTACAAAGAAATCCACCCGGATCAGACCGCCGTTTTTAAAAGCATAGCTGGCACCGGCAAATGTAGCCCACACAAGCATCCAGCGGGCCACTTCCTCGGTCCATGACAGAGGATTGCCCATAAGCCGGAAAATGATTTGTATTAGAATTACAACAATCATTGCCACCAATACAATAGAAGAAACTATCAGGTCAAAATGGAACTTTTTCATATCCGCTCCTCCTTACCATTACAGAAACCTGTGCTCTGCCTCCAGCACAGCCGTTTTCAGGATATCCACTGCAAAGTCCATCTCCTCCTCATCCAGAATCAAGGGCGGGGAAATCTGCAGCGCTTCCCCTGCAATGCCATCTGCGGTCCCTGTCACGCCTGAACTGATTAACAGCCCATGGTCAAAACAGTATCCCGCTAAAAAGCCGGACACATTTTTCTCCGGGTCAAAGGGTTCTTTCTTCTTCCGGTCTTTCACCAGTTCAATTCCAATCAACATACCGACCCCTCGTATATCTCCAATCAACGGTGAATCACCTAAGGCTTCCTTTAATTTTCCCAGGAATACTTCCCCTTCTTTTGCCGCCCTCTCCACCAGGTTGTTATTCACGGTATAGGAAAGAACTGCGCTGGCTCCTGCACAGACCAGAGGATTCCCGGCAAACGTAAAGCTATGTATCAGATTTTTACTGCCCTTCTCAAACGCGTCCACCACCTTCTTATGAGCAATGACCGCTCCAATGGGCACATATCCGCCTCCCAGACCTTTGGCCACGCTGATCAGATCTGGCACAACACCAAAATGGTCCATAGCAAAATTCTTTCCAGTCCTTCCAAAGCCGGTAATAACCTCGTCCACACAAAACAGAACGTTGTATTTATCACAGATTTCCCGGATTCGCTTCATATATTCTATGGGAGGCATGGTAGCACAGGATGTGGTTCCCACAATAGGCTCTATCAGAAATGCCGCCACCGTATCCGGACCCTCATATTTAATAATGCGTTCCAGCTCCTCGGCGCAGGGCAGCCCGCATTCCGGATACGACAGCCCGTATGGACAGCGGTAACAATTACACTGTGCGATATGGGGCATCTTCATCAGGTAATTATCATATTTCTCCCTCCAGGATGGCCTTCCTCCATATGTCAGGGTAGCGATTGTATTTCCATGGTAGCTCTGCCAGCGGCTGATAATTTTATATTTTCCCGGTCTGCCTGCCTCTATCTGGTACTGCCTTGCAATCTTGCCCATGGATTCCACGGCCTCGGAACCTCCGGAGCAGAAAAATACCTTATCCATACCTTCAGGTGACAGTTCAATAATCTGATGGGACAGACGCTCCTTCGCCTCGCTGGTAAAAGTTCCGCCATACACATAGGAAACATTGGAAGCCTGCTGGTACATGGCGTCAATAACCTCTTTTATACCCTGGCCAATATTGGTAACTGCTATCCCGGCCGCACAGTCCAGATATTTTTTTCCGTCCGTGTCATAAACCCAGGACCCCTCTGCCCTTTCTACACACTTGTACTTCTTGTCCAGATTCGCATAGAATACATTACTCATACCTACCTTTACCTCCTTGAAATGTTAAATCTAAAATTTCACATTGTGTAAAAACAAAAATGTAAATTCTGTCTCATGCATATTTACATTTTTGTAATTTTATTTAATTAATCTCATCAAAGCAATCCATAATTTCATTCTTTGTATTACGGATATCCTGTGCAATTAACTCAATGCACTTATCCAGCAGATGCTGCTTTAATGCCTCAATCAGTTGGCAGTGTATCTTGATTTCATAATGAAATTTTTCCAGCGGCGCACTATTCACATTGTATGTAATATGGAGTATGCGTATCCGTTTCGTCAAATCAATCAGATTCTTGATTTCATCCCCTATGATTTTTGGACATAAGTCAATCAGATATTCGTGGAATCTCATTTCTATGTCAAAAAAATCCTCCACCAGCCGCTTCTTAGCCATGAGGCCGCCATCTGGTTCAATAATCAGAAGTTTCCTGAATTCATCTCCAAAACCGTCAAGCACCTTCATGTCCGCAATACTTATGACCTCCCGTATTACCTGGCTCTCCAATGCCTCGCGGAAATTAAAAATGCAGCTTAGTTCCTCCTTGCTCAGCTCCCTTACATAGCTTCCGCTTCTGGGATTAATGATAACATACCCATCCTTATTCAGAGATTTCAGGGCATTGGTCACCGGGGTACGGCTGACTCCCAGAGAATTACTCAGGAAATCCACATCCAGCTTCTCATTGGGCTTGAGCTCATTATTAATTATTTTCGCTTTAATCTCTTCATATATCAGCTCATTCAAGCTGCTGTATTTTACTTTATTAAACATGTTCCTCGCTTACTG
>OLIH01001027.1_pt1 | contig 10556 bp, 11 predicted proteins | sample 1609721 | NCBI WGS metagenome assembly OLIH01 (sample SAMEA4350157, study PRJEB24818) | metagenome | biome: human; feature: gut; material: faeces | place: Denmark | collected 2013-09
CGTTATTTACAGCGTGTTGAGGAAAAAATGTTGACAAAGACGATAAGTATTCCGTTTAGACGACTTAAACAGACGCCAGAGGATTTCTATATTGTTGTAAAACAATTCAGCATCGAATGTAAAAAACAAGGATTTGGCGACGGACCTATTGTGCAGAATACGATAGAGCAAAAAGAAATAGAAGAAGTCGATACAATCACAGCGGTTGTTGTTGGAGCGAGTACAGATTTGGAAATCTGTCAAAGAATGGAGACAGGGGATGTCTGCATATATGGAAAAACGAAGAATGGTAAGATTGCGCGGCCGTTGGAATGGAATGATGATGCAGCAAAAACATTTCGGGAAAAGATGGAGAGAGCTGTTGAAATAAAACGTACAGTGGACTATATATAAAAAGATGACACAATAGTAATTGCAGAAACAGTGCTAAAACAGTTTATACGAGGGAGATAAATATGGAAGGAATGAAACCCATAAAAATTTATTCATGTGCAGACCGTGTGGATGCAGACATGATCACGGAGACGCTCAATGAGCGCGGGATTCCGGCTTATTCCGAGTCAAAGGGCAGCGGAGATTATATGAATATTTATATGGGAGCATCAATGTTCGGAAATGACATTTATGTAAATGAAAAGGATGCGGACAGGGCAAAAGAAATTGTTGAGGCTCTGACATTGTCTCTCGAGGAAAAAACGGATGAGGCAGATGGGGATATTCCTGCCCGGTCGTCAGATAAAAGGCTCCACGTTGTGCGGATCATCTCACTGATTGCGGCTGTGCTGGTGGTGATCGGGGCGGTGGTGCCATCTCTTATAGATATTCTCTTCGGGTAAAAAGTGTACAGTTTGAGAGCGGTTTATATCTGTAAAACAGTAACAAAAATCAACCACCTGCAACGAAAACTCTTACATTAATACTGAAATTGTGTTAAAATATATCATAGTGAGACCATTGAAAGGCCGTTACAGCGTTGTATCGGTCTTTCTTTGACTATACTTTGAGGAAAACGGCAAAACTTACATGTAATACAAGAAGAAGGAGGAATTGGATGCTCAGCAGAGGAGATGCGGTAGTCTATAAGTGCAGGGGCCTGTATAAGGTGGAAGATATCGGAACGCTTAATTTTTCTTTTGTGGACAACAGCAAGCAGTACTATACACTTCAGTCTGTGGAAGATGCAGGGGATAAGGCGTATGTTCCGGCGGATGACGAGACAAATATCCGGCGTCCGGTGAGCCGGGACGAGGCGCTTGATCTTATCAGGCGGATGCCGCAGATTGAAGTGCTCCAGGTGAAAAATGAAAAGTTCCGCGAGCAGGAATACAAGGAATGTATTTCTGATTTCTGCCCGGAAAACTGGGTGAAAGTCCTGAAAACGACCTACAAAAGGACGAAGAGCAGAGGGAGTGTTACGAGTCTTGACCGAAAGTATCAGATGCTTCTTGAACATGCACTGTACAGTGAATTTGCTTTTGCCCTGGGCATTCCTGCTTCGGAGATGCAGAGCTTTATTGCAAGCCATGTGGAAACGGAGAGCGGGAACAAGGCGTGATGAACCATTGAGCTGCATCTTGCGTAAATGACAGGTGCATGATATACTTCTCCTGATAATATTTTGTTAGGAGGAGTTATTTTTTATGGACGCGGACCCTGCGGGGAACACTATTTTATTTGACTTGTTACTATTGTTGTTTTTCACTTTGATGAATGCTTACTTTGCCGGAGCCGAGATGGCGGTCGTATCTGTCAATAAGAACAGAATACGAAGTCTTGCGGAAGAGGGCAATAAGAAAGCAAAAGTGATCGAGGGACTTTTTGAGGATTCTACGAAGTTCCTTTCTACGATTCAGGTGGCGATTACATTTGCAGGATTCTATTCATCGGCTTCTGCGGCATCGAGTATTTCACCGGTGCTTGGCACATGGATGAGCAGTATGGGAATACCGTACAGCGGCGCTATCGCTCATAACGGCGTGACACTGCTTCTGATGTTTTTCAACCTTGTGTTCGGTGAACTTGTGCCGAAGCGGATTGCGCTTCAGAAGGCGGAAGCTTTCAGTATGATGACGGTTATGCCGATTCACTACATTTCCATCATATTGTCGCCGTTTATCAAGCTGCTTTCAGTTTCGACAAAACTGGTGCTGAAGCTGCTTCACATGAAGACGGAGGATCAGGAGGAGGCTGTCACGGAAGAGGAGATCAAGGCTCTTCTCAAGATGGGAAATGAGAGCGGTACATTTGATGATGATGAGCGAGAGATGATCGATTCTGTATTTGCATTCGATGACAGGACGGCAAGGGAAATCATGGTTCCGAGACGTGATGTGGTCACCATTGATATTAATGAACCGTTTGAAGAGCTGATCGATGAGATCCTTGAGACAAGACATAACAGGATACCTGTGTATGAGGAGAACATCGACAATATCATCGGCGTGCTCCATGTCAAGGATGTAATGATCGAATTACGGAAGAACAGCCTTGAGCAGATGAATATCAGAGAGATGCTGCACGAGCCGTTTTTCGTACCGGAGACAAAAGAGGCGGATGAACTTTTCCGTACTATGCAGGAAGCAAGACATCATATGGCGATCCTGGTAGATGAATACGGAGGGTTTTCAGGTATCGTTACGATCGAGGATCTGGTCGAGGAGATCATGGGTGATATTAATGAAGAATATGAAGAGGTCGTTCCGGAGGTCGAAGCTGTCAGCGAGGATGAGTACCGGCTGGACGGCGGAATCCTGATCGATGATCTCAACGAGGAGCTTGGCCTGAAACTGGAGACGGAGAACTACGATACACTTTCCGGATATCTGATCGAGAAGCTGGGACATATACCTGCGAAAGAAGACAGAGATGTGATCGAAGAGGACAATCTGATCTTCTCGGTAGAGGAAGTGAAGGATAACAGGATCAGCAGAGTCAGTCTGAAAATACTGCCGAAGCAGGAAGCTGAGGATGAAGACGAGGAGCGCGAGGGAAGAAAGAAACAGCGGCGCGCGTCCGAGGAGGAAGAAGATAAAGATTGAAAGGAGATGCAGTGAGATGAAGATGCTGTCAATTGAGGAGGAGCTTAGGAACAATTCGTATCCCGGAAGAGGGATCATTATTGGAAAGACACCGGACGGGAAGAAAGCTGTCACAGCGTATTTTATCATGGGACGCAGTGAAAACAGCCGGAATCGTATATTTGTGGAGGACGGAGAGGGAATCCGCACGCAGGCGTTCGATCCGTCGAAGCTGACAGACCCGAGCCTGATCATTTATGCTCCGGTCAGAGTACTGGGCAATAAGATCATTGTGACAAACGGCGATCAGACAGATACGATCTATGAGGGAATGGACAAGCAGCTCACATTTGAACAGACCCTTCGTTCAAGAGAGTTTGAGCCTGACGGACCGAACTACACGCCGCGCATCTCCGGAATCATGCATATAGAAAACGGTTCCTACAATTATGCGATGTCCATTTTGAAGAGTAATAACGGAAATCCCGAGAGCTGCAACCGCTATACATTTGCATATGAGAATCCGGCGGCGGGAGAAGGACATTTTATCCACACTTATATGTGCGACGGAGATCCGCTGCCGAGCTTTGAGGGTGAGCCGAAACTGATCGGAATTCCGGATGATATGGACGCGTTCACAGAGCTTTTGTGGAACAGCCTGAATGAGGACAATAAGGTTTCTCTTTTTGTCCGCTATATCGATATTGAGACAGGAAGCTATGAGACTAAGATTGTAAATAAGAACCAGTAATCGAGATAAAACTTAAAGGAGCGGATGAAAAGATGAAAGAATTAGAACTTAAATATGGATGTAACCCGAATCAGAAACCGTCAAAGATTTATATGAGTGACGGTAGCGACCTGCCGATCACAGTGCTGTGCGGGCGTCCGGGATATATTAATTTTCTCGATGCGTTCAACGGCTGGCAGCTTGTATCCGAACTTAAGAAAGCAACCGGGCTTCCGGCGGCTACATCATTTAAACACGTATCTCCGGCCGGCGCGGCGGTAGGACTTCCGCTGTCAGAGACGCTTGCGAAGATCTACTGGGTAGATGATCTGGGAGAGCTTTCTCCACTTGCCTGCGCGTATGCGAGGGCGAGAGGCGCGGACCGCATGTCTTCTTTCGGAGACTTTATCGCGCTTTCTGATGTATGTGACGTAGATACGGCAAGGCTCATAAAGAGAGAAGTGTCCGACGGTGTGATCGCACCGAGGTATGAGCCGGAAGCGTTGGAGCTTTTAAAACAGAAGAAAAAAGGAAATTACAATATTATCCAGATTGATCCGGACTATGTACCGGCTCCGCTGGAGCACAAGGAAGTGTACGGCATCACATTTGAGCAGGGAAGAAATGAGCTCAATATTGACAAAGATTTCTTTTCAAATGTGGTAACGGAGAATAAAGAACTTACAGACGCGGCAAAGATGGATCTGGCAATCTCTATGATCACTCTGAAATATACCCAGTCCAATTCTGTCTGCTACGTAAAGGACGGACAGGCGATCGGTATCGGCGCAGGACAGCAGTCCCGTATCCACTGTACACGTCTTGCGGGTCAGAAAGCAGACAACTGGTGGCTCAGACAGTGCCCGAAGGTGATGGAACTGCCGTTCAAAGACGGTATCAAGCGCGCGGACAGGGATAATGCCATTGACCTGTACATTGGCGAGGAATATATGGATGTACTCGCGGACGGCGCATGGGAGAATATCTTTACAGAGAAACCGGAAGTATTCACCCGTGAGGAGAAACGCGCGTGGCTTGATAAGCTGACAGACGTTTCTCTCGGTTCCGATGCGTTCTTCCCGTTTGGTGACAACATTGAGCGCGCTCACAAGAGCGGTGTGAAATATATCGCGCAGCCGGGCGGTTCAGTAAGAGATGACAATGTCATTGCCACATGCAACAAGTACGGCATGGTTATGGCATTTACAGGTATCCGCCTGTTCCACCACTAATTGAAACTGCCGTTCAGAAGAAAGAGGATGTCTTTATGATATTGGAGACGAGAAGTCCTGAAGAGACATTTAATGTAGGAAGAAAACTTGGAGAACACGCGATTCCCGGGCAGGTATTTACCCTGACCGGGGATCTTGGCGTGGGGAAAACAGTATTTACGCAGGGGCTGGCCAAAGGGCTTGGGATAGAAGAACCGGTCAACAGCCCTACATTTACGATCGTACAGGTGTATGAGGAGGGAAGACTCCCTTTCTATCATTTTGACGTGTACCGGATCGGTGATGTAGAAGAGATGGAAGAAGTCGGGTTCGAAGATTATATCATGGGAGACGGAGTCTCTCTGATCGAGTGGGCAAACCTGATCGAGGAGATACTTCCGGAGAAGCGCATGGATATTCTGATCGAGAAAGATCTTGAGCAGGGATTTGACTACCGGAAGATCACGATAAGCGAATCGGATTCGCGGTAAACGGTTCTGCAGATCATGCAGAGAACGAGATTACAGAAAGCGGGACAGACTATGAGAGTATTGGCGATAGACAGTTCGGGGCTGACAGCCACGGTGGCGATTGTGGAGGATGACCAGACGATCGCTGAATATACGACAAATTACAAAAAGACACATTCGCAGACACTGCTTCCCATGATCGATGAAATGGTAAGGATGGTCGATGCGGATCTGGCGGAAATCGATGCCATTGCAGTGGCGGGAGGACCGGGATCGTTTACCGGGCTGAGGATCGGCTCTGCTACGGCCAAAGGACTGGGTCTTGCTCTGGACAAGCCGCTCATTCATGTGCCTACGGTGGATGCTATGGCTTACAGTCTGTATGGCTGTGAGGATATTATATGTCCGATCATGGATGCGCGGAGAAAACAGGTGTATACCGGGCTTTATTCGTTTTCGCATAAGAAAAACGAAGATGGAAATCTGTATGACGAGCCTGTCTTTCAAGTGCTCCGTATGCAGATGGCGGTTCCGGTAGAGGAGCTGATCCGTCATCTGAACGTTTACAGACGGCGGGTTGTATTTCTGGGAGACGGCGTGCCTGTCTATGCGGATATGCTGGCAGAAGGACTCAAAGTGCCATATTCTTTTGCACCGTCCTTTATGAACCGTCAGAGAGCGGCAGCAGTAGGAGCTCTCGGGATCTGTTACTACGAGGCTGGCAGGTATGAGACGGCTGCCGAGTTTAAGCCTGAGTATCTGAGAAAATCGCAGGCTGAGCGTGAGAGGGCTGAGCGTGAGAAAAACGCGGTTCCAAAGGTGCGCAGGATGACGATGGAAGACGGCGCTGCAGTAGCAGAGATGGAGCATCAGTTGTTTCCGGATTCATGGAGCGAGAAATCTATACTGGAGACACTGGAACAGCCGAACACAATCTGTCTGATGGCGGAAAAAGCGGGACGGACAGCAGGCTATCTTCTGGTTTATACAGCGGCTGGTGAAGCTGAGATTGCCCGGATCGCTGTGGTGAAGGAACTGCAGCGGCAGGGGGTAGCCCGTGCGCTGCTCGCAGAGCTGGAATCAGTCTGCGGATCAGAAGGGATTAAAAAGATCCTCCTGGATGTGCGCTGCGGAAATGCTGCGGCAAGAGCACTCTATGCTGCGGCGGGCTTTAAGGAGGACGGCATTCGGCAGCGGTTTTATGAAAATCCGGTGGAAGACGCGGTCCTCATGAGCAGAGAACTGGAAATCAACGCATAACAGCGGCAGCAGTTTCCACTATCAATCGAAGTGCCGATTCGATATACTGTAGGCGTAGCAAAAAGAAAAAATGTTTACTGCCGTCCGGCGGTCCCGTTGGGAACGGCGGAGACACAGGAGGAGATTGTATGCGCCAGTATCAATTAAAAGAGACAAAAGAAATAAATAAGATTGTCTGCAATCAGTGCGGGAAAGAGATAAGTGTCGTGGACGGAACTCCGAGAGAGGGAGTCTTCAGCGTAGATTATACGTGGGGATATTTTTCGGACAAAGACGGGGAAAAACACAGTTTTGATCTGTGCGAATCCTGCTATGACAAGCTTCTCTCTTCCTTTCAGCTGCCTGCAGATATAGAGGAATAAGACAGAGGAAATATATGTTAGATGTTTGTTTGCTTGGGTGCGGGGGCATGATGCCGCTCCCTTACCGCTATCTCACAGCGCTGATGACCCGTTTCAACGGCAGCAGCATGCTCATTGACTGCGGCGAGGGCACCCAGATTGCGTTAAAAGAAAAAGGATGGAGCTTCAAACCTATTGATGTTATCTGTTTTACCCACTATCACGGAGACCATATCAGCGGGCTCCCTGGTCTGCTTCTTACCATGGGAAATGCAGACAGGACCGAACCCCTGACGATGATTGGACCAAAAGGTCTGGAACGCGTAGTGGGCTGTCTTCGTGTGATCGCACCGGAACTTCCGTTCCCGATCATATATAAAGAGATTCAGGGCGCGGAGCAGACGTTTGAGATGAACGGCTACCGTATCAAAGCTTTCCGTGTCAACCACAATGTACTATGTTACGGATACACGATGGAAATCGACCGGGCAGGCAAGTTTGACGCCGCAAAGGCGAAAGAGCGGGATATCCCACTGAAATACTGGAGCCGTCTGCAGGGCGGTGAGACGATTGACAACGAAGACGGGCATTTTACCCCGGATATGGTATTAGGCCCTCCCCGCAAAGGAATTAAACTGACTTATACGACGGATACGCGTCCTACAGACTCTATCCGCCGGAATGCCGAAAAGTCGGATCTGTTTATCTGTGAGGGGATGTATGGAGACAAAGACAAAGCCGCAAAGGCGTCGGAGTATAAGCATATGACGTTTTATGAGGCGGCAGAGCTTGCGCGTACGGCGCAGGTGAAAGAAATGTGGCTGACACATTACAGCCCGTCCCTGACAAGGCCGGAACCGTACATGGATGACGTGCGGAAAATATTCCCGGCGGCAAAGGCGGGAAAAGACGGAATGTCGGCGGAACTGATGTTTGAAGATTGAGAGGCGTGACATGAAAGAAATCAGAGATCTGAATATCCTTGCGATCGAGAGCTCCTGTGATGAGACGGCAGCCGCGGTTGTACACAATGGCAGAGAGGTGTTGTCAAACATCATTTCATCCCAGGTTGACCTGCATAAGCTGTATGGCGGAGTGGTCCCTGAGATTGCATCGAGAAAGCATATTGAGAAGATTAACCAGGTTATCGAAGAAGCACTAAAAGAAGCGGACGTGACACTGGATGATATAGATGTGGTGGGCGTGACCTACGGCCCGGGGCTTGTCGGCGCTCTTCTGGTAGGTGTTGCAGAGGCGAAGGCTATTGCGTTCGCAAGGCATCTTCCGCTTGTCGGAGTTCATCATATTGAAGGACATATTTCGGCAAATTATATCGAGCATCCGGATCTGGAACCGCCGTTTCTGTGTCTTGTTGCGTCCGGCGGACATACGCATCTGGTCTGCGTGCGGGAATATGGCAAATACGAGATTCTCGGGCGTACAAGAGATGACGCTGCGGGAGAAGCGTACGATAAAGTGGCGCGCGCGATCGGTCTGGGCTATCCGGGCGGACCGAAGATTGACCGGATAGCGAAAGAGGGAAATTCGGATGCCATAAAGTTCCCGAAAGCGCATATTGACGGTGCTGAGTATGACTTCAGTTTCAGCGGTCTGAAGTCGGCGGTACTGAATTATATCAATGGATGCAAAATGAAAGGCGAGAGTTTTGACCCTGCGGACATCGCGGCTTCTTTCCAGAAAGCGGTGGTAGAAGTGCTGGTAGAGAACTCTATGAAAGCAGTAGAAGATTACGGAATGTACAAATTTGCCATTGCCGGGGGCGTGGCATCCAATACGGCTCTTCGCGCGGCGATGAAACAGGCGTGTGAAGAGAAAGGCGTGAAGTTCTATCACCCGTCACCTATCTACTGTACGGATAATGCGGCGATGATCGGAGCTGCGGCATTCTACGAGTATCTTGCGGGAACACGGCACGGATGGGATTTGAATGCGGTGCCGAACCTTAAGCTGGGAGAAAGATAAAAACATGGATGAGAAAAAATATTGTACTGCTGTCGTACTCGCTGCAGGAAGCGGTAAACGGATGGGTACAAAAGTACATAAGCAGTACCTGCTTCTGGTAGGGAAACCCGTACTTTATTATTCGCTTCGTGCTTTTGAAGCTTCCCGGCTGATTGACGAGATTATTCTCGTGTGCGGCGCGGGAGAGGAAGGCTACTGCCGGAGGGAGATTGTAGAAAAATACGGTATATCTAAAGTGCACAAAATTATTGCCGGAGGCGCAGAACGGTATAATTCTGTCTGGAACGGGCTTCAGGAGACGAAAGAAGGGTATGTCTATATTCATGACGGGGCACGCCCGTTTGTCGATGATAAAATGATAGAGCGGGCTTATGAGTGTGTGTCAGAATACCATGCCTGTGTGGCGGGAATGCCGTCTAAAGATACAGTTAAGATCGCAGCGCCTGACAATGTGGTATCCGAGACGCCTGACCGCAGCAGTGTGTGGATCGTGCAGACGCCGCAGGTATTTGACGCGGAGCTTATTAAGAAAGCATATGCTATGCTGATGGATCAGAAGGAGATTAATGTAACAGATGATGCTATGGCTGCAGAGCAGATGCTGGGGTGTCCGGTCAGGCTGTTTTACGGCTCTTATGAGAACATTAAAATCACAACACCGGAAGATCTTGAAATTGCAGAAGTATTTTTGAAAAGAAAGTCTTGACATACATTTTATATATGTGATAGAATAATCCACGTCGCACGGAGAAATGAAGATAATTGTTTCTTGATGGACAGCGTAAATTGAATATCGTTGTATTAACGGCGAGTATATGGAGAGGTATCGAAGTGGTCATAACGAGGCGGTCTTGAAAACCGTTTGTCCGAAAGGGCGCGTGGGTTCGAATCCCACCCTCTCCGCTTTGGAGAAGTACCCAAGCTGGCCGAAGGGGCTCCCCTGGAAAGGGAGTAGGTCGTTAGTAGCGGCGCGAGGGTTCAAATCCCTCCTTCTCCGTTTGGTGTTATCCACTATGACTACTGGATTGGTCCGGTAGTTTTTTTATCCCTCAGATGAACTTCCGGGGAAATGATGAGATGATTACAGGTGTAAAATCTATATGAATAGTGTGATAATATCAAGTAAAATACCATATATGGTGTCAAATGTATTAGGTTGAAAAAAGTTGAAAAAACTTGTAGAAAACAGTTGACATATGGCATACAGAGTGGTATTATGTTTAAGCTGACTCGTGAGGGACAGCAAAAAACAAAAGAAAATAAAAAAGTTCTTGACAAAGCAAAACAGATTTGATAAAATATTAAAGCTGTCGCTTAAGGGAGAACGACAGGAACCTTGATAACTGAACAATAGACAACAACCCTTGAAAATTTCTTTGAAGAGAAAATTTCTAAGAACGGTTCATACGAACCAAACACAGTAAAAAGGGAAGAATTAGCTAGTAGTTAGTTCTGAACTTGGAACAAACATTTTTAACGAGAGTTTGATCCTGGCTCAGGATGAACGCTGGCGGCGTGCCTAACACATGCAAGTCGAGCGAAGC
>OLIH01001032.1_pt1 | contig 10527 bp, 9 predicted proteins | sample 1609721 | NCBI WGS metagenome assembly OLIH01 (sample SAMEA4350157, study PRJEB24818) | metagenome | biome: human; feature: gut; material: faeces | place: Denmark | collected 2013-09
GTATATTCTGCACCGACAAATACACACCGTCAGCACCGCCCTCCCGGATCACTGACTGCGCCAGATCAGCCACATCCTCCGCCAGAACATCCATAACATACTTCAAAGCTTTCGGATCCTCTTTCATAAACCGCACCACCGCTGCTTTTGCATCATCTCCCGTCTGCTGGAACTCGATGCACCGGGCCGGTGAAAACAGATTATAAAAGACCATTTTCTGATCCTTATACTTATCCGTCAGAATCCGGCACAATTCAATCTGTTTTTGAATCCACGGAGATGAATGCCCCAGCGGACGGATATGGGACGCATCCCGGATAGAGCGGAGTCCATGCAGCTCCGGGTGGGGATACAGAAAAAATCCATCCGTCATAACCTTAATAAAATCAGGATCCCAGGACCGGCAGAAAGATTCATGTCCCTGAATATTATCCTCCCACGCTTTCGGATCAGACAATGCATCCGCATGCCGCTGATCCTGAAGAAAATGATGCCAAAACCCTACCGGAACCCGGTCCGCCGGCTTACCCTGAAGCGCAGCCTCTACCAACTCTCTTTTTGTCTGTCCCATATTATCCCTCCTGGTTTTCAGCGTCTCCGCCGGCATGATCCGTCAGAACCGCCCACTCTGCAAAACAAACACCATAATGATCCGCCGCTGTCAGAAAACAGGAAACAGAGAGAATGGAAAGGCCGTGCAGACTCGGAAAAATCCCGAACCCCTTTCCCTCTCTCTGCTGTAAACACACCGGCAGCACCTGTCATAAATTTCCGCCGCACCATGCCGGACAGGACAGAAGCCGCAGGCAGCCTTACTTCTTACTTATCAAGCAGCTTGAACAAATCTGCATGATACCATTTTTCAGAAATCTTGGACAATGTTCCGTCTTCTTTCAGCTTTTTGAGCGCTGCATCAATTTCTTCCGCCAGCTTCTTCTCATTCTTATTCACCAGGATCACCGTCTTGTTGACCTGAATGGCCTCAGGAAGCGCCACAACTTCGAAATTATCCTTCTGTGCCAGTGCTTCCATGCCCACATTATTCGGATAAATCAGATAATCATACTGTCCTGTCAGCAAAGAATTAACCTTTTCTGCCGGGGTCAGCCCGTCCTGCACCGGAACCATATCGCCCAAAATCTTATTGTTCTTTTCATTCCAGTCTGTCAAAATCCGGAAAGCGCCGCCGTTGGGACGGTTTGGAACCATCTTCAATTTTGCATTGGCCACATCCGTAAGATTCTTATAACTGCCGGCCTTGTCCTTAGGCATATAGATAACCAGAGCACTGGCTCCGATCGGATTCTCCGGAATCAGGTACATCTCCTGTCTCTTTTTATTGACATAATACCCTTCTGTAGCGGCCTTGGCATCACCTGATTCCATCATGACATCCTCTGTGGCCGGGGGCACTGCCTGAATCTCCATGGTATAACTCTTCAAATTCTGATTCACTGCCTGAAGAACATCATATTCATATCCCTGAATCTTGCCATTTTCATCCTGCCAGGACAGAGGCGGCTCTGTAGCAGACACCACGACCTTCACCGGCGTTTTCCCGCCTGCGGCTGAAGCCGCCGGCTGTGAACTGCCTTCACTGCTCCCGCAGCCCGCCAGTCCCACAGCTGCTCCCAGAATTAATAACCCCGCTGCATAAGTCTTCCACTTTTTCATAGTCATCCTCCTGTTATCTATATGTTTAAGTCAATAATGAATAACATATAATCATAATACATCAAACTGCCCCTTCCGTCCACAGAAAATCCTGTCATCGGAGGCCTGTCCCTCAAAAAATTCAGAGCTCCTGCCCTCCCTTCTTCTCTTTTTCTTTACAACAAAAAATCCCCCATCCCACTAAGGGACGGAGGACCCGTTTTTCCACCCAAATTCGCCCATACGTCACCGCACCGGCCTTGTCAGGTACTATTTCTGTCAGAAACATACCCCAGCGCTGTATCGGGCGCTCCCGGCTTTCCCTACTTCCTTCCATTCAGGAAAACCAGCTCCAAGATGCACTTCACCGAAAATACCCTGCACCCTTTTTCACCATTCCGGGCTCTCTGCCGCATGCTTTTTCGATTACTCTTCTCTTCTCAGCCAAAACTACATCAACTGATCAGCAGTCAATGCAACTATTGAATTGAAATCATTGTAACATCGGTCTGTATTCCTGTCAACCGCAAAAAAGCAGTCTGCAGTGTTTGTGTGGAACGCACGTGATATTGTCACAGCAGTAACGCAAATGAATTTGTCACCTTTTTGTATATCCCGTATACTATCTCCAATATGAATGAGGAGGCAGTACGATGAGAAAGGTCGTTTTAACAATGTATGAAGATTATCAATACCAGAAAGTAAAGAACTGCGTTGATCAAAACGGTAATTTTAAACGTCTATGTTGTCAGCTTCATTGTTCACAAAGAACCGGCCGACGCAAAATGGCCGGATATAAACTCCATGGGAAAGCTTTTTTCCGTCATAAGAACCATTTCCATAAACCTGCCTCTGCTATTCCCGAATCACTCCGCCCCAAATTCTTCAGATTTACAATACTGACTATTATGATGCCAATTTTCTCATTTCCATGAATCTAAAGCAGATCTTTCCCCTTGCTGACAAATCACACATCCCCTGCATCCATCACTGAATATCCCCGCCAGATCAGCTCCCTGGCAAGAAATCCCTGCCCGGAAATTAAAGTACCCGTAAAATGGCCGTCATAGATCTGACGCACACCGCAGGTAGGACTTCGTGACTGCAGAATAATCAAATCAGGAGACTCCCTCTCAATCAGGTCAATCGCGCGCTGCACACCCAGATGATAAACAAAATCCATATCTCTGCCGTCACTGTCCACCATCTTTCCATCCCGTATCTCTGCACATTTTCTCGGTATACCAAGTCCTGCCATAACCTCTGGGCACAAAGCGGTCACCTCATGTCCCGCCACAAAACGGATTACCCGGTCATTGAGATTATTCTTTCCGTTATACTTGCAGTCGGATCCCAGCAAACAGGCACTGACAATGATTTTCATACGAAAGACCCATCCCTTCCAACATAATAGCCTTCGATTTATAATCATCATTATACCATCTTACCAAAACCCGGCTCTGCGCTTTTGCTGTCCGGACTTTTTTCCAACTATGGCAGGCAAATCATACCCTTGCCCTGTTGGATATCGATCTTTGTCCCGTATGTTTCACAAAGAGCACCTATATGCCGGAGGATTTGTTCCGCTTCTGTGTTCTCTGCAAGAGCCGGAATTCCTTTCTCGGAATAACTTCCTTTAAAATGCAGCGTTAACGGAAACAATTCAACACGTGTCAGCCTTCCTTCATGAAATGTTACAGAAACAGCGGCCGACTCATATACACGGCTGTCAGCGGCAAGGCCTCTCGTCCCATGGAGGCTGCGGCAGTCCAGACCGTCCGATACAGTATTGGTGGAATCCAGATTGTACAAATGATAAAACTCTGCCGGCTGCCTCTCCATAGACTCATTTTCAAAAATGAAATTGCCAATGCCATAGAAAATCGGCAGACCCTTGTAAATTTCAACACCTCTCCAAATATGGGGCCCGTGACTCACAAACATATGCGCCCCATGATCAATGCATAAATGGGCAAATTCACTCATAAAATCGGCAGGGCGGGTCTTATCCATCCCTTTCCGTTCATGTCCGTGGCTGCTTACAATCACAATATCCGCCTGACGTCTGGCCTCATCAATGGCCTTGACAATACGCCGGGCATCCTCCTGATTCATCCGGGTAATTGTACCAGAATGCCGGGATATCTCAAAATGAAGATTTCCTAAATAAAATCCGCCTTCCAGCGGTTTGGAAAATCCTTCCTTTTCATTCAGCATACGGTCATCATTCACTTCTGTGACATCCGCTGCTTTTTTCAAACTTTCCATTTGTTCAGGCAACACCCGATGTATAACATCATAGCGGAGTACATTCGCACCGGGACGCCCCATCACATCCGGACGCTGCTCACCAGCCATTCCCCATACAGGACAGGTTGATGTTACACTAATCAGTGCCACCCGTCCGTGAGGCGTATTCAAATACGCCGGCATAGAAGCTTCGGCCAGATTTTTACCCAGGCCCGCATGGGGAAACCCATAGTCTCCCACACTTTTCAAAGTAGAAAGGACTCCGCCTATATTCCAGTCAATACTATGATTATTGGCACACCCCAGCAGATTGATCCCCAGATCTTTTAAGTCCTCCAATACATCAGGACGGGTGCATGCCCAGGATCCTCCGCTCACCGGCGCCGGATACACATCGAAATGATGAAGCACGACTTCCAGATTGGCCAAATTGACATCATGATCCGCAAAAAAATTCTGAAGTTCTTTAAACCGATGATCCCGCCCTAAATGCTGTGTGATGAAACAATCCCCCACAGACGAAATCGTTATATCAGACATCCATACCGCCTCCCGCCCAGATTATCAATCATTCATGTCGGTCTATATCCCAAATGTCCTCAAGAATTGTCCCACTCATCAGAACATAGGCGGCATAATGTTTTATATATCACCAAAGAACCCCGTGCGATATCCTCCATATCCGCCCATTCCTTTGGATTATGACTGATGCCCTCCCGGCAGGGAATAAAAATCATCCCGCCCGGTGCCATACGCGCCAAATTCATCGTGTCATGCCCTGCCCCGCTTGTCATCACATGATAAGGAATATGGCAGCTCCGGCAAACAGACTCTGCCGTGCGGATTACTGACGGCGCCAGAAGCACAGGTGTTTCATCCGACAAAATCTCAATCTGACATTCCACTTTCCTTTTTTCTGCAATGCACTGAATACGCTCTTTCAGAGAAGACACCATATTGCTTTTATTCTCCGTACTCCGGAGATCTATTCCCAGCTCCACCTGACCTGGTATCACATTCATTACATTAGGTTGGGCTTTCACAATCCCCGTAGTTCCTACAAAAGGATCTCCCGCCTCTGCCGCTGTTTTTTCTACAGCTAAAATAATTTCAGCAGCGGCGCATAAAGCATCCCTTCGCATGCCCATGGGTGTAGCACCAGAATGATCCGCACGTCCTTGAACCGTTGCCTTCAATCTCGTGGGCGCAGCGATTCCCGTCACAATGCCGATCGGTTGATTCAAATTTTCCAGTACACGGCCCTGCTCAATATGCATCTCAAGGCAGGCCCTTACCTGTCCCGGGAAAACAGTCTGACTCACATCTTCCGGATGCAGCCCGCGGCTTTTAAGAACCTCATACAGAGAATTTCCCTCACCGTCCTGGATTTTCTTCATATTTTCCACGTTGATATTTCCGCACATAGCCTTGCTGCCTATCGTAGAAACACCAAAACGGCTGGATTCTTCGCACATATACAGCACAATGTCCAAAGGGTAATCATTCTGGTAACCGCCATCATTCATCATATGCACGGCTTCCAATGCAGCCAGCACACCTGCTGTGCCGTCAAAATTTCCGCCATGAGGCACACTGTCTATATGTGAACCGCAAATCACGGCCGGTCCGTCATGATGAATGCCTTCTCTTCTCCCATATACATTTCCAAACGCATCTGTCCTTACTCTCAGGCCATTTTTCTTCATCAAATCAATAATAAATTCCCGTGCCTTCCAATCCTCATCAGAAAAAGCCAGACGGCTGATTCCTTCTCCAGGTAAAGAAAATTGCCTCATCGCAGCAAACTGTTGAGTCAATCGATACACTGCATCTGTCATACTGCACCTCCTTGACATTCCGGTTTTGCTGATTTTAAGATCCGCAAAAGAAAAACACCTGCCGCAAACTTTCAATCTGTAAATTTCTCTCCATATGAAGATCTTATTTACCGGCCGGAATAAAAGATCCCGACGGAAATGAACCGACCTGTCCGTCATGAGCAATCAGGCGGCCCCTCAAATAAGTATCCTGGGGCCATCCTGTAACATCAAATCCGTCAAAAGGCGTAAATGGCTGCTTGCTGTGAAGATTTTTATTTAAAATTTTTTGTTTCCTATTCATATCCAATATCACAAAATCCGCATCACAACCTTCACGGATAAAACCCTTTCTGTCATCAATTTTATAAAAAACAGCAGTTTTTTCTGCCAGCACACGTACCAAAAACGGAAGTGTTATATGTCCCAGACTGACTTCATTCAACATCAGGGGCAGCGTTGTTTCCACCCCGCACATGCCGGAAGGAATTTCAAACAGTCCCCCCTGCTTCTCCTTCAGAGAATGAGGAGCATGATCTGACGAAACATGGTCAATCGTGCCGTCCATGAGACCTTCCCATAAAGCAAGCCGGTCTGTTTCATGCTTAATCGGCGGATATACCTTCATCCCCGGTCCTATTTTGTCATATTCCTTATCGGAAAGAAACAGATAATGCGTACAGGTTTCCGCCGTCACAGGTACACCGTCTTTTTGTGCCCGGCGTACCATATCCACCCCCATCCGCGATGTAATATGAAGCACATGGAGATGAGCTCCGGTAGCTTTTGAAAAAGCAATAGCCGTCTGTACCGTCAACCCCTCCGCCAAATCCGGCCGGGCCTCCAAAAGCGCCGCATAATCATCACGTCCGCTTTCTCTCACCCGCTTAGTCAGCATACTGATTAATTCACTGTTTTCAGCATGAATCGCCAATATCGACCCATTAGCGGCAATGGTTTCAAAAATCTTATAAACCTCACCGTCATCCAGAGGCGGAATCACTCCTTCTTCTCCGGGAGTGTAATTATAGACCAGAGCATGCGTGTCCTTTTTAATCGCATAACCCCAGAAAAACTTAATGCCTACAGCACCGTGGTCTTTCATTCCGCGGAGCTCCTGCAGATTCAAATCCCCTAAAGACAACCCCCAAATCCCATAATCCACAAAAGCCTTATCCGCAAAATACTTCCTTTTATACTCAAAAGTCGCCTTATCAAACACAGCAGGATTTGTGTTGGGCATATCAAAAACAGTGGTCATTCCTCCTGCCGCAGCCGATGCTGTACCATGAGAAAAATCCTCTTTATATGTAGCTCCCGGATCTCTAAAATGACAATGCGGATCAATACATCCAGGGATTACATACGCCTGTTTTACGTCAATCACCTTCTTTGCTGGAAAATCTTCCCGGCATATTTTTGCAAACTTTCCATCAGATATATAAATATGGGCTTCCTTAATTCCAACTCCGCTCACAACCCTTGCGTTTTTTACTGCTGTATCAAACATATTGTCCTCCTCTTGAAATTTTTATCCCCGCAGACATAGTTTCTTCCGGCAGCGTCAGTCAATCTTAACTCCTTTCGTTTCCGGAACCATAAACAGCATACAGATTAATGCCACTGGGTAAATCAGGAAAACCACACTCATCGCGCCCATGAGCGTACCGTTCATGGCCAGATATCCAATCAGCGCCGGTCCAAATCCGGCCAGGCCACGCCCGGTTCCAAAAATCAAATTTTCCGCAGTCGAACGTGCTTCCGCCGGATAATTCTCAGCGATTACCGCGCCGTATCCGCCCATCATCCCATTCACTACAAAGCCCAACAGGAAACTGCCCCACAGCAAAGCCGTCTGACTCTGGAAAAAGAAAAAGTAAATAATGCAGTACAGCGTACCGCATACATACCAAAAAGCAAAAATTTTCTTGCGTCCTACCTTATCTGCCAAAATACCGAACAGCGTAATTCCCACGACCATTCCTGCAATAGAAATAATCATCCATTCACTCGTTTTTGCCAGTGAATAACCGTATTTTTGGGATAAAATCGTAGGCATCCAGCTGAAAATTGCATAATATCCAAAATTCTGCACCAGACACATAACTGTCAATCCAATCGTCGTCCAGGTGATCTTGGAATCTGAAAATAACTTTTTCAAAGGCATGCCTGCCATATGGAAATATTCTTTTTCCTCCTCCGGAGATAAAGCATTCGCTTCATTCTTTTTCTTCAGTTCCTGCAGTCTGACATGCTTTCTCTCCCACAGAATGGGTTCCTTCAGATGAATTCTCACATAAATCGCAATTAATGCCGGAATCAATCCCACCAAAAACACAGCCCGCCATCCAAAAGCAGGAACAATGGTAGCTGGTATGATCGCCGCCACTAAAACGCCCAGCTGCCACCCCAGCGCCACCCAGGAGGTAGCCCGTGCTCTCATCTCCGGAGCCCATGTTTCTGTGACCATCGCCATGCCGATTCCGAATTCCCCACCGATGCCAAGGCCTATGAGGAACCGAAGAAGAAGGAGGACTGAATAACTGTCAACGAAATAAATCATCCCCGTACCCAATGCATACAGAATAATAGATCCGGAAAGCGTTTTAGTCCGTCCGTACCGGTCTGCCAGATACCCGAATATATACGAGCCCACCCACATGCCAATCGTTGTTGCCAGTGTCAGATTTCCCGCCTGGGATGTAGTCAGCCCGAAATCTTTAATAATAAAAATCAGAACAAAGGAAAGAAGAAAAACATCCATACCATCCGCTGCATATCCCAAAACAGCGCCTATCAACGTCTTGATATGATGTCCTTCTTCTCCTTCCATATAACTCTTTCCCGCCCCCATAAATAACCCATTCCTTTCTCAACACAAATTCGATAAACCCTATGCTGTCAACACTTATTGCTCGGATTTCGTCATTTTTACTAAAATTCATCTCCTTCTATTCCGCCAATCGGAACCATGTTCCTCTCAAAGAAAATAAAAAAATACATGCAATGGCACATTTCTAAGATATGCACCATTGCATGTATCGATCAGCCAAGCTGTCAGGCTGAATTTTCTTCATAATATATCCTTCTTCTCTTCTTGTCAATATCTATTTACGCCTTTACCTCGATAAATTGCAATAAAGAAAGAAATCTGGTCCGTAAAATATTTTTTCACACACAAAAATCAGATTATGCCCGTCAACTCTCTCGCTAACGATAACTCCTTACCGGCCAGCGATCCCCATTTCAGTAAAACAGATTCCAATTTCGATCGGTGTTCTTTGATGAACGTGTCGTTTCCTACAAACCCCAGACTGAAAACAGCTCCCTCACCATGAAAAAGCAGCGGAACACCAGCAGCAGCCACATGATATTCCATCTCCTCATTGCACCAGGCAATGCCCCGTTGTCTGACTGTCCGGAGCTCATCCTTCAGCCGTTCAGGTTCTGTAATTGTATACTCTGTATACACCTTTTTCTCCTTCGCCAAAATACAGTTAATATACTCTGGAGACTGAAAAGCCAAAATCGCTTTAGCGCACGCTGAGCAATGCCATGGCATAACCTGACCTATGTTGACAAAATACATATGATTCTCTTCCCTTGGCTGCTTCACGGCAATACAATATACCTGATCCCCGGAAAACCGACACAAAAATGAATACAGCCCGGTATCGTCTGCCAGCATACGGCAGTACCTGCTTAAAATACCGTCAATATTCCGGCTTCGTATAAATTGGCTGCCCCACATCATAGACCGGGGCCCCAATTCGTACTTTCTGGTCTCTGCATTTTGAATCACTAATTTTTGATCTGACATATTCTGCAGCATCCGATGCAGGGTACTCTTGCTGATTTCCGTTTTTTCCGACAAATCCGTAATACCGATTCCCCGGCAATACTCCCTGGATGACAGCACATCCATGACCTGTACAAATCGATCCAGCCACTCCATAAAATTTCCTCCCTTTTCAGATCATTTCGCTATATGAGACCCTTTATCTGGAAAATTTCCTATATACTGCTATTTTATCAACTATAAGACGAAAACTCAGATTCTGTCAAATAGAGATATCCTGTCTCACCCACTGTACCTTGCCTCCCGTTCCTGCCTATGCTATAACTGATTTATCAATACAGCAGAATACCGTGACATTTGATTTACATCCCTTGGATGCAAAAGGAGGAATACCGCAGATGAACCATACTGTAAATCAGGATTACGTACGTCACATGCAGGGACTCATACAGATTCCCACCGTTTCCAGTGACAACGACGAGCACACAGACTTTGAAACCTTCAGCCGTCTCCACAAATATCTGGAAAAGACATGGCCTCAGATTCACAACAGCATGACAAAAGAAATCATCGGACGTGCCAGCCTTCTTTTCCATTGGAAATCTCCCTGTCCCGGCCGGCTTCCGGTACTTCTCATGGCCCATCAGGACGTTGTGCCCGCAGGGGATCCTGCCCAATGGACCCACGCCCCCTTCAGCGCCGATATAGCAGACGGCTGCATATGGGGCCGTGGAACAACTGACTGCAAATGCGTCATGCTCTCTGAACTGGAAGCAGTAGAATCCCTTTTCACAGAAGGATTCGCCCCGGATTATGACATTTATCTCGCATTCGGGCACAATGAAGAAATTACCGCACAAAAAGAAAACAAGGGAGCTTTTCTCATAGCCCGTGAACTTGAACGCCGCGGCATTACCCTGGGATGTGTATTTGACGAAGGCGGCAGCGTCACTCATATCCATACCGGCCAGTTTGAGGGATACGCAGCCAAAATTGCCATGGCAGAGA
>OLIH01001037.1_pt1 | contig 10443 bp, 6 predicted proteins | sample 1609721 | NCBI WGS metagenome assembly OLIH01 (sample SAMEA4350157, study PRJEB24818) | metagenome | biome: human; feature: gut; material: faeces | place: Denmark | collected 2013-09
TTTTCCCGGTTTTCTTGGGGGTCTTGGCTCCTTAATGGCCGGGCTGTCCAGGGTCGCGGTGCATGAGGGCTTCGTGTCCGCCGGCTTTTTAAAGCATCCCCCCATCTCCGGCTACTCCCTCATACTGGCCGGGTTGATTCCCTTCTGGGTCTACTATGACGGGCGGCCTCTGCCCGCGCTGTGCGGCCTGTTCGTGTATGTGGTGCTTCTCTTTGCAGAGGCCATCGCAAGCCACAAGCGCCTGTCTCTGGAGAAGCTGGGAGGCGCCTTTTTCCTGACTGTGGTGATCCCCTTCTTCCTGTCCTCCTTCCTGCGCATTCGCCAGATGGAGCACTGGGAGCCTTTGCTCATCCTGCCCCTGGTGGCGGCCTTTATCAGCGATGCCTTCGCACTGTTTGCGGGCATGGCTTTCGGCAGGCACAAGCTGGCGCCGGAGCTCTCTCCTAAAAAGACGGTGGAGGGGGCCGTGGGCGGCTTTGTGGGGACGGTGGTGTGCACGGTACTGTACGGCGTGCTGCTCCGCTTCGCCTTCGGCTATACTGTGAACTACCTGTACCTGGCCCTCTACGGAGCCCTGGGCAGCGCCATCTCCCAGATGGGCGACCTGTCATTTTCCTATATCAAGCGGCAGTACGGAATCAAGGATTTCGGCAACATTTTTCCCGGACACGGCGGCGTGCTGGACCGGTTTGACAGCGTGATCTTCTGCGCGCCTCTGATCGAATTGTTGCTCCGGTTCCTGCCCGCCGTGGGAGGAGCATAGCATGGAACAAAACCGCTGTATTTCTCTGCTGGGCTCCACTGGCTCCATCGGGCGGCAGTCACTGGACGTGATTGCCGCCTGTGGCATGCGTGTGGCCGCCTTAACGGCCAACCGGGACGTGGAGCAGATGGAGAAGCAGTGCCGCCGCTTCCAGCCGGAGCTGGCGGTGATGATGGACCCGGAGGCCGCCGCGTCCCTGCGCCTGCGCCTGGCTGACACGCCCATCCGCGTGGCGGAGGGGATGGAGGGCCTGCTGGAGGCGGCCAGCCTGGAGGCGGCGGACACGGTGCTCACCGCCGTGGTGGGGATCGTGGGACTCCGTCCCACTTTGGCCGCCATCCGGGCTGGTAAGCGCATCGCCTTGGCCAACAAGGAGACACTGGTGTGCGCCGGGGAGCTGGTGAGCGATGCGGCTGCATGGAGCGGCTCCCAAGTGGTGCCGGTGGACTCGGAACACTCCGCCATCTTCCAGTGTCTCCAGGGCTGCCAGGACAGGGGAGAGGTGCGCCGCCTGATTCTGACCGCCTCCGGCGGCCCCTTCTGGGGATGGAAAGGGGAGGACCTTGCCGGAGTGACGGTAGAGCAGGCTCTGGCCCATCCCAACTGGAATATGGGGGCCAAGATCTCCGTGGACTCGGCCACCATGATGAACAAGGGACTGGAATTTATTGAGGCCATGCGCCTTTACCACATGCCCCCGGAAAAAATCTCCATTGTGATTCACCGGGAGAGTATAGTCCATTCCCTGGTGGAATACTGTGATCATGCGGTGCTGGCGCAGCTTGGCGTGCCCGATATGCGCCTGCCCATTCAATACGCCCTGACTTGGCCCGGCCGGGTTGCGGCGGTGGCAGAGCCGCTGGACCTGCTGTCCTGCCCGCCCCTGACCTTCCATGCGCCGGACTATGTGGCGTTCCCCTGTCTGGCCCTGGCCCTGGAGGCCGCCCGCACCGGCGGCAGCGCCACGGCGGTGCTCAACGGGGCCAACGAGGAGGCCGTGGGGCAGTTCCTGGCCGGACAGCTCTCTTTCTCCGGCATTGCGGAGCAGGTGGCCTACGCCATGGCCGCGGTTCCCGCGGTGCAGTCTCCCTCCCTGGGGGACATTCTGGACGCGGATCAGGCGGCGCGGGAGGCCGTGCGGGGACACCGGCCCGATACGCACTGAGTAAGGAGCGATGCTATGACCATCCTGTTCATCCTGATTACCATCCTGCTCTTCGGCGCGCTCATCGCCATCCATGAGTTCGGACACTTCATCGCGGCCAAGACCCTGGGGGTGCGGGTGGAGGAGTTCGCCATCGGTATGGGCCCTAAGCTGCTCTCCAGGACAAGGGGGGAGACAACCTACTCTCTCCGGGCCCTGCCCATCGGAGGGTTCTGCTCCATGGAGGGTGAGGAGGAGGCCTCGGACGATCCCCGGTCCTTCAGCGGTAAGCCGGCGTGGAAAAAATTCATCATTCTGGTGGCCGGAGCATTTTTGAATTTTGTGACGGGGCTGGTGATCCTGCTGGTGCTCTTTTCCGTGGCGGGGAGTCCGTCCGCGCCGGTGGTCAGCGGTTATCTGCCGGGGGCGGAGGACATTCGGGAGACCGGCCTGCTGCCCGGCGACGAATTCTACCGCATCGACGGGCACCGCATCTATTTCCAGAGCGATGCGATTCTTTTCCTGGGCCGGGCGGGGGAGGATGTGGCCGTCGAGGTGCTCCGGGACGGCCGGCGGCTCGATCTGGGCACTCTGCACCTGCCCTACCGTACCCTCACCGACGAGAGCGGCCGGCAGAGCCTGAAGCGGGGAGTCATGGTGGGGGAGCTCCGGGAGGCCGGGCCCCTGGGCACCCTGCGCAACGCCTGGTACCAGTCCATCGACTACGTGCGAACGGTATGGCTCAGTCTGGGGGATCTGATCCGCGGCGCGGTGAGCCTCAACGACATGGCCGGCCCCATCGGCATCTTCGCCATGGCCGGCGAGGTGGGCCAGCAGGGGGCGGCTGCCGCCGGAATGGCCGGGGCTCTGCTCAATATTTTCAGCTTTGTGGCGCTGATCGCCATCAATCTGGCGGTGATGAACCTGCTGCCCATCCCCGCTCTGGACGGCGGGCAGATTCTTTTCCTACTCGTGGGCGGCATTTACCACTTCTTCACCCACAGGCGTATCGACCAGAAGTACCTGGGCTATATCAATATGGCGGGCTTCTTCTGCCTCATTGCCCTGATGGTGGTGGTGGCCGTCAGCGACGTAAACAAATTGATCCTGTAGGGAGGCTTGTCCTATGACCAGACAGATTCGCGTGGGCGGCGTCCCCATCGGGGGGGGTGCTCCGGTCACCATTCAGTCCATGACCAACACCCGCACCGACGATGTGTCCGCCACAGCGGAGCAGATCAAACGTCTGGCGGCGGCGGGGTGCGAGATTGTGCGGGTGGCGGTGCCCGATCTGGCCGCCGCCCGGGCGGTGGGGGCCATTCGGGAGCGGAGCCCCATCCCTCTGGTGGCAGACATCCATTTCGATTACCGGCTGGCCCTGGAGTGCGTGGCTGCCGGGTGCGACAAAGTGCGCATCAATCCGGGCAACATCGGCGGGGAGGACCGGGTGAAGGCGGTGGCCGACGCCTGCCGACAAAAGGGGATTCCCATCCGTATTGGAGTCAACGGCGGTTCCCTGGAGAAGCCCATCCTGGCCAAATACGGCGGGGTGACGCCGGAGGCCCTGGTGGAGTCGGCCTTTGGACATATCCGCCTGCTGGAGAAATTCGACTTCACCGACATATGCGTGTCCCTCAAGTCCTCCAGCGTGCGCACCACCATGGCGGCCTACCGCCTGATGAATCAGGAAAGCGATTATCCTTTACATCTCGGGGTGACGGAGACCGGCACCCTGCGCATGGGCACCCTCAAATCCGCGGTGGGCATCGGCGGCTTGCTGGCCATGGGTATCGGGGACACCCTGCGGGTGTCCCTCTCCGCCGACCCGGTGGAGGAGGTATACGCCGCCCGGGACATCCTCAAGGCCGCCGGGGTGCGGAAGGAGGGACCGGAGCTGGTGTCCTGCCCCACCTGCGGGCGCACCCGTATCGACCTCATCGGCCTGGCCACCCAGGTGGAGGAGCGGCTTAAGGCCGTGGACAAGCCCATCACCGTGGCGGTCATGGGCTGTGTGGTCAACGGCCCCGGAGAGGCCTCCGCCGCCGACGTGGGCATCGCCGGCGGCAACGGGGAGGGCCTGCTCTTCCGCAAGGGAGAGATCGTGAAAAAGGTTCCCCAGGAGGCCCTGGTGGACGAGCTTTTCGCACTAATTGAGGAACTTTGACGGAGGAGGCAGGAGCGTTTCAACCATGTCACAGGCACAGAAGATTCCCTTTTTGAATTTGTTTTCCGCCTGGCGGCCCGGTGAAGAGCTGGCGGCCCTGGCAGGCGGCTATCTGGTCACGGGGGCGGTGATCGATAAGGCGGCCCGCTCTATCCGCGCCAAGGTGGAGTGCCCCCGAATGCCCGAGGAGGGCCTGCGGCACCAGATCGAGAAGAGCCTGGCCTTGGCCTACCGGGTGGAGCGGGTGGAGCTGGAGATGGGAGCGGCGGCCGCGACTGCTCCCGCATCGGCTCCTGTGGCGGCTGAACCGGCTCCTGCGGCCAGCGCCCCTCCCCCGCCGCCCCCGGCCGCCCCCGGGGAGGAGGATGCCATGGCGGCCTTCCGCCGCACCGAGGAGACCCGCCGGAGAGCTCTGGCTGGTCTCAAAACTGCCAGCCCGCGGGAGAAAAAGGCGGCCTCCGGCGGCACGAGAGGAAAGCTGCTCTACGGCAAGCACGAAATCAAGCGGGAGAGCATCCCCATGAGCACCCTGGAGCTGGACATGGGAACCGTCATCGTCAAAGGAGACGTATTTGCCGTGGATCACCGGGAGCTGAAAAAGCGGGGCGCATGGGTGGTGTGCTTCGATGTGACGGACTATACCGGCTCGGTGCGGGTGTCCAAGTTTTTCCCCGGTGACGAGGGGAAGGGCATTGTGGACGGGGTGAAGAAGGGCCAGCATCTGGTGATCCAGGGCAAGCTGAACATCGACCGCTTCACCGGCGACATGGTGCTGGAGCCCTACGCCATCATGGAGAGCGCCAAGCCCATGAAGACCGACGACGCGCCGGAGAAGCGGGTGGAGCTCCACCTGCACACCACCATGTCCTCCATGGATGCCCTCACCCAAGTGAGCCCCAAGGCGGGGCCGGACAAGAACGTGGTCAAGCGGGCGGAGGCGTGGGGCCATCGGGCCATCGCCATCACCGACCACGGCGTGGCCCAGGCATTCCCCGACGCATGGCACTCGGCCAAGAAGATCAAGGTGCTTTACGGCGTGGAGGCGTACTTCATCAATGACGTGGACGACCGGGTGGTGGTACACGGGGACAAGGAACAAGACTTTACGGGTGATATCGTCTGTTTCGACATTGAGACTACCGGTCTGGACAAGCGGCGGGATGTAATCACCGAGATCGGAGCGGTGGTACTGCGGAACGGGGAGGTGGTGGAGCAGTTCTCCACGTTTGCCGATCCCGAACGGCCTCTGACCCGCGAGATCACCGAGCTTACCGGCATCACCGACGAGATGCTGAGGGGAGCGCCCTCCCAGGCGGAGGCTATAAACGCCTTTCTGGACTTCGTGGGAGACCGCCCGCTGGCCGCCCACAATGCGGAGTTCGACATGGGCTTCATCGCCGAGGGGTGCCGCCGCATGGGCCGCCCCTTCGACAGCACCTCCATCGACACGCTGATTCTGGCCCAGAACCTGCTGCCGGAGCTGGGCAAGCACAAGCTGGACATCGTGGCGGAGCACCTGAACCTGCCCGCCTTCAACCACCACCGGGCCTATGACGACGCGGCTACGGTGGGCTATATGCTGGTACCTTTCTTCGAGATGCTGCGGGACAGGGGTGTACATACCCTCCAGCAGATCAATCCGGCTATGGCCAGGCTGCGTACCGGGGGCAAGGCCCGCCGCCAGCCCAAGCACCTAATCGTGCTGGCCAAGAACCAACTGGGCCTACGCAATCTCTACAAGCTCATCTCGGCCTCTCACCTGGACCACTTCAAACGCTACCCCATCATGCCCAAGAGCCTGATCAACCAGCACCGGGAGGGACTCATTATCGGCTCGGCCTGCGAGGCCGGAGAGCTGTTTCAAGCAGTTGTAAAGCGGAAAGACTTTGCGGAGCTTAAGCGCATTGCCTCCTGGTACGATTTCCTGGAGATTCAGCCTCTGTGCAACAATGCCTTCATGCTGCGCAAGGGTATGGTGCAGAGCCAGGAGGAGCTGAAGGACTTCAACCGCACCATCGTATCCCTGGGCGAGGCGCTGGACAAGCCTGTGTGCGCCACCGGCGACGTCCATTTCCTGGACCCGGAGGACGAGATCTACCGCCACGTCCTGCTGGCCTCCAAGGGCTTTGAAGATGCCGACTCGTCTCTGCCCATCTACTTCAAGACCACCACCGAGATGCTGGAGGAGTTTGCCTATTTGGGGAAGGAGAAGGCCTATGAGGTGGTGGTGCGCAACACCAATCTGGTAGCCGACTGGTGTGAGGACGTAGTGCCTCTGCCCCAGGGGCTGTTCGCCCCCAAGATCGAGAACTCAGCGGAGGAGCTGACCAGCCTGGTCTGGAGGAAAGCAAAAGCCCTTTACGGTGAGGAACCGCCCAAAATCGTGGTGGACCGCATCAATGCCGAGCTGGGCGACATCATCAAGTGCAAGTACGACGTCATTTATATGTCGGCCCAGAAGCTGGTGCAGGACTCCCTGGCCCACGGCTACCTAGTGGGCTCCCGTGGCTCCGTGGGCTCGTCCCTGGTAGCCTTCATGTCGGGTATCACGGAGGTGAACTCCCTGCCGCCCCACTACCGCTGTCCCAAGTGCAAGCACTCGGACTTCGACACCGCCAAAGAGAAGGGGATCGGCTGCGGCGCGGACATGCCAGACGCGGTGTGCCCCGTCTGCGGAACGCCCTACGCCAAGGACGGCTTCAACATCCCCTTCGAGACCTTCCTGGGCTTCGGCGGCGACAAGGTGCCCGACATCGATCTGAACTTCTCCGGCGAATATCAGGCCAACGCCCACCGGTACACCTTTGAGCTGTTCGGGCAGACCCACGTGTTCCGGGCGGGCACCATCGGCACCGTGGCAGAAAAGACCGCCTTCGGCTATGTCAAGAAGTACATGGATGAGCGGGGAAGGACGGTAAACCGGGCGGAGGAGAACCGGCTGGCCCAGGGCTGCACCGGCGTCAAGCGCACCACCGGCCAGCACCCCGGCGGCATGGTGGTCATCCCCCAGAACCGGGAGATCTACGACTTCTGTCCGGTGCAGCACCCCGCCGACGATCCCAACAGCGACATCATTACCACTCACTTCGAATATCACTCCATGGAGTCCAACCTGCTCAAGCTGGACATGCTGGGCCACGATGATCCCACCATGATCCGCATGCTCCAGGATCTCACCGGGGTGGATCCGCAAAAGATCCCTCTGGACGACCGGGACACCATGAGCATCTTCACCTCCTCTGAGGTGCTGGGCTTCGTGGACGACCCCATCCTGGGCCCAACCGGCGCCGTGGCCATCCCGGAGTTCAACACCAAGTTCACCCGCGGCATGCTGGTGGACACCCAGCCCCACGAGTTTGACATCCTCCTGCGCCTGTCCGGCTTCTCCCACGGAACCGACGTGTGGCTGGGCAACGCCCGGGATCTGATTGTGGATCAGGGCGTCCCGGTCGGCCAGGCCATCGGCTGCCGCGACGACATCATGCTCTTCCTCATCTCCTGCGGCATGCCGGAGAAGCGGGCCTTCAAGATCATGGAGTCGGTGCGTAAGGGCCGGGGCCTGCCCGAAGGGGCGGAGGAGGAGATGAGGGCCGCCGGCGTACCCGACTGGTACATCGGCTCCTGCAAGAAGATCAAGTACCTGTTCCCCAAGGCCCACGCGGTGGCCTATGTCATGATGGCCTTCCGCATCGCCTGGTTCAAGGTCCACCGCCCCCTGGCCTTCTACGCCGCCTTCTTCTCTATCCGCGCCAAGGCCTTCGACGCCACCTTCATGTGCCAGGGGATGGACGTGTGCAAGGCTAAAATGCGGGAGATTGAGAGCAAGGAGAAGCCCTCTCCCGTGGAGGAGGATATTTTGGTTACCCTTGAGGTGGTCTATGAGTTCTATCTGCGAGGGTTCACCTTTGAGCACATGGATCTCTACCGCTCTCACGCGGTCAACTTCCTGCCAGACAATGAGAAGGGAAGCCTGCTGCCCCCCTTCACCTCTGTGCCTGGTCTGGGCGAGACGGCGGCCTGGTCTATCATGGAGCAGCGGGAGGGAAAGCGGTTTATATCCATCGAGGAGTTTTCCGCAGCCTGTCCCAAGGTCTCCAAGACCCACATCGAGCAACTCAAGGCCGCTGGTGCTCTGGACGGCATGCCGGATACGAGTCAGATTACCCTGTTCGACGGACTGTTTTAACCGGCATGCCGTCCGCTGCCTGTAGCGTCCGAGCGTTTTGCCGCAGGCAAAACCTCGATGGCGGGGCGAATTGATTTCGTCCCGCCAGATGGAGGGAAACGGGACCCCAGGGACGGCGCGGCCGCCCCTGGGCCATGCCGGATACGAGTCAGATTACCCTGTTCGACGGACTGTTTTAACCGGTATCCTGTCCTCTGTTGCCTACGGCCATTGTTAGGGCGCAGAGGAATTTCTGAGTGGAATTTACAGTTGTAACAGAATAAAATCCGTGGTATTCTTATGCCATCCAGATGAGAAAGGAGTGTATTTATTATGCTGAACGAAAAAGTTGCCTCTCTGCTGAACGAGCAGATCAATAAGGAGTTCTACTCCGCTTACCTGTATCTGGAGTTCTCCGCCTACTTCGAGGACGAGGGACTGGACGGCTTCGCCAACTGGTACAAGGTGCAGGCGCAGGAGGAACGGGATCACGCCATGCTTATGTTCCAGTATCTCCAGAACAACAGCCACCGCCCGGTGCTGGAGGGCATTGCCAGGCCCACCGCCGCCCCCAACGGCAGGCTGGAGGTGCTCAAGGCCGGCCTGGCCCATGAGCAGTATGTCACCAATCTGATTCACACGATCTACGATGCAGCCTATGAGGTCAAGGACTTCCGCACCATGCAGTTCCTGGATTGGTTTGTCAAAGAGCAGGGCGAGGAGGAGAAGACCGCCGAGGATATGATCAAAAAGATGGAGCTCTACGGCGACGATGCCAAAGGCCTCTACATGCTCAACAGTGAGCTGGCGGGCCGCACCTATGCAGCTCCCAGTCTGGTACTGTAACCTGTAGTTGAAACTGTAGACAAGGTGGGTGCCCTGCTATGGACAGGGCACCCACCTTACACATATATGCCGCGTCAGGGCATAAAAAGCTCAGGCCGCGTAGTCCAGGGCGACTGGGCGCTGGTGACAAACATAGTATAGAGGCGGCTGAGGGTATTCCAGCTCTCCTGATCCAGCGTCCCGGTTTCCGGACGGTGATTCAGATGTTGAATCCACTTGATGTTGTGCTCGGTGGCGGCATTGTTTACCCCGGAGACATCACAGGTTTCCACGCCGTTCAGGACCCGAGACAGCCCGCAGAACATGGACTGCACCAGGTTAAGATGAACGCTGGCCTCACCCGGTGCGACGGAAAACTCTGGACTTGGAAAGCTGCGGGTGGGCAGCGGAGTGAGGCGGGAAACCACCTGGTGATACAAGGAAACGATAGCGTCCCAGGTGGCCTGGTTTACCTGTCCGGTGACCGGAGGGAAAAATTCCCTCTGAAAGAGCATGACGGCCTCTAGGGTGCGTTCGCCGAAAATTCCGTCCGGCGTGAGACGGGGGAGGAAGGGGTAAGCGAAAGAAATGGTGCGCAGCATGGTTTGGAGGCTGCGTACGGGCTGTCCAATCAGGTGGAGTTGGGAGCGAATCATGTGGCGTCTTCTCCTCTCTCGTCGGTGCTGCCCAGTGTCATGGGTTGGCCGGGGTACTGGGTCAGGCTGGTGGCTTCGCTCTCGGGAAGCTCCGGCCGGAACTGCTCTGGGATGACATTGGTATATTGGCTCATGGTATCCACTATGCCGACATAAAATCGGTAGAGTGCGGCCCAGGTGTCCTCGCCTACAACGCCGTCTTGGTACAGACCAGCCATCTGTTGAAGAGCCAGGACTGCGTTTTGGGTGGATTGCCCGAAAATCCCGTCCACAGCCACCGGGGGGATGTTATTATAAAACTCCGCCACCACAGAGAGAAGGTACTGTATTACCTTGACATTTTCTCCGGTGTCGCCGAGGGAAATGGTATCGGGGCGGTTGACGGGCACCAAGGTGGTGTAGAAGGTCTGACCCTCGCTGACCAGCTCCGCCAATTCCAGAACGCCCACGTACAGAAAGACCAGCTTATACCAGGTGGCGTTTCCAACGACTCCGTCCGGCGTCAGGCTGAAAATCTGCTGGAATTTGATGACCGACTGCTCGGTGGACGCTCCGAAGATCCCGTCCACCGGCTGAACCTTCGGAATAGCGGGGTAATCGCGGGAGATGCGGTTGAGCATGGTCTGGATGCGCACCACCGGCTCCCCCCGGTCGCCCAGCCGCACCGGAGTTCCGGGGTAGGAGCTGCGGATACCCATGACAGGAGCATTGTTCACGATCTCGATA
>OLIH01001040.1_pt1 | contig 10423 bp, 8 predicted proteins | sample 1609721 | NCBI WGS metagenome assembly OLIH01 (sample SAMEA4350157, study PRJEB24818) | metagenome | biome: human; feature: gut; material: faeces | place: Denmark | collected 2013-09
GATTAACCGTTTCCTTCGTGCAGACATCGAAGCGGAGATAGCCCGGCTGACTCCGCAAATCGAATATATAGATGCCGATATTGCGGTTTATGAGAAACAAATTGAGGAGTCAGGAATTGCTAAATCACTCTCGCAATCTATTTTGACTCAATATGCCCGTGTATCACGGGAGATTGAAAAGCTGCACGAAGAAAACGAGACACTAAAAAGCGAATTGGAACAAATGGAAAAGCGTAAGGAGATAGAGCATCTGTTGGCGAATCTCCGAAAACGCCAGGAGGAGGCCCTTGCTGCGGCTCAGGCGGAAGTGAATGCGGAAATGAAACGCATTAACGATATTATTACAGGAGGCGACAGGACTTCTCCTGAATTGACGCTGAATCCGGATAAAACATTTGAGTTTGAAACACCGGATGATAAGAGCGAGGGAACGGCATTCAAAAGTCTTGTAGTTTATGACTTGAGTATGCTGACATTGACTCCCGTTCCTGTGTTAATCCATGATTCAAGTATTGTTAAACGTATAGAGGATGCCGACTTTGAGCAAATACTCCGGCTATATCGGGAAAGTGCAAAAAGTGGCAAACAAATATTTATTGCGTTTGATAAAGCGGATACCTATACGCCGAATACATACAAAATGCTTGACGAGGCGGCAGTCCTTCGTTTATCTGTAGGGAACGAGCTGTTCGGTAAGTCATGGAGCCGGCAGACTGCTCCGAATTCTAAAGATGAAGCCAAGTCGGAATCAGAGAATTCGGCGAAAACCGAACAGGAAAAAGGAAAAGAATAGGAGATAAATTCATATGGCGGCTATTAATGATCTATTACGGCAAATTACCGATCCGATGCTGCGCGAGCGGCTGACGGAGGAAGTTAACCGCATCAGTAAAAACAAAAAGTTTGGTTTAGTGTTTGAAGAGCATATTCCGGAATGCACCGCGCTTTATGGGGTGCCCGTAAAATCCGGCTCTACCGTTGCCCGCAAAACCGGCAAAATGAATGAGCTCTACATAGTAAAAGAAATTGACGGTGAAACTGCTGTCTGCGAGAACAAGATTACATCCGAAATAACGACTATGCCTGTATGTGAGCTTGTTTCTGTGGCACAGTTCGGCGATCCTATTTTTCCGTCACTTGAACCCATTGCTAAAGTGGAAAATGCACCGGGTGACAGCCTGTGGCACACGCTTATTGAAGCGGATAACTACCACGCTCTTCAGCTTTTGGAATACCTGTATGAGGGAAAAGTAGATTGCATATACATTGATCCTCCTTATAATACCGGAGCAAGGGATTGGAAATATAACAACGACTATGTGGACTCCAATGATGCTTACCGGCATAGCAAGTGGCTTTCTATGATGAAGAAGCGGTTGCTAATAGCAAAAAGGGTTTTAAATCCTAATTGTTCTGTGCTGATTTGTACTATAGATGAAAAAGAATATCTCCATCTTGGATGTTTATTAGAGGAGTTGTTCCCGGAAGCAAGAATTCAAATGGTTACCAGTGTCATTAGTAGCCAAGGCTCAACACGTGACGGGTTGTTTTCACGTGCTGAAGAGTATCTTTTCTTTGTGTTTTTAGGAAATGCAGAGGTTGTCAAATCTGAGGACGATATGTTAAATGAAGGTCTATCGGCCACAAAAAGTCAACTATGGTTTCAGTTTGTCAGGACAGGCAAGGGAAATTTACGAGAAAATTCTAAAAATTTGTTTTATCCTATATTTATTGACTCAAATAAGGGGAAAATCGAATCTATTGGAGATCCCATACCTTTGGGAGTACCCAAGGAAAGTGTTGTTGCTCCAGATGGGCAATTGGCGATATGGCCAATGACTGCTGATGGCCGTGAGGCTCGTTGGCGTACAGGGGTTGAAGTTGCGCGGCGCAGATTAAGCAAAGGGCTTTTACGTCTTGGGAAAACTTCGAGAAAAGAAATCGGTTGGTCTGTTTTAACAGTAAACGAGGGAACAGAAAAACGGATTGAAAAAGGAGAAATCATTGTAGAAAGTATTGATGCTTCGGGGGCTGCACAACTTGTCGAAAAATTTGGTGGATCGTTGCGGGCACCAAAAACAGTATGGAATAAAACATCTCACAATGCAGGATGGCACGGATCAAAATTGTTGGCAAAAATATTGGTGGATAGAAAATTTCCCTATCCAAAATCGTTGTATGCGGTACAAGATGCTTTGAGTGTTATAAACTTAAACAAAAACGCTCTCATATTAGATTTTTTTGCAGGGTCAGGCACAACATTACACGCTGTCAATCTTTTAAATGCAATAGATGGTGGTTGTCGCCGCTGTATTTTGGTTACTAACAATGAAGTTTCGGAGGATGAAGCAAAAACTCTGACTAAAAAAGGTCTCCATCCCGGTGACGAAGAATGGGAAAGGTATGGCATTGCACGCTATGTAACATGGCCACGCACTGTTTGTAGTATTAAAGGAATTGATATTAATGGGAATCCCATTCGAGGTACTTACCTTTCAAACAATGCGCCGATGAGCGAAGGCTTCGCTGCCAACGTGGAGTATTTCAAATTAGGCTTTCTTGATAAAAACAGCGTATCGCTCGGACAGCAATTTATCGAGATACTTCCCCTGCTGTGGCTGAAAGCCGGCGCCATTGGCAAACGGCCCGAATTGGACGGCGAGGAACTGCCGGATATGCTGATTCTGCCACAGAATTCTTTTGCGGTTCTCCTGGATGAAGACTGCTACGGAAAATTTACCGAGGCCTTGCAGGAGGCAGATAACATTGGCACGGTCTATTTCGTCACGAACTCCGAAGAAGCGTTTAGGGAAATGTCGGATGGTATAGGAATAAAACGTACCTATCAGTTATACCGAGACTATATCGATAACTTTGTAATCGGGAGCAGGAGGAATAACCTATGAGAGCGACATTATTTCCATTTCAAGAAACGGCACTTGCCGAATTGCACGAAAAGATACAGAAAGCTCATGCCTATTGGAGCGAAAAGGATCCGCAGGTTATCTCATTCACTGCTCCTACAGGCGCAGGCAAAACTATCATCATGACTGCATTATTTGAAGATATTATTTTCGGTCATGCATACGGCGTAGCGGAACCGGACTCTGTTTTTGTTTGGCTTTCGGATATGCCGGAACTTAATGAGCAGACTCGGCTGAAAATCGAAAGCAAGTCCGATAAGTTTCGTGCGCGGAATATTCGTGTTATTGACTCAACTTTTGACGCAGAGTATTTCGCTCCCGGCGGTATTTATTTTTTAAACACACAAAAGCTCGGCTCGGACAAGCTACTTGCCCAGAAATCCAATCTGCGTGAGTATACGATTTGGGAAACGCTTGCAAACACCGCAAGGCGTCAGCCGAAATCTTTCTATGTCGTAATTGATGAGGCACATAGAGGTACCTTTACATCTGTACAAGCCGAGGATAAGGCGCAATCCATTATGCAAAAATTTATCAAGGGCAGTAAAGAAGATGGGCTGCCCATTATGCCGCTTGTTATCGGAGTAACCGCAACGCCGCAACGGTTCCAGAAACTTGTGGCTGATACGACGTCTACCATACAAAAGGTAGTTGTTCCCCCGGAAGAAGTGCGGAAATCCGGTTTGCTTAAGGATCGGATTATTATCCATTTCCCCGATATTGCAATCGGTGCCGATATGACAATGTTCAAAGAGGCTGTTGCCAACTGGAAGAAAAAGTGTGAACGATGGGCTGCTTACTGTGATCGCGAGGAAATCAAGAAGCCTGTCTGTCCTATTTTTGTTGTTCAGGTTGAGGACGGAAACGAGCGTGAAATCACTCAAACGGATTTGGATTCCTGTATAGCCGTTCTGGAGGAATCCCTCGGACGCAAACTGCAAGCTGGAGAAGTTGTTCATACGTTTGACAGGCATGAAATCATAAAAAGGCATGGGTTGGATATCCGCAAAGTGGATGCTTCCCGAATTGAGGAAGATGAAAATATAAAGGTCGTCTTTTTTAAGATGAATTTATCCACCGGATGGGATTGCCCGCGTGCCGAAACAATGATGTCGTTCCGCCATGCCAGTGATTATACTTATATTGCCCAATTGCTTGGACGTATGATACGTACTCCGCTTGCCCACAGAGTGGACTCTGATGCCGAACTGAACAATGTTGGTTTGTTTTTGCCGTTTTTCGATGAAAAAACAGTTAAATTGGTGGAGCAGGCCTTACAAGACAGTGAGGCGATTGTTCCTGCCGAAACCGGTTCGCATAAGGAACTCATCACATTAAAACGTAACCCGGAATTTGCCGATGTGTTCAGTGACATGAATTTGATAACTTATCGCATAGATTCGGCACGTAAGCAACCGGCACTCCGCAGGTTGATTGCACTTGCTCGCGCATTAACGCAAGACATGATTGCGCCTGAAGCACGCAAAAGCACACTGAAAAAGGTGCTGGACGAGTTTGAAAAAGAAATTGCCTTATTAAAGGAAAGCGGTAAATTTGACGAGATTTCAAAGGCTGTTACCGGATTGGCGTTAAGAACACTAACGATAGATTACGGGAGCAGCACTTCCGGAAACTCAGGCAACGCTACCGAAATCGTGGAACTCTCAGAGTTTGATATTAACAACCTGTTTGAGCGGGCAGGCAAAATACTTGGAGAAGGCCTGCACAAGGAATATTGGGTGCGGCACGCTACCGATGATGCCAGAAACGTAAAAACAGAGATTATTGTTTTGACAAGTGATAATACGGCTATGGAACGGCTCGAAATCTTTGCTGAAAGACAATTTAACGATTTATATGATACCTATAAGGCATCGTTCCGTAAATTGAAAGAAGAGCGCAAGGATACCTATAAGAAATTGGCTCAATCTTCAATGACGCCAATTGCCCTTGACTGGGAGTTGCCGCCATCCATTGATTTTTTAATTGGCCAAGATGCAGTGGTTATGGAAAAGCATCTTTATATTCCGGCTGATGGCGGCGATTTTAGAGTAAGTCTCAACGATTGGGAATTGGGTGTTGTCAAGGAAGAAATGAAGGATGAAAAGGGTGCCGTGGCATGGCTTCGAAACCTTGACCGCAAAAGATGGTCGTTAGAAATTCCATATGAATCGGACGGAGTTATGACTTCTATGTTTCCGGACTTGATTATTGTTCGAGCCGATGCACATGGGTATGTTTTTGATGTGCTTGAGCCTCACGACCCCAGCCGCAAGGATAACTATCCGAAAGCGGTCGGTTTGGCGAAGTTCGCTGAGAAACACGGAGATCATTTTGGACGCATCCAGTTAATCCGTAAGGCAAAAGGTGCGGACAAGCGAGAACATTTTTACCGCTTGGATATGGGAAAGCTGAGTGTGAGAAATAGAGTGCGTGGCATCACATCGAATGCCGAACTCGACAAAATATTCGACGAGGAAGCGGTAATTGAAGAATAACAAGGTAAAACACATAAACAACAGGAGGTGTGCTGATGATGGCTGAGAACGCTCCGGCAGTAAGTGTTGAGAAAATTTTCAGTACCGCTTATGACTTGCCATACTGCAAAATTGACCGTGAAGAGTTTTTGACAAAAGAACTGAAAAACAGGGTTAGTCCGTTACAGCTTGCGGATGCATTGGAAAACGGGACGATTAATGCAAAAATACCCATAAACATTCTTGATGATATTGCAAGGGGCGCAATAGCACTTGAAACATCGAAAGTTACGTTAATATCCACCGCTGCCGGAATTCCGGGCGGATTTGCCATGATTGGAACCGTTCCGACAGACTTAGCGCAGTTCTATGCCCATGTTTTCCGCATTGCTCAAAAGCTTGCTTATATATACGGTTCGAAAGAGATAGAGTTGAGCGACGGCACTCAAAACGTGCTAATGCTTTATCTTGGTACGATGTTCGGAGTGAGTGCGGCAAGTGCGGCTTTGGCGAAACTTGCTGCTGCGAACGCTGCTAAAATCGGAGCAAAGGTAGCTGCAAAACCTCTTACGAAATACGCCATTTATAACATATCAAAAAAGATTTTAGCATGGATAGGCGTGAAACTCACAAAGGATACATTCGGAAAAGCCATAACCAAAGCCATACCGGTAGTAAGCGGTTTCCTATCGGGCGGCCTTTCAGTTGCAACTTATCTTCCTATGGCGAAGAAGCTGCAGAAAGAACTGTCGAAATATGCCGCAATGTCTCCGGAGGATTTGGCAGAAGTAAGCACAGCGGCCGATGTTATTCTTGCGGATTTTGCCGATATGAATGAAGAACTCTCGGTGGAAAAAAGCGAAGCCGTAAGCCCTTAACATTTCTTGTATCTGTATATATTTTGCCTGTACCATTGTTACTACACAAAAAAGAGGATTGACCTATGCCATTTACTATTGTCCGGCAGGACATCACAAAAATGAAAGTTGATGCTATCGTTAATGCCGCCAATACAGAATTGCAGATGGGTGGCGGCGTTTGCGGAGCTATATTTAAAGCGGCAGGTACCGTGCAGCTTCAAGCTGCCTGTGATAAGCTGGCGCCGATCAAGACGGGAGAGGCGGTCATCACACCTGGCTTTAACCTGCCGGCGAAGTATGTCATCCATGCTGCGGGGCCTGTGTTCCGTGGCGGGAAAAGTGGAGAAGAGGAACAATTACGCTCCTGCTATTTGAACAGTCTTAAACGAGCCATGGAAAACAACTGCGGGAGCATTGCTTTTCCGCTGATTTCAAGCAGTATTTACGGTTATCCGAAGGATGAAGCCTTGCGCGTTGCCACTACCGCAATTCAAGATTTTCTTGAAGAGCATGACTTGGAGATATACCTCGCTGTGTTTGACAAAGCGGCGTTTGCAGTCAGCAAGAAGCTGCTGGGCGAAGTCGAAAGTTACATAGACGAATATTATGCAAAAAAGCATGAAGATAGGCAGCGCGGACGAAAACTGCTTGACATTGAATGTGAAGCACTGAATGCTCCGGCCCTTGATGAATCAAAGGCTGCTGTTCCTATCGCAGGGCTTGATGATTTAATCGATAATCTCGATGAATCCTTTTCCCAAACGCTCCTGAGATTAATTGACGCCAAAGGCAAGACGGATGTGGAAGTCTATAAACGCGCCAACCTTGATCGAAAGCTGTTTTCCAAAATCAGAACCGGAAAAGGTTATACACCCAGCAAACGCACGGCTATTGCTCTTGCTGTGGCCTTGGAACTTAACCTTAGGGAAACGGAGGATCTGTTGAGACGAGCAGGCTATACCCTGTCCCATAGCTACAAATTTGATGTCATTGTCGAGTATTTCATCATTAGTGGCAAATACGATATCTTTGAGATTAATGAGGTGCTGTTTCAATATGATCAGCCGCTGTTGGGAGGATAGTGAAATGAAACAGAAACTGCCTATTCCTGACCCAATCATTGACACTAAAGAAGCAAACGCCCTCGATACACTGACGGCGCGTTATAATAAGCTGATTGAGCCGAGCAAAGTTTCAAAGGCATTGAAAATGATCGGTCCGAAAGTTGGAGAAATCGTCCCCGACAAAGTTAAGTCTTTAGGGAGCGATGTGTCCTCAGCTATATCAGAACAGGAAATATACCAACAGGCTCTTGAACTGATTACTAAGGGGTTTAAATATGTTGAAGAGATGGCCGCTAAAATCTCAATTAGCGAAAAGGCGATTATATCAAAAGTAAATAAAGTAACACCAAACGCCTCTATTTCTGACCTTGAGGATATTTGTTTTGCACGTAGCTACAACATATCAAAATTGGTCTCATCATATAAAACTCAAGACTTCTTTATTGCTTTTGCAGAGGGCGGCGCAACAGGCTTTTTTGGCTTTGCAGGAATACCTTTCAACTTAGTCCTGAGTACATTTATTTACTTTAGAGCCGTACAATCGATCGCAATGTATTACGGCTACGATGTAAAGAATAGCGTTGAAGAATTAGTGATTGCAAGCGAAGTTTTTACAAGAGCATTAAGTCCAACCCAGCAAGATGTAAATAACGAATTGACAGCTACAATTAGTAAAATAATGCTAATGAGTCAAGCTTCTATGATTAAACAAACGGCCCAAAAGACTTGGTCTGATATGGCTTCAAAAGGCGGTATTCCTCTTTTGATGACACAAATGAGAGCTTTGGCGAATAAAGCTGCGCAAAAAGCACTCGATAAAGTTGGGCAAAAGGGTCTTGAAAATAGTCTGTTCAGAGAGGTGTTTGAACAAATTGGCAAGAAACTTACAAAAGAGGTTATAAAAAAAGGAATTCCTTTTGTTTCGGCAATAATTGGTGCATTTATAGATGCAGCACAAATGAAAAAGGTATTAGACTACGCTGACGTGTTTTATCAGAAACGATTCATTTTAGAAAAAGAAAACCGCATCATGGAGATTAGCAGTGAAAACTGTGTAATTATTGATACCGACATAATTGTAAACGAGAACAAAAACGATTAAAATTGTCGCTTTCGAAGTGACCACTCGCCCCGCTGGAGCTGTTATCCTTAAGTCATCAACAAAACTTAAGGAGGACATAGCAATGAAAAAGGGATTAACAGAGCTGGTTTTTATACTGGACAAAAGCGGATCAATGAGTGGTTTGGAAAAAGACACGATCGGCGGCTATAATTCTATGCTTGAAAAGCAAAAGGCGGTTGAGGGTGAATGCCGCATTACTACGGTGTTATTTGACAATAACTACGAGTTGCTTCATGATCGCATTGATATTAGGGCTGTCAACCCAATCACGGAGAAAGAGTATCAGGTGGGCGGCTCCACAGCGCTTCTTGATGCCATCGGCAGGACGATTCATAAAATCGGCAATGCACAAAAGAACACAGCCGACGACTATAGAGCTGAAAAGGTGATGTTCGTAATTATTACCGACGGCGAGGAAAACGCAAGCCGCGAATATTCATCCGATAAGATAAAAGCACAGATTGAGCGGCAAAAGGCAAAATACGGCTGGGAGTTTATCTTTCTCGGTGCAAACATCGACGCTGTACAGACTGCGGGGCGGTTTGGAATTGCCCCAGATAGAGCTGTTGACTATCTGGCGGACAGCGCGGGAACGGAATTGAATTTTAAAGTAATGAGTGCCGCCGTATCGACATTTCGGGAAAAAGGAACCGTAGACGAAGCATGCTTTGAAGAAATTCGTAAGGATGTCAGGCGTAGAGGAAAACGGAAAAAGTAATGGAGCATAGGAGAGTGAACCGCATGTATTGCAGGATCGGCCTGGACCGACGTGATCAGACAGTTCATCAGCGTCGCGATCCTACTGCCATATTATCTGAGGCACAAAAGCTACCTTAAGCTTTCCGTCAAAAATGTCCGCTTGAAATCCTGGTTAGCCAAGCCAATCTTTAAGGTCGGCGTTTCAATCTTCGCCATCAACCTTTTCCAAAGTCTTCCCCTCAGTGCTGCGAACATAATTGCCGCACCATATGGAGACAACACAATAGCGGCACTTGGCATTGTAAACCGCGTGGTCAGTTTCAGGCGGTATTGTTCTTTCACTGATCCAGATTATGTTTGTCAGCATTTTGTTTTTCACATATGGCTTTCAAGCGATGGCTATCGTTTATCTGCCCTGCATTAAATACAGCAGGGCAGGCTTTTTGTTCAGCATCTCCAGACAGGGTACTATTTATATTCCGGCATTATGGCTGCTACAGCAGATTTTGGAGAAAAATGGCATCTATTACGCTCCTGCTGCCGTAGATGCAATTACGACGCTGAGTGTTATTCTGTTTCTTTGTGCAACAAAGGAACAGAGAAAATCGTTGCCGAAAAACTGAAACAAATTTTTCTGTGTACTTCTGTCGTACAATAGAAAGCCCTATTAAAAACTGTAAACAATAACAGGCCCGAATTGTCCATTACAGATCCAGACCTGTTATTTAGTGTATCAAACAAGAATTTATTTTTTAACCGGCGGTATGTGAAACTCTCAGATTTGACAGGCTGGTGCCAGATCCAATAAGGCGCCAAATCTTTGGCAGGCTGTTATAAAACAAATGAATGCCAAAAGCTCTGAAATCTCGCTGTCTGTAAACACTTCTTTCAGCATGCAAAATTCATCATTGCTGATATGCGTTGCTCTACCGGACAAGTTCGCCAAATGGATAGCCATTTGTATTCGTGAATCCATTTCGTTTTTTGAAGGAGCCCCTTTAGCCTTACAATATTCACATCCATTATTGAATGCCAGAGTACGCCGGACTTCTTCTTTTAGTTTTGCTGATAAGGTATCCCGGCCAAAGAAGCATTCTTCCAAGGATATCCATTTCTCCAGAATATCCTTATTATGTCCTAACAATTGCTGAAAAGGTGTAAGCCCGTTCTGTGAAAATGAAATTAATGCCATAACTTTCCTCCTCGTATAATTCATTCTGTTGACAAAGTAATTATATCAGGATTATAATAATAAATGTATATTATATGATATGAG
>OLIH01001046.1_pt1 | contig 10375 bp, 9 predicted proteins | sample 1609721 | NCBI WGS metagenome assembly OLIH01 (sample SAMEA4350157, study PRJEB24818) | metagenome | biome: human; feature: gut; material: faeces | place: Denmark | collected 2013-09
CCCGGGAGCCGGTTCATCTGACCTGTTCCCTGCATGCGGAAGGGAGGATTCACCTCGGTGGTTGTGAATCCTCCCTTCCGCATGCAGGGAACAGGTCAGATGAACCGGCTCCCGGGAGTGGCGCAGGCCTGCCATGAAATGACGGCGACGCTGAACGATGTATTTCAGGCGGCCCGGTACCTTCTCAATGAAGGGGGAAGACTGACCATGATTCACCGGGCTGACCGCCTGGCGGACATTTTTTCCGAAGCAGAAGCCTGCGGCATGGAACCCAAACGCCTCCGCTGCGTGCACAGCAGAGAAGGTGAGGAAGCCGGACGTATTCTGGCGGAATTCAGAGTGGGGGGCCACCGGGGACTTCGGCTGGAACCGCCCCTTTTTGTGCATGAGCAGGATGGGTCCTATACTCATGAGATGGCCCGTATCTATGGAAAGGAGCCGCTATGAATGAAATCTGTCCGGGAACTCTATACCTGGTTCCGACACCCATTGGAAATCTGGAAGATATGACGGAAAGAGCGGTGCATGTGCTGCAGAAAGCAGATGTGATTGCCGCAGAAGATACCCGTCATACGCGGATTTTGACAGAACGGTTCGGAGCGCCGGGAAAATTGGTTCCCTACCATGAACATAACAAAGAAGAAGCCGGGCCCCGCATCATGGCCATGCTGAAAGCCGGAAAATCAGTAGCCCAGGTCAGTGATGCAGGCATGCCGGTCATCTCGGATCCGGGTGCGGACCTGGTACAGCTCGCACTGGAAGAAAATATTCCGGTGGTTCCCCTTCCGGGCCCCAATGCGGCGCTGACGGCGCTCATTGCCTCCGGACTGGATGCGCGGCAATTTGCCTTTATAGGCTTCCTTCCTAAAACAGGAGGAAAGCGGAAAAAACTAACAGACTCCATACGCAGTCTTCCCATGACGCTGATTTTCTATGAAGCGCCCCACAGAATCAAAGAAACACTTTCCTTCCTGCGGAAAGAGCTGGGGAACCGCCGTGCTGTGGCGGCCCGGGAACTGACCAAAAAATTTGAAACCTTTTCCCGGGGCACACTGGAAAGCCTGCTGGAACAGATGAAAGAAGAAGCGCCCCGGGGAGAATACGTCCTCCTGGTGGAAGGCGGCGGGGAAGATCCGGCACCGCCCGGCATAACTGAAAACGACTGGAAATCCCGTGCAGCCGGACTGGCGGATGAAGGCATGACACCCCGGGAGATCAGCCGTAAAATAGCGGGAGAAACCCATTTATCCAGAAGAGATATCTATCAGTTTCTCATAAAAAATAAAAAATAGCAGGTCCGGTCATCTCTCTGCGGGAGATGACATCATAAACAGGAGGTCAGAATTTTATGACGGAAAAACCAAAATACTACATTACCACACCCATTTATTATCCCAGTGCCAAACTTCACATCGGACATACTTACTGCACCACCATTGCCGATTCCATGGCCCGTTTCAAACGGCTGGACGGCTATGATGTGTTCTTCCTGTGCGGATCCGACGAACACGGGCAGAAAATCCAGAGAAAGGCAGAAGAAGAAGGAGTAACGCCCATTGCGTACGTTGATAAAATCGTGGCCGGATTTCAGAGACTATGGAAAGAACTCAACATTTCCAACGATGATTTTATCCGTACTACAGAAGAACGGCATAAAAAAGTAGTGCAGGCCCTGTTTCAGCGCGCCTATGACAACGGAGATATTTACAAGGGAAAATATGAAGGATGGTACTGCACGCCCGACGAAACCTTCTGGCCGGAAAACAAACTGACGCCGGACCATATCTGCCCGGACTGCGGACGGAAACTCGAACGGATCAGTGAAGAAGCCTATTTCTTTAAAATGTCCAAATATGCAGACCGCTGGCTGAAATACGTCGAAGAAAATCCCGGATTCATCCAGCCCGTATCCCGCCGGAATGAAATGATCCAGTTCGTTAAAGGCGGACTGGAAGACCTCTGCGTATCACGGACCAGCTTTAACTGGGGCATTCCCGTTCCCTTTGACACCAAACATGTGGTCTACGTCTGGTTTGATGCGCTGGTCAACTACCTCACTGCGGCGGGAATCCTGGATAATCCGGAAAAATTCAGACGCTTCTGGCCGGCCGATGTCCATCTGGTGGGAAAAGAAATTGTCCGTTTCCACAGCATTATCTGGCCGATTATGCTGATGAGCCTGGGTATTGAACTGCCGAAAATGGTATACGGCCATGGATGGCTTATTGTCGACGGCGAAAAAATGTCCAAATCCAGAGGCAATGTGATTGATCCCATTCCGCTGCTTCAGGAATTCGGGTCAGACGCCATCCGCTACTACCTCCTGAATGATGTGCAGCTGGGACAGGACGGAAACTTCAGCAGAGAACGGCTGATTAACCGGATTAACTCCGACCTCTCCAATGACCTGGGCAACCTTCTGTACCGGACACTGTCCATGGTGGAAAAATACAGGAACGGAACCGTGGTGTCCAAAGGAGATGCATCCGGGGAACCGGCTGCGGCGGAAGCATCGGATATGCTGGAAAAAGCAGCTGCTGACACACTTCAGTCCTACAGAAATTCCATGAACGGCTGGAAAATCAATGAGGCCCTGAAAGGAGTATGGACCTTTGTGCGCTCCATGAACAAATACATTGATGTAACCATGCCGTGGGTACTGGCCAAATCACAGGACAAAGCCCCCGTGCTCGATGCGGTTCTCTACCACCTCTGTGAAGGACTGCGGATTACAGCCCTTATGGCGGAACCGTTCATTCCCATCGCGGCGGAAAAAATCTGGAACCAGCTGGGACTGCGCGGATTCGCGGAAGCAGCACTGAAAGACGGAGTCTGGGGCGGACTTCCCGAAGGAACACAGACCGACAAAGGGGATCCCATATTCCCGCGGATTGAACCGGAAGACGAAAATGATGAAAATCAGGACCATACCCAGCCGGCTGAGACTCCTGCGGAAGAAAAAGCGCCGCTGATCTCGATTGATGAATTCATGAAAACCGACCTGAGAATTGCGGAAATACTGACGGCGGAAAAAGTCAGGAAATCCAAAAAACTGATCTGCATGACAGTATCTCTCGGTGATGAAGTGCGGACCGTAGTCAGCGGCATTGCCCAGTACTATGAGCCGGAACAGCTGATCGGAAAACATGTGATCTTTGTATCCAACCTGAAACCCGCCAAACTGATGGGGATAGAATCCCAGGGCATGATTCTGGCGGCCTCCAAAGACGGAAAACTGCAGGTTCCGTTTGTTGACATGCCTGCGGGGAGCCATGTTAAATGAAACTCTTTGATACCCATGCCCATGTTTACGACAAAGCCTTTGACAACGACAGGGAAAGCATGCTGGAAGACGTATTCAAACAAGTGGGAACTCTCGTCTGTCCGTCGGAAGATGTGGCATCCAGCCGTCTTGCCTCGGCGCTCTCACAGAAATATCCGCGCATCTATGCGGCAGTAGGCATTCATCCCCAGGAGACGGCCAAAGCCGTGCCGGAAGATTTGGAGATTCTCCGGCAGATGGTGAAAGAGAATCCCAAAATTGTCGCCATAGGAGAAATCGGACTGGACTACTATTACCTGAACAGCCCGAAAGACATACAGAAAGACTGGTTCGGACGGCAGATTGAACTGGCCGGAGAACTGGACCTGCCCATTATTATCCACGACAGAGATGCCCACGGAGACACCGTCAGTATCCTGAAAGAGCATGCGGATAAAAAACTCCGGGGCATTCTCCATTGCTACAGCGGAAGCTATGAAACAGCGGAAACATTGATCCAGATGGGATTTTACATTTCCTTTGCGGGTCCGGTCGTATTTCCCAAAAGCACGGCGCTGAAAGAAGTGGCACGGAGACTGCCGCTGTCGAAAATGCTTGTGGAAACCGACAGCCCCTATCTGACTCCGCCTCCCTTCAGAGGCAGGCGCAATGACCCGTCCAAGGTTTTTTACGTGGCGCAGGAAATTGCACGGTTAAAAGAAATTCCTCTGGAAACAGTCATAGAAACAACAGAACAAAATGCAAAAGACATATACAGGATTTCCTGACAAAAAAGGGGGATCTGTCTGCAGATGCAGACAGATCCCCCTTTCTTTGCCAGATACCCGTCAGTCCCGGGAAAAAAGATCTCTCGTATATACTTTGCCGCGCACATCATCAAGCTCTTTATCCATGCGGTTGGCGACAATCAGATCCGCTTTCTTTTTAAACACGTCCAGATTCCCGCAGGAAGGTATGCCTGAAAAATCTTTTCCCTCCAGAATCGGCTCATAAATCAGCATGGGAATATTCTTTTCCTGAAGGAGTCTGATCACGGACTGGATGGCCGAAGAACGGAAATTATCACTCTGGGACTTCATGGTCAGACGGTAAATACCCACACATTGAGGATGGAGCGCCTCAATCTGCTCTGCCGTGACAGATTTCCTGATTTCATTGGAAGAAACCACAGCAGGGATGAGGGCAGAAGGAATTCCCTTAAAATCCGCCATGAGCTGGCGGGTATCCTTCGGAAGACAATAACCGCCGTATCCGAAAGAAGGATTATTATAAAAATGACCGATTCTCGGATCGAAACAGAGCCCCCGGATCATATCCCGGGAAGAAAAATCTTTCATCTGCGCATACGTATCCAGCTCATTAAAAAAAGCGACCCGCATCGCCAGATACGTATTGGCGAAAAGCTTAATTGACTCCGCTTCATTGGAACCGGTAATCAGAACCGGAGTATCAGTTTCCAGAGAAGAAGCCTTCAGCATATCCGCAAAAACTGATGCCTTCCGGCGGAGCTCAGGAGACTCATCCGGTGTTCCCACGATGATGCGGGACGGATGAAGATTATCATACAGCGCCTTGCCCTCCCGCAGAAATTCCGGTGAAAATAAAAGCGTCAGCCGGGGGAAAAGCTTCTGCATTCTCACAGTATATCCGATGGGCACTGTGGATTTAATGACAACCGCTGCGCGGGATCCGCACTGATCGATCTGTCTCAGCACAGATTCCACAGAAGAAGTATCAAAACTCCCCTTCTCCGGACGGTAATCCGTCGGTGTGGCAATAACGATCCAGTCGGCTTCCTGATAGGCGGCGGAACCATCGGACGTAGCGCTGAGAGACAGATTCCTTTCCCGCAGATAAGCAGTCATAAAAGAGTCGGCCACAGGGGAGACCCTGTCATTGACCATACGGATACGCTCCTCCTGTATATCCACGGCCCGGACATCGTTATGCTGGGAAAGAAGAATGGCATTGGACAGGCCCACATATCCGATACCGGCAACAGCAATTTTCATAAGAGATTCCTCCTTGAATCATTTTCATTATTATTATACATGTTTTCTGCCGGGATTTCATAGAGAGAACGCTCTTCTATTCTGCGGAGATAAAAGATTTGGTATAATAGAAAAAAACGGAAGTGATAAGATGAATCAAAAAGGGAAAATTTTAGTGACCGGCGGCGCCGGTTTTTTTGGATATCATCTGGCGATGCTGATGAGCCGGGAGGGCTTCTCCGTATGCGGACTGGACAATATGAACGACTCTTACAGCCCGAAACTGAAAGAAGACAGGATTTCCGGCCTTAAAGAAATGGGAGGCGATTATTCCTTTGTCAAAGGAGACCTGGCTGACAAAGAGACCGTTGACCGTCTGTTCAATACCTTTCATCCCGATACGGCAGTGAATCTGGCGGCCCAGGCCGGGGTCCGGTACAGCATTGATCATCCCGCATCCTATATCCAGTCAAATATTGTAGGATTTTTTCACATACTGGAAGCCTGCCGCCATTTCCCGGTAAGCCACCTGGTTTTTGCGTCCAGCTCTTCTGTATACGGATCCCAGAAGAAAGTGCCTTTTTCGGTGGATGACCCTGTAGATCATCCGATCAGCCTCTATGCGGCAACCAAAAAATCCGATGAGCTCATGGCCTATACCTATGCCCATTTATACGGAATTCCTTCCACAGGACTCCGTTTTTTTACGGTATACGGCCCTTTTGGAAGACCGGATATGGCCTACTTCAGCTTTGCCGGCAAAATGGTGAGGGGAGAACCCATACGGATCTTCAATCATGGAGACATGCAGCGTGATTTTACCTACATTGACGACATTATAGAAGGCATTATGCGCATACAGGCCTGTCCTCCGGAAAAGACAGAAGACAGTGATCCCTACAGAATTTACAACATAGGCAACAACCATCCTGTCAGACTGATGGACTTTATCCATATTCTGGAAAAAGAAATGGGATGTACGGCGGAGAAAGAATACCTTCCCATGCAGCCGGGCGATGTTTACCAGACCTATGCGGACATCAGCGCACTGCAGCGGGATTTCGGATTTGCACCGAATACGCCTCTGGAAGAAGGACTGCGCCGGTTTGCCCGGTGGTATAAATCCTATTACCACGTAGAATCCTGATACCCGGAGACCGTCCGGAATACTCTGTAATACGGGGAGACATACATGAAAATACTGCTGGCTGATTTTCACAAATTTGTTCATTACAGCGGAGGCATCGAACATGTGCTCAGTGACATGGCGGACGCCCTCTGTGCAAAAGACTGCGAAGTATATGCGGCCTTCAGCGATCCGGAAGAAGGAAATCCCTTTTTCCCCATGAACCGGAACATACCGGTCTATAACCTGTACCATCTTCCCTGGGGACCGGCTGTTTCCCCTTCAGCCATGCTGAAGCTTCTTCGTGAAGCAGTCCGTCCCTTCAGTGAAGAGAAAGCCCGCGCCGTCAGTGAAAAAAGACTGTCCCGGAGCCTGTGCGGCCCGGTACGGGCGCTTCTGGAAAAAACCGCGCCTGATGTGATCATTTCCTTCCGCGAGCCCACGGGGAAAATTCTGCTTTCGGATGTACATACATCCATTCCCGTGATCTCCATGTTTCACAATGATCCGGAAGAAATTCTGGCCCATGCGCCGGATACAGAAAAAGCGGCGCTGCTGAAAAGCGCCGCCATTCAGGTGCTGCTGCCGTCGTTTATTCCCCGGGCCCGGGCCTACCTGGATTATGACCGGTTTACGGCGATTCCCAATGCCGTCAGACAGAGCCCTGTTATGACTGATCCGGGGCAGGAAAGAGAAATACACCGGATTACCTGTGTGGGCCGTCTGACGGGAAGCACCAAGCGCCAGCATATTCTGATCGGAGCTTTTTCCGGGCTGGTCCGGGATTTTCCCGGATGGCAGACCGATCTGTGGGGGGCCGGAGACGACAGAGCCTATGCAGCGGCTCTGAAAGCCATGACCGCCCGTGACGGACTGGGAGAAAAAGTACATCTGCGGGGAGTGACATCCGATGTGGCAGAAGTATGGAAAGAAACGGATATCTTCGCTTTCCCCAGCCATCATGAAGGCTTTCCGCTGGCTTTGACCGAAGCCATGAGCGCAGGCATACCCGCTGTGGGATTCCGGTCCTGCCCGGCGGTCAATGAACTGATCCGGCATGGAGAAAACGGACTCCTCTGCGAAGACGGCGAAGAAGCTTTCAGAGAAGCGCTGCGCACGCTGATGGAAGATCCGGAAAAACGGAGAGCCATGGGCAAACAGGCCCGCAAAGACATGGAAGCCTACAAGCCCGTCCGGATATGGGAACAGTGGATATCTCTGATAAAGCAGGTTGTTTCCGAAAACCGTGCGAAGGGGGAACAGAAATGATTGAAACAGAAAATAACAGCGCGGCGGAGGGAGAACAGTTTATTACATCCAGTCTGCCCCGGCTGCGGATAGCGGTTATCGGCGACGTGATGCTGGACCGCTACGTTTTTGGAAAAGTGAGCCGCATATCACCGGAAGCGCCGGTGCCGGTGAATCTGGTGGAATCAGAAAGATCCGTACCGGGCGGCGCGGCCAATACAGCCGCCAATCTGAGCGCCATGGGAGTCTGCACCGAACTGTGCGGACTCTGCGGAAATGACGAAAGCGGGCGCAGGCTCTTCGGACTTTTGGAGCAGAGGCATATCGGATCCTCCGGGATACTTACCGTACCCGGATTTTCTACAACCGCCAAAATGAGAATCCTCGGGTCCAGACAGCAGATGCTGCGTCTTGACTTCGAAGAAAAAAGGACCGTATCTGAAGAAGAAAAAGAACATATCCTTCAATGGCTGGAGGCCTGCCGGGGCAAAGGCCTGGACAGCATCATCCTGTCCGACTACGGAAAAGGCGTGGTGACGGACAGTCTGGCGCAGGCCGTCATTAAGGCCGGAGAAAAATGGGATATTCCGGTGCTGGTGGACCCGAAAGGCAGTGACTGGACAAGATACACAGGGGCATCCGCTGTTACACCGAACCTGAACGAACTGTCACAGGCCGTAGGAAAAACCGTGAAGAATGAAGACGGCGAGGTAGGCAGGGCGGCGGAATTCCTGAGGGACAAATTTAAACTCCGCCGGCTTTTTGTAACCCGGTCGGAAAAAGGCATTACCTGTGCGGAAGAAGGGGCAATCTTTCACTGCCCCGCCATGGCCCAGGACGTGTTTGACGTATCCGGCGCAGGAGATACCGTTATGGCGGTACTGGCTGCAGGATGTGCGGCAGGCATCGGCACAGAAACACTGCTCCGTCTGGCCAATACAGCGGCGGGCGTCGTTGTGGCAAAAGTGGGAACCTATTCGATTCATGGAAGCGAATTCCTTTCCGCATGGACCGGAGCCAACAGGAGAGCGCCGGTGCTTCCGGAAATTTTTTCCTGGAAAGAAGCCGCTTCCTATGTGAAAGAATGGCAGAAACGGGGAGAAAAAGTTGTTTTTACCAACGGATGCTTTGATATCCTTCACAGAGGACACATTACCTATCTTCAGCAGGCGGCGGCTCTGGGAGACCATCTGCTCGTAGGACTCAATGCGGACAGCTCCGTGAGAAAACTAAAAGGCCCCTCACGGCCTGTCAATAATGAACAAGACCGTGCCTTTCTCCTGGCATCCCTTCGCTGTGTGGACGGAGTTGTCCTCTTTGAAGAAGATACCCCGGCAGAACTGCTCTCCGTGCTCCGTCCCGATATCCTTGTTAAAGGCGGAGACTATCAGGCTGATGAAGTGGCCGGACGTGAATTTGTGGGACGGACAGAAATTCTGCCCTTTGTGGAAGGATACTCCACGAGCCGCATGATTGACCGGATCCGGGGAGAAAAATTATGAAATCCCCGGAAAAATCAATAGACCTCACCCATAAAACCATTGTGGTCATGTACATGCTCTATTTCGGAGACATGATTTCGATTACGCCTTTTCTGGAAATCCTCCGCCGGGCGGCAGACCATTCAAAAATTATTCTGGTCATAGACAGCCGCTTTCAGGATGCCCTCCGTTACAATCCGGACATTGATGAAATTGTTCCCTTTGACAGACACGGCAGTCAGAAAAGCCTGGGCGCCACATGGAAAGCCGGACGGAAACTGGCGGAACAGAACCCGGATATATTGATCACACTCCACGGCACGGCACGCACTTCTGTCATGGCATGGGCCATGCATCCCCGCTTCTGGGCGGGAGAAGCAGGCACAGAAATAGACCGCTTCCTGATGGACCTTCCCATGACCATTGAGACCTATGACTGCCATGCTGTGGACAAATATATACATGTACTGCAGCGCATGGGAGTTCAGGATCTGAAACACAGCGGCATGAAAACCTATACCTGCCCCGGCTGGGAAAAAGAGGCGGATGAATTTTTCACAGCGTCAGGAATTCAGCCGGGAGAACGCCTGGCGGGATTCAGTGCAGGCAGCTCCACACCGGAAAAAAACTGGCCTGCGGAAAAATTCGGCCAGACGGCTGATTTCTTCGCAGGCCGGGGATACCGTCCTGTCTTCTTTGGAATTGAAAGTGAAAAAGGACTGGTCAGCCGGGCTGTTTCCGCCATGTCCCGCAAGGGAGCTGTTTCAGCGGCGGGGAAACTGAGCATGGGCGGATTTATAGCGGCAGCCGGACGGTGCAGCCTGTTCTTTACCAATGACAGCGGGCCCATGTATGTGGCAGACAGCCGCGGAGTTCCGACCATTGCCATGTTTGGGCCGAGCAATGCCAAATTCCATCATCCGCTGGGACCCTTTTCAACGGCTCTATCCTCATGGGATATGCCGGAGGGTCCGGAACACGTCAACCAGAATATAAAAACAGGCCGCTATGTGCCGATTGAAAATATTTCAGTTGATGACGTCATCGGAGCCGGTCTGGCCGCTGAAAAAAAAGCAGGGATCATCCATTCCAACGGTGCATCCGGTACAAAATCCCGATCAGAAAAATAGACGCTGCCGCTATGGCTCCCGCAGCCATCATGCCTTCAGAAGTACCCATGATTTCCATAGCCGAACTGACCAGGAGACTTCCAAAGGGAGCGGTGCCCAGAAAAACAAAAGTATAC
>OLIH01001047.1_pt1 | contig 10370 bp, 12 predicted proteins | sample 1609721 | NCBI WGS metagenome assembly OLIH01 (sample SAMEA4350157, study PRJEB24818) | metagenome | biome: human; feature: gut; material: faeces | place: Denmark | collected 2013-09
CTGACCCAGTTCCAGCACCAGACCGGCCATACCGTATACACCGGGATCTCCCGATGAGACAACTGCGACCTTTTTCCCTTCAGAAGCCAGCTCCACTGCCCTGCGGCAGCGCTCAATCTCCTCCCGCATGCCGGTTCCCACAACCTCGCGGTCCCCGATCATATCCTTCACCAGAGACAGATAAGTATGATAGCCGACAATCACCTCCGATGACTCAATGGCATGCACGGCCCGTTCTGTCATTTCCTCTCTGTGCCCCGGTCCGATGCCGATGACTGTGACCGTCCCGCTGCAATGGCTGCCGTTGCCTGCGGATATTTTGTTTTCGGAAGAACAATTCTCCCGTTCTGTGCTGCTTTCAATGCTGCTGCTTCGCATACATTCCCCACTCCAATCGTTTTCTTTACAAAGGAAGACTCCGTCAGATGATGAGTCTCAATGATTTCTTTTAATTGATCCGGTTCAAAAAAATGAATCGGCCTTTTCAATTTCCGCCCCAAAGCCAGCAGTCCCTCTTCATCCGATTTCAATGACACACTGGCCAGTGCGGCAATCTGCCCGGGACAGGCTCCGATCTGAGCCAGCGCCTCTGAAAGGGCTTTTTCTATCAGATCCTCCCCGGTCCCCCGCCGGCAGCCGATTCCCACATAGAGATTGCGGGGCCTCAGGTACACATGGGGCTTTCTGCAGGATATCTTTTTCTCTGTGATCAGCACGGCTCCGTCAAAGTCATGGTTTTCCATATGCTGCAGAGACTCTGCGGCCACTCCCGATGCGCTGATGCGCTGTTCCAGGAATGAAGCGCCTTCCAGTTCTCTGTCCAAGAAGAAAAGACACTTTCTGCCTTCGGCCATGAGACTGTTCACCGGCTTCAGCGCTTCCAGAGGCTCTACTTTCATATAAAGCTCCCGCGCCAGTTCATCCGGCGCTTTCCTGTGATGGACATCAGTGGCTGTAGTAATCACCGGATCAGCCCCTGCGGCCCGAGCCACCTCCGCCGTCCATGCATTGGCTCCGCCCAGATGGCCTGAAACCAGGGAAATACAGTGCTTTCCGCACTCATCCATAACAAGAACCGCCGGATCACTGGCTTTGCTTACCAGATGGGGCGCAATGGACCGGACTGCAATCCCTGATGCCATGATATACAGGATTCCGTCATATATCCCAAAAATCCGGGCTGTCAGATCCGCCGTCCGGTGAAACTGCACTGCCTCTGTTTCCGGGGAAACCGGCGTACGCTCATAGAGCGTAATATCTGTCCCCAGACGGGATTTCACACGGCGGCCGAGGCGGGCTCCTTCGGCAGACACAGAAACAAATGCATATTTCATGACTGTCCTTTACGGAACATGGTCGTAAAGTTTCTGTCGTAAAGCTTTGACAGCTGATAATCTGTGTCAAGCACACGGCCCACCACAATCATGGCCTGTCTCAATACGCCTTCTTTATGAAGAATATCGGCAATATCCGACAGCGTGCCCCGGATAATCCTCTGATCAGGCCAGGTAGCCCGCACGACAATCGCCACCGGCGTATCCTCCGGATAGCCTCCTTCAGTGAGACGGGCCACTACATCTTCAATCATCTGGACTGACAGAAAAATGCACATCGTCGCCTGATGGGCCGCCAGAGACGAGAGGCTTTCCTTCGGCGGCATGGGCGTACGTCCTTCCATACGGGTAATAATGATTGTCTGGGAAATACCGGGCAGTGTATATTCCTGCTTCAAAGCCGCCGCCGAGGCCAGGAAAGAACTGACTCCCGGCACCACTTCAAAATCAATATTTTCTTTTTCCAGCGCATCCATCTGCTCCTGAATGGCTCCGTAAATAGCCGGATCTCCTGTATGGACACGGGCTACGGTTTTCCCTGCATGGACCGCTTCCGTCTCCACCTTGAGCACTTCATCGAGATTCATTTCGGCACTGTTGTAAATCCGGGCATCCTTTCTTCCGTATTTCAGAATTTCCGGATTCACAAGAGATCCGGCATAGATAATCACATCGGCCTCTGAAATCAAACGCTGCCCCTTAACCGTAATCAACTCGGGATCTCCCGGTCCCGCTCCGATAAAATAGACTTTGCCCATGGTCAATTCTCTCCCTTTCTGACTGCCGTAAAAATAAACACCGGACTGATCGGTGAAAACATATGATACCGTCCCATTTTGCTGAGCCGGTTGATCTGCATCTGGAATCCTTCTGTGACAAACGGACGCTTTTTAAATTCCTGCACTGTTTCTCCTACTGTTTCCGCAGTCACTGCCGTCGATACAATCCGTCCGCCCGGCTTCAGAATTTTTTCGCACCTGTCCAGTATATCATGAAGATGTCCGCCGCTGCCCCCGATTAAAATCACATCACAGGGAGGCAGCTCATCCATGGCTTCCGGCGCATATCCACGGATAACGTGAATATTGGAGCATCCGAATTTTTCCGCATTCTGACCGATCAGACTGACTCCTTCCGGATTTCTTTCAACCGCGTAGACCGGACCGTTCTGTGCGCAGAGGGCCGCTTCCACGGTCAGCGAACCCGTCCCGGCGCCGATATCTGCTACTGTCTCTCCCGGACAGATGCGCGCCTTGACCATAACCATAGCTCTTATTTCCGCTTTTGTCATTGGAACCTTGCCGCGGATAAATTCTTCATCATTAATTCCCAAAAAATGCATTATCCCCTCACCACCATAACTGATTCATTAAAACCTTCGATGCGGCGGCCTTCTGCCAATGTCACATCACGCCGCCTTTCACCGGGATATGAAATATGCTCCAAAACAGATACTAAAGATGCTTCCGGCCACCCATGATCCAGAAGGCAGCGGCATATATAGGCCGGATTATGAATGCCGTCCGTCAGGAATGACAGCACACGGCCTGGACTGTAGGCCAGCTTTTCCTCAGGCGGAACCCGTCCGTGAAAACTGAGAAGGTCAGCATCCTGCCATGGCTCCCCCACCCGGCAGAAAGCTGCCTGGACGGCGGAAATACCGGGAATTACTTCCAGAGACACCTCGGGGAACTCCCGCTTCAGCCAGGGAAGAAGACTGTAATAACCGGGATCTCCGCTTACCATAACCACCACATCATCCTCAAGGAGAGCAGTCCCGATCCATTTTTTCAGTTCCCCCAGTTTTCCCGTTATGGGACAGGTCTGCTGGCCGTCTCCGGCATAATCCTCCAGGGCCCGGCGGCTGCCCGCAAGATACCGGGCATTCCGTATGGCCCCGGCAGCCTTCGGAAGCATATATTCCCGGCTGCCCGGACCGATTCCCGCCACAATCAGTTGATGTGCCATTTTTCCTCCTTGATCAGTTCCGATGCATGACTGCTTACCGCGGCCACTTTTCCCTCCATGGTAACAAAAACAACACCCACCCGGGCTTTTCCGAAAAGATAACGCTCTGAACGGACCTGGGCTCTCTCCGCAAGCTGGGAATAGACAGCTTCTTCAATTCCCCATTTTTTCAAAACGGCAGCCGCGCCGTCAGTCGTTCCGCACTCCAGAATATCCCTGACGGCCCCCCGGTCCGCGCCGTTCAGAGCCGCATAGGCGGCCAGCGTCTCCATGCGCCCGTCACTGATCCGGTTATAGGTATGGAAACTGCCCGAAGCTACTTTTACGAGTTTTCCCATATGACCTATAAGAAGCAGCTTCTGAAACCCCACCGACAGGGCCTGCTCCATCATATAACCGATGAAATTGCTTGTCTCCGCAATGCAGGCGCGGGGAATACCCATTCCGTTCACGGCTGCATTTTCTCCAATCCGTCCGGGAGCCAGCACAGCCGTCCGGAATCCGCCCTGCCAGATCACATTCAGCTGAGGCGTCAGTGACCGTTTATAGGCATCTTCGCTCATGGGCTTTACAATTCCGGTTGTTCCGATAATGGATATGCCCCCCACTACGCCCAGAGCGGGATTCAATGTCTGTTTGGCCAGTTCCTCGCCGGCCGGCACACTGATTGTCACAGTGCAGCCTCTGCCGGCGCCCACCAGTTCTTCATACACATAGCGCATCATGATCTGGGGGCCCGGATTAATCGCCGGTGATCCCACACGGACCTGAAGCCCCGGTTTTGTCACTGTCCCCACGCCGTGACCCGCTTTCAGAACCAGTCCGGGATGTTCTGTAAGTTCCGCCGTCACAACGACAGGCGTCCGGTGTGTACAGTCCAGGTCATCCCCGCCGTCCTTCAGAACCGTCGCCGTGCCGATGCCGTTTTCTGCATGAGCTTCTTCCACAGGGACGGTAATGGACTGCCTCTGGGGAGAAAGAATCTCCACCTTTTTGGGAAATTCACCTCGCAGCGCCAGAATGGCCGCCTTCATGGCCGCAGTGGCCGTTGATCCTGTTGTATAACCTTCCCGCAGCACCTTATCCGCCATACTGTTCACCGGTAATTGACAAACTGCAGCTCTACCGGAAAATCCTGTCCCTTCAGCAGAGAAATAACCTCCTGCAGCACGTCTTTATCCTTTCCGCTGATCCGGACCTGATCATCCTGAATCTGCGCCGTGACCTTCAGACCGGAATTCTTGATCTTTTTCTGGATCTCCTTTCCCAATTCCTTGGAGATCCCCGTCTGTATATCAAGGACCTGCCGGACAGTGCCCCCAGCGGCCGGTTCCGCCGCACGCTCCTTCACATTTTTCAGAGATACCCCCCGCTTGGCCAGCTTTCCGTTGATAATTTCCCGCACAAGACGCAGCTTGAAATCATCATCCCCGATCATTGTAACCGCATCATCCTCCAGCGTCACCGAACTTTTGCTGCCTTTAAAATCGTAGCGGGTTGCAATTTCCCGGGATGCCTGATTGACGGCATTGGATACCTCCTGCCGGTCTACAGATGATACAACATCAAATGAGTATTCTTTTGCCACCGTGATTCCCCCTTTATATATGCCGTAAACACATGATTTTTATTTTGTCATGCCTCTTCCGGCGCTTCGTTTCAATCTGTCAATCTATAATAAACATCTAATAAATCATATCAGAAATGGGATTGTTTTTCAAGATTTTCACGCCTTTCTTTCCCATTCTCCGCCTGTATCAATAAAAAATTTTCTTTCTCTCTGTCAGTCTCCCAGACCTTACAGATCTTTTCCCGATAAACAGACACCTTTCCCGCATACCGTTCTTTTCCCCGGTTTTCCAATTTTGATTCCGCCTTGTTTTCTCTGTAAAAACAGGTGGCAAAGCCCGTCTGTTTTCAGTATAATAAAAACTGATGGATGTTTTCGGAATTTACATAATGCAGAAACAGACGGCCCGCCTGATTTCTGAAAAACCGGCATCCTTTTCCATCTGACGGCCATAGGGCCGACACGGACTTCCCGGGCCTGTTTCTCTGTAACGGGATCAGCAGATCCTGCCGGAGGCGCATGATAAAACGGCCGTCTCTTTGCCGGCGGCCCTGTATTTAACGAGGAGGAATGACCAATGCCGCTTACAAGAACCACAGAAATGTTTAAAAAAGCCTATGAAGGCCATTATGCAGTGGGTGCATTCAATGTGAATAATATGGAAATCATTCAGGGAATTATGGAAGGCGCCGAGGCCACCCATTCTCCCGTCATTCTTCAGGCATCTGAAGGCGCCCGCACTTATGCCGGACAGGATTATATTGTGGGACTGACTAAAATTGCTCTCACACGCTGTCCTGATATTCCGGTAGCGCTCCATCTGGATCACGGATCCACATTTGAAGTCTGCAAAGCCTGCATTGACGGCGGATTCAGTTCAGTCATGATCGACGGAAGCAAGTATCCCTTCGATGAAAATGCCGCCCTTACAAAAAAAGTCGTCGAATATGCCCATGCCCACGGCGCCGTCGTGGAAGCAGAGCTGGGACGTCTTGCCGGCGTGGAGGATCATGTCAATGTCGCTGAGAAGGATGCCATCTTTACCGATCCTGATCAGGCTGCCGAATTCGTCGAACTGACACACTGCGACTCTCTGGCCATCGCCATCGGCACCAGCCACGGCGCTTATAAATTCAAGGGCGATCCCTATCTTGATTTTGACCGTCTGGAAAAGGTGGGCCGTCTTCTCCCGGGATATCCCATTGTTCTCCACGGCGCTTCCACGGTCATTCCTGAATTTGTGGAAAAATGCAACCGCTTCGGCGGTGAAGTCAACGGCGCCAAGGGCGTTCCTGAAGAAATGCTCCGGAAGGCCGCTTCCATGGCTGTCTGCAAAATCAATATTGACACAGACATCCGCCTTGCCCTGACTTCTTCCATCCGTGAAAGTCTGCATGAGCACCCGGAAAACTTCGATCCCCGCATGTATCTGAAGGCCGGCCGCGAAGCCGTCAAGCAGATGGTCATGCATAAAATCACCGCTGTTCTCGGTTCCGACGGACAGGCCTGACAATTTAGATGAAAAGAAGCACAGGATCCCGAGCCCTGTGCTTCTTTTCATATCTTCCGTTTTTCACGGCCATAAAAAAAGTCTGCCGCAGTCTAAGGATCTGCGTACAGACTTATTTTTTTATTTACGGGCCGCTTCCACCAGTTTGGTGAAGGAAGCAGGATCGCTGATGGCCAGTTCACTGAGCATCTTACGGTTTACTTCTATCCCGGATTTGGTCAGACCCGCAATCAAAGTACTGTAGGTCATTCCGTTCTGACGGGCTGCCGCATTGATACGGGCAATCCAGAGTCTTCTGAATTCTCTCTTCTTTGCACGGCGGTCACGTCTTGCATAATAGAGCGCTTTCATAACCAGTTCATTTGCTTTTTTGAACTGGCTGTGACGGGCACCGCGGTAGCCTTTGGCCATCTTCAATATTTTTTTATGTCTTGCATGATTTGTCATGCCGCTTTTTACTCTTGCCATATTAAAAAAATCCTCCCTTTATCAGCCGTTTGGCAGCATTCTTGACACACGGTCAAAATCCGCTTTGGAAATCAATGCAGCTTTTCTGTAACCGCGTTTGCGTTTCGGCGATTTCTTCTCTAAAATATGGCTGCGGAATGCTTTATTCCTTTTAAAATTCCCGGATCCGGTTTCCGTAAAGCGCTTAGCCGCGGCGCGGCGGGTTTTCATCTTCGGCATCTGTATCGTCTCCTTAAGTTATGCTTTCGGCGCAATGACCATGGTCATATTGCGGCCTTCCAGTTTCGGTGGTTTTTCCCGAATAATGGCATCTCCCAATTCGTGAAGCACACGTTCCAGCACACTGCGTCCCAGCTCCGGATGTGTCATCTCCCGGCCGCGGAACATAATGGTGACCTTGACCTTATTGCCCTCCGCAAGAAAACGCTGTGCATTTTTCAATTTTACATAGAAATCATGATCTTCAATATTCGGACGAAGTTTGACTTCCTTGATCTGATAAATCTTTTGTTTCTTTTTTGCTTCCTTATCCCGTTTCTGCTGTTCATAACGGAATTTTCCGTAATTCATAATCCGGCAGACGGGAGGCTTCCCGTTGGGCGCCACTTCCACCAGATCAAATCCTTTTTCTTCCGCCATATGGATCGCTTCATGAAGCGTCATAATCCCCAGCTGTTCGTTTGCATCGCTGACAACCCGTACTTCACGGGCACGGATCTGCTCATTGATACGTAATTCCTTACCTATTGTCTTCACCTCCGAGACTGAAATCATTGCAAAGAGAAACCGGGCGGCTAAAAGCCACCCGGTATAAATTCATTCCTGACCTTAGTAGCAGTCTGCCTTGTAAGGTGAGAAGCGGATGACTTCTTCTTGCAACTTCATACGTTAATTATTATAAAGCTCTTCATGGGTTATGTCAAGTCATCCCTCAGCGCCCTGTGGGCAATGCCCACGGCCACTTCGTTGAAATGGAGCACGCCCACCCCTACATAAACGGCAACGCAGAGATGCTCATGCCATCGGGCAATACCGATTTTTCCGCCCACGTTCATTCCCAGCGCTTTCAGTTTTACCTGTTCAACCGCTGATTCCAGAGCGCCCAGGACAGAACCGTCCCCCACATGGGTATCCGATACAACGCCCTGCCTCTGCGCGGCTACAATAGCGGATTCATAAATCTTGGGAAGAATCTCCAGAAACCGGCCCCCAAAGTTCACCGCAACGGCATGAATCTGCTTTTCTGCCAGACGGAGCCTCAGTTCATTTTCCTCTGTACGTGTTTCTGTCAGGGCCATGCGAAGAGCGGCACGGCCTATATCACTGCTCTGCCATTCTCTCTCCATGACGGTCAGCTCCTATGCTGAATTTCTTCCTTCAGCCCTGCGATAAAGGCCGCCACAGGCAAAGCGCCTTTGTCTCCTTCACTGCGGCTGCGGACGGATACGGTATGGCTGTCTTTTTCTTTATCGCCGAGGATCAGCATATACGGCACCTTCTGCATCTGGGCGGCCCGGATTTTATACCCCAGCGTTTCATTGTCTGTTTCCAGTTCAGCACGGATGCCGGAAGCCTTCAGATCCTCTGTAATCTGGCGGGCATATTCCATCTGTCCCTCCGATACAGGAATGACCTCCGCCTGAACAGGCGCCAGCCATGCGGGGAAGGCTCCTGCATAATGTTCGATCAGTATGCCGATAAACCGTTCCAGGCTGCCGTATCCGGCTCTGTGAATCATGACGGTGCGGTGCTTTTCTCCGTCTTCTCCCACGTAGTTGACATCAAAGCGTTCCGGCATCTGCATATCCATCTGGATGGTTCCGCACTGCCATGTGCGTCCCAGAGAATCTTCGATATGGAAGTCCAGCTTCGGTCCGTAGAAAGCGCCGTCTCCTTCATTGATCTGATAAGGAATCCCCACACTTTCAATGGCATCCTTCAGCGCTTTTGTCGACATGTCCCACAGTTCGTCAGAACCCATGGAATCTGCCGGACGGGTGGACAGCTCCACATGATAATTCAGTCCGAAGGCGCCGTACAGCTTGCCGAACATCTGCACAACCTTGACGACTTCTTCCTTCATCTGTTCCCGCGTCATATAGATATGGGCATCATCCTGTGTAAAATTGCGTACGCGGAACAGTCCGTGAAGGGCCCCGTGCAGTTCATGGCGGTGTACAATACCGAATTCTGCAAGGCGCAGCGGCAGCTCACGGTAACTCTTCGGAGTGGTTTTATAATACAGAATACTGCCCGGGCAGTTCATCGGCTTGACCGCATAATCTTCACCGTCGATTTTGGTAAAATACATGTTTTCCCGGTAATGGTCCCAGTGGCCCGACTGGATCCACAGCTGTTTCGAGAGAATAATAGGCGTCATGATTTCTTCATAGCCATATTCACGGAACAGTTCTCTTTCAAAATCAATCAGCTCATTGCGGATAACCATGCCCTTCGGATGAAAGAACGGGAAGCCCGGGCCCTCTTCATGAAAACTGAAAAGGTCAAGCATTTTGCCCAGTTTTCTATGATCCCGCTTTTCAGCTTCCGCCTTCACATACAGATAATGATCCAGTTCTTCTTTAGAATAAAAAGCCGTGCCGTAGATTCTCTGAAGCATCTTGTTGTGCTCATCGCCGCGCCAGTAAGCACCGGCTACTGACATGAGCTTAAAGGCCTTAATGCGTCCTGTCGAGCGCACATGGGGGCCGGCGCAGAGATCTGTATAATCCCCCTGTGTATAAATGGAGATTTCCGCATCTTCCGGCAGATCCTGAATCAGAATAACCTTGTAATCCTCTCCCCTGTCACGGAAAAAGGATAAGGCGTCTTCCCGGGACAGAATCTTTTTTTCCAAAGGAAGATTTTCTTTGACGATTTTCTTCATTTCCTTTTCAATGGCAGGAAAATCTTCCTGGCTGAATGCATGGGCACAGTCAATATCATAATAGAATCCGCTGTCAATAGCCGGTCCGATCGCCAGTTTGGCATTCGGGAACAGGTGCTTAATGGCCTGTGCCATCACATGGGAACAGGTATGTCGGAGTGTAAACAGCCCTTCGGGATCCTGATCCGTAAAAAATTCAACAGAGCTTCCGTCCTGAATGTCTTCACGGAGGTCTGTCAGATGACCGTTGACCTTGGCCGCCACAGCACTTTTCCCAAGACTGTTGGAGACTGCTTTCGCAGCTTCCGCCAGAGATACCGGTTCCTGAAATTCCTTTTTCGATCCGTCTTTCAATATAATAGAAATCATCATTTATTCTTCCCTTCCTGAATCAATAAAAAAAACTTCCGTCCCAATTAAGGGACGAAAGTAACTCTTCCGCGGTTCCACCCAAATAGATCTGTGATCCACTCGTTCATGATAACGGAATGACCGGAAAAACATACTGTATTTCTGTTTTTCAGCTCCCAGGCGGTAATTTCAAAACCAGACCGGCTGCTCGCACCGTCCGCAGTCTCTCTGAGGGTCTTTTTTCTGAAACCATGTCCTCGTCATTGCTTGCTAATTCTGTAT
>OLIH01001051.1_pt1 | contig 10346 bp, 10 predicted proteins | sample 1609721 | NCBI WGS metagenome assembly OLIH01 (sample SAMEA4350157, study PRJEB24818) | metagenome | biome: human; feature: gut; material: faeces | place: Denmark | collected 2013-09
AGTCCTAGTCCGGTCTTGTGGGCTCGGAGATGTGTATAGGAGCCAGGTACAGCACCTCCGACGCGGCGGCCGCCGTGGCCCGGGTGGACGACACCCTGCCGGTGCAGGACATCATCAAGATCGCGCTGCGCGGGTTGTCCCGCGCCTGAATCCCTGAAAGGAAGGTACCATGGCACAGAATCAGGAATACACCGTCGACCCCAGCCGTCTGGTCAGCCCCGACCTGGGCCCGGCGGAGGTGGAAGAAAACAGCCTGCGCCCCAAAACCCTGGACGACTACATCGGCCAGGACAAGGCCAAGAGCAACCTGCGCATCTATCTGCTGGCGGCCCAGCAGCGGGGCGAAGCGATGGACCACATCCTGCTGTACGGCCCTCCCGGCCTGGGCAAAACCACCCTGGCCGGCATCGTGGCCCAGGAAATGGGGGTCCAGGTGCGCATCACCTCCGGCCCCGCCATCGAAAAGCCCGGCGATCTGGCCGCCCTGCTCACCAACCTGCAGGAGGGGGACATTCTTTTTATTGACGAGATCCACCGTCTGTCCCGCCAGGTGGAGGAGGTTTTGTACCCCGCCCTGGAGGACTACGCCCTGGACATCATGATCGGCAAGGGCCCCAGCGCCCAGAGCATCCGCATCAACCTGCCTCACTTCACCCTCATCGGGGCCACCACCCGGGCGGGGCAGCTCACCGGCCCTTTGCGGGACCGCTTCGGCATCCTGCTCAAGCTGGAACCCTACAGCCCCGACGAGCTGGCCCGCATCATCACCCGCAGCGCCGGCATCCTGGGCATTCCCATCGACCACGACGGCGCCCTGGAGCTGGCCCGGTGCAGCCGGGGCACCCCCCGTATCGCCAACCGCCTGCTCAAGCGGGTGCGGGACTTCGCCACTGTCCAGGGGGACGGCGCCATCGACGGTCCCACCGCCGTGGCAGCCCGCAAACAGATGGACATTGACGAGATGGGCCTGGACGAGCTGGACCGCGGGGTCCTGCGGGCCATCATCGAGCTGTACGGCGGCGGGCCGGTGGGTCTGGAGACCCTGGCCGCCGCGTTGGGGGAGGAGAGCGTCACCCTGGAGGACATCTGCGAACCCTACCTGATGCAGCTGGGCTACCTGTCCCGCACCCCCCGGGGCCGCTGCGTCACCCGCCTGGCTTACGAACATCTGCATCTGCCGGTACCCCGCCGTCTGCGCGACGACGAGGAGGACGGCCAGCAGAGCCTGTACTGATACACCCCGAAAGGAGTTTGAACCCTATGCGCTGTGCCGATACCTGGCAGGACTACGAACTCATCGACGCCACCGGCCACAACCGGCTGGAACGGTGGGGCAAGACCCTGCTCATCCGTCCCGATCCCCAGATCATCTGGAAAAACGAGCCCGTCAGCCCTCTGTGGAACCGGGCGGACGCCGTCTATCACCGCTCGGCCAAGGGCGGCGGCAGCTGGGAACAGCACCGCAAACTGCCCCAGCGCTGGCAGATCGGCTGGCAGGGGCTCACCCTCATCGTCAGCCCCACCGGCTTCAAGCACACCGGCGTCTTTCCCGAACAGGCGGTGAACTGGGCCTGGTACCAGAAGAAGATCGCCGCGGCGGGCCGTCCCATCAAGGTGCTCAACCTCTTCGGCTACACCGGCGGCGCCACCCTGGCCTGCCTGGCGGCCGGGGCGTCCCTGACCCATGTGGACGCCTCCAAGGGGATGGTGGCCTGGGCCCGGGAAAACGCCGCCGCCAGCGGCCTGGCGGACAAGCCCTGCCGCTGGATCGTGGACGACTGCGCCAAGTTTGTGGCCCGGGAGATCCGCCGGGGCAGCCGGTACGACGGCGTCATCATGGACCCGCCCAGCTACGGCCGGGGCCCCGGGGGCGAGATCTGGAAGCTGGAGGACAACGTCTACGATCTCATCACCCTGACCCAGCAGGTTCTGTCCGACGACCCACTCTTCTTTGCCATCAACTCCTACACCGAGGGCCTGAGCCCGGCGGTGATGGAATACATCCTCAAGACCAATCTCTGCCCCGTCAAGGGCGGCAAGACCTGGTGCGATGAGATCGGCCTGCCGGTCTCGGCCACCGGGGGCGTGGTGCCCTGCGGCGCCACCGCCGTGTGGGAAAAGGAATAAATAAAGGGGGAAAGGTTCATGGAACCTATGCTCAAAGCCCAGGATGTGCGCTTCCGCTATGACCCCGAACGCCCGGACTACGCCGTGGACGGCGTGAGCCTGGAAGTCAAACACGGCGAGTTCGTCGCCGTGCTGGGGGGCAACGGCAGCGGCAAAAGCACCCTGGCCAAACATTTCAACGCCATTTTGCTGCCCGAGACCGGCACCGTGCTGGTGGAGGGCATCGACACCCGCACCGAGGAAAAACTCTACGACATCCGCCAGAAGGCGGGCATGGTGTTCCAGAATCCGGACAACCAGATTGTGGCCACCATCGTGGAGGAGGACGTGGCCTTCGCCCTGGAAAACCTGGGCGTGCCCAGCGAGGAGATCCGCACCCGCATCGATGAGGCCATGAAGATGACCGGCATCTACGAGTATCGGGAAAGGGCCCCCTACAAGCTGTCCGGCGGCCAGAAACAGCGGGTGGCCATCGCGGGGGTCATCGCCATGCGGCCGGACTGCCTGATCCTGGACGAAGCCACCGCCATGCTGGACCCCCGGGGCCGGGCCGCCGTCATGAACACCATCCACAGCCTGCGGGCGGCGGGCATCACCATCGTGTCCATCACCCATTATATGGAGGAGGCCGCCCAGGCCGACCGGGTGCTGGTCATGAGCCACGGCCGCATCGTCATGGAGGGTACCCCCGAACAGGTGTTCAGCCAGACCGAGCGCCTCAAGCGCTACCGGCTGGACGTGCCCCAGGCCGCGGAACTGCGGGACGCGCTGGTGGCCGCCGGGCTGCCCATGCCCGCCAATGTCATCACCCCCGAAGCCTGCGCCCAGGCGCTGTACGACCTGCTTCGCTGAACAAACGGCACCACGCCGAAATCTGAATGGCCGCAGCTTCACCGGCAAGGGCCGGGCGGCATGCGGAAAGGAAGGGAAACGAACGTGTCAGAGATTATTCGCTGCGAACATCTGCGCTATGTATACAACGCCGGACTGCCGGACGAGACCGCAGCCCTGGAGGATGTGAGCTTTTCCATCCAGGAAGGGGACTTTGTGGGCATCATCGGTTCCACCGGCAGCGGCAAGTCCACCCTCATCAGCCATTTCAACGGCCTGAACCGGCCCACCTCCGGCAAGATCTATGTGGACGGCCGGGACATGTGGGCGGAAGGGGAGGACCTGCGAAGCTTCCGGTTCCTGGTGGGGCTGGTCTTCCAGTACCCCGAATACCAGTTGTTTGAGGAAACCTGCGCCCAGGACATCGCCTACGGCCCCCGCAACATGGGCCTGAGCGAGGAGGAAATCCAGCGCCGGGTCAAGGAAGCGGCCGAGTTCACCGGCCTGAGCGAGGACCTGCTCCAGCGCAGCCCCTTTGAGCTGTCCGGCGGCCAGAAACGCCGGGTGGCCATTGCGGGCGTCATGGCCATGGAGCCCCGCATCCTGGTGCTGGACGAGCCCGCCGCCGGCCTGGACCCGGAAGGCCGGGACACCATCCTGGCCCAGATCAAGGCCTACCACAAAAAGACCGGCGTGACGGTGGTGCTGGTCAGCCATTCCATGGAGGACATTGCCAAATACGCCGACAAGGTGCTGGTCATGCACAAGGCGGGGGTGGCCATGTACGACACGGTGGAAAACATCTTTGCCCGGGCGCCGGAACTGCTGGAGCTGGGGCTTTCGGTGCCCCAGGTTACCCAGATCTTCCTGCGGCTGAAGGAGATGGGCCTGGACATCAAGACCGACGTCTACACCATGCCCTACGCCGTCAAGACGGTGCTCAAGGCCTACAACGCCCGCCATCCCGAAAAGCCTCTGCCCATCCCGGCACAGAAAGGAGGGGAAGACCATGCTTCGTGATATCACCATCGGGCAGCACTTCCCCGGCAACTCGGTGCTGCACCGCTGCGACCCCCGCCTGAAACTGGTGGGTACCATCGCCTATATCATCGTGCTGTTTGTGGCCTCCAACCCTCTGGGCATCGCTTTGTCCCTGGCGCTGCTGGCCCTGCTGTACGCGGTGGCCAAAATTCCCTATCGCCTCATTCTCAAGAGCCTGAAGCCCATCGTGCCCATCATCATCTTCACGGCGGTGCTCAACCTCTTCTTCATCACCGGGGACGGGGCGCCCCTGGTCCGGCTGTGGATCTTCGCCATTTATAAGGAAGGCGTCTCCTATGCCATCCTCATGGCTACCCGGGTGGTGGCGCTCATTGCGGGCACCAGCCTGCTCACCTACACCACCAGCCCCATCGTCCTCACCGACGCCATCGAATCCCTGCTGCGCCCCTTGCAGAAGCTGCACTTCCCGGTGCATGAGCTGGCCATGATGATGACCATCGCCCTGCGGTTCATCCCCACCCTGATTGAGGAGACCGAAAAGATCATGAACGCCCAGAAGGCCCGGGGCGCCAAGCTGGACAACGGCAAATTCACCGAGCGCATCCGCGCCCTGATCCCCATTCTGATCCCCCTGTTCATCAGCGCCTTCCGCCGGGCGGACGAGCTGGCCATGGCTATGGAATGCCGCTGCTACCACGGCGGCGAAGGCCGCACCCGTCTGAAGGTGCTGCGCTTCGGCAAGCTGGACGTGCAGTGCGCCCTGGCCCTGGCGGTGCTGCTGGGCATCATCCTGTCCACCACCCTGCTGTTCTGAGGAGATGCCTATGACCGTACTTTTGTGGCTGGCGTACAAGGGCACCCGGTACGCCGGGTTCCAGGTGCAGCCCAACGGCCTGACCGTCTGTCAGGTTTTGCAGGACGCCATGGAGGCGGTGCTGGGCTCCCGGCCGGATGTAAAAGGCTGTTCCCGCACCGACGCCGGCGTCCATGCGCGCCGTTTCGCGCTCAGTTTCCGGTATGATGGGACCGTGCCGCTGCGGCGGCTGCCCCTGGCCCTCAACGCCCACCTGCCCGCCGATGTGCGGGTGCTGCAGGCGCAACAGGTGCCGGAGGATTTCCACGCCCGGTACGCCGCCCACGCCAAGACCTACTGTTACCGCATCCGCAACGGGGCGGTGGACGACCCCTTTGACGCCGAGTTCACCCACCGCATCCCCAAGCCCCTCGACGAGCAGGCCATGCAACAGGCCGCCGCCGGGTTTGTGGGCAGACACGATTTCCTGGCCCTGTGTGCGTCGGGGTCGTCGGTGGCCGCCCACGGGGACACGGTGCGCACCATCACCCGGTGCGAGGTGACCCGGGACAAGGATGTGTTTTCCATCACAGTCACCGCCGACGGATACCTGTATAATATGGTGCGGATTCTGGCGGGAACCATTGTCCAGGCAGGCCTGGGCAAGCTGGACCCGGCGGATGTGCCCGCCATTCTGCAAAGCCGGGACCGGCGCCGCGCCGGTCCCACCCTGCCCGCCAAGGGTCTTTGCCTGGTGGACGTGGAGTATCCCGGTCTTGAACCGGCAGACGAGGCCTGAAACGCCCGTCTTTGTATCATTTGAGGAAAGGGGGATCGCCCATGAGAGCCGAAGACAAGGAACGTCTGGCCCGGCGGCAGCGTATGCTGGCACGGGAACGGGGCGAGTCCCTGCCCGAACCCCGGCAGGAGGAACCCCGGCAGAGCCGGGAACCCGCCGCCAAGCCCGAACCGAAGAAGAGCGAACCGAAAAAGACCGAGTCCGCTGCGGCCAAAAAGACGGCCAAACAGGAACCGGTCTCCCGCGCCGAGGGGGTGCGCGCCCCCCGTGCCGGCAACACCCGGCCGTTCAGCCCCATTCTGCGCCGCCGGGCGCGCCGCCGCCGCATGATGCTGGTGGCGCTGCTGCTGGCGCTGGTGGTGGCGGCGGCCTGGGTCACCGGAGTGCTGGGGGCCTCGGTATCCTCCCTGAGCGATGTGCTGGATTCGGTGAGCCTGTATTTCCAGCGCAGCGGCGGCTGGCCCGCCGATACCGGCATCGAGGAACCCCTGCGGGTGGAAGAGTTGGCCGGCGGTTTTGTGGAGCTGGACAAGGAGGAAACCGTGGTTTTCTCCGCCTACGGCACCAAGGTGCGCACCATCCAGCCCGGCTATGCCCGCCCGGCGCTGGACGTGGGCAACACCCGGTTTGTGCTGTATGACCGGTCCGGCACCGCCCTGCAGGTGGAAAGCCGTACCCGCACCCTGTACACAAAAACCTTCACCAACGCCCTCATGCTGTGCGCCATCTCCCCCAACGGGACGCTGGGGGTGGTCACCGAATCCGACCGGTATGCGGCGGAACTGCAGGTGTTCAGCCCCACCATGCGCAGCATTTACAGCTGGAAGATGACCCAGGACCAGGGCATCCCCCTGGCGCTGGAATTTGCCACCGACAACCATCGGTTTGCGGTGGGCACGGTGGCCGCCCGCAACGGCCGCCTGGCCTGCAGCATCTACCTGATGGACACCGCCAAGAGTGAAACCGGCCCGGTGTACACGGCGGACGAGGGCAGCCTGCTGCTGCAGCTGCACTGGATCGCCACCGACAAGCTGCTGGCCGTGTTCGATACCTACGCCGTGGTGCTGGAAACCGGCAGCGCCCAGCAGCTGGCCCGCTATGATTTCGGCGGCGCCAACCTGCAGGGGGCTTCGGTGAACCGGCGCACCACCGCCCTGCTGTTGTCCACCCACAGCGGCAACGAGCTCATTGTGCTCAACGCCGACCTGCAGGTGGTGGGGCAGGGCAATGCAGGCCAGGCCGAAGGCGTGACCTGCGCCGACACCGCCGTCTACCTGTGGGGAGCGGATACGGTGGCCTGCCACGACCTGAGCGGCGCTCAGCGCTGGGAAACCGTGCTGGATACCCGCCCCCTGGCCGTGCTGGACGCCGCCCAGCCCCTGCTGGTCACTGCCGGCCGGGCCGAGGTGCTCAACGCCGCGGCCTGACCGCCAGAATATACAAACTGTAGAATTATCAAAGAGGAAAACAAAATGAGCTATTCCATCACAGGCTTACTGTATGACATTCTGTTTGCCGTCATCCTGTTTCTGACGGCCCTCTACGGCTGGAAGCGGGGATTTCTGTCTTCGCTGGTGCTGCTGGCCGGCGCCGTGGTCAGCATCTTCGGGGCCGTGTGGGTGGCCCGGGCCGCCGGTCCGGTCATCTACAACAACTATGTGGGCGAAGCCATCGCCCAGAAGGTCTCGGCTGCCCTGGCTGAAAGCGGCGGCGATGTGGCCGCGGCGGTGCAGGGACTGTCCTTTTTGCCCGAAACCATCCGCAACGCCCTGGCCGGCACCCTGACCGAGATTTCCGGCGAAGCCACCCCCCACGTGGTGGAGGTGCTGGAACCCATCGTGCTGCCCCTGATCCAGGTCATTCTGTTCCTGGTGGTCTGCCTGGTGGTGCGCTGGGTGTTCCGGGCCCTGGCCTGGGCCATGCGTGGCTGCAACGCCATTCCCCTGGTGGGCGGCCTGAACCGGCTTCTGGGCCTGGTGCTGGGGGCGCTGTCCGGCCTGCTCAACTGCTGGCTGCTGTCCCTGGGACTGTGGCTGCTCAGCATGCTCAGCAACGGCCAGATCGAATTCCTGAGCAGCGCCGCCTTGGGCAAAAGCGCCATCTACGGCTTGCTGGCGGGGCTCAACCCCTTTACGATCTATTACTGAAAATCCCATGCCTGCGGGCATGAATAAACCATGTTGTCGCTATGAACAATATCTGAACATTGCCCCCGCGCCCTTGCAAAAGGGGCTTTGCAGGGGGATAATGGTTCTTAAGGCGGCCTGTTTTTCCCATGGGGCCGCCAGAAAGAGGTGAGAGTATATGTTGTGTGTCCGCTGCAAAAAACGTACCGCAGTGGTATTTATACAGCGCATCGAGGACGGCAAACCCATTCAGGAAGGCTACTGCCTGAGCTGTGCCAAGGCGATGCACATCAAACCGGTGGATGACCTGATGGAGCGCTTCGGCATGTCCGATCAGGATCTGGAAAACATGGAGGAGCGCATGGCCAGCTTCCTGGAGGAAGCGGGACAGTCCGGCGCCCTCATGCCCACCGAAGGCGAAGAAGACGACGATTTTGTGCCCGGCGGCAGCCCGGCCTTCCCCTTTGGTTTCGGCGCCCCCGCCGAAAGCAAGGAAGGGCAGTCCGGCAAGAAAAACTCCAAGAAGGAAAAGCCGCCCCGGCGCAAATACCTGGATACCTATTGTGAAAATCTGACCAAAAAGGCCAAAGAAGGCCGTCTGGACCGCATCATCGGCCGCGACCGGGAAATCTACCGCGCCATCCAGATTCTCTGCCGCCGCCAGAAAAACAACCCCTGCCTGATCGGCGAGGCCGGCGTGGGCAAGACCGCCATTGCGGAAGGTCTGGCCGAGCGCATTGCCGCGGGCCAGGTTCCCGCCCGGCTGCAGGACAAGGAAATCTATCTGCTGGACTTGACCGCCCTGGTGGCCGGCACCCAGTTCCGCGGCCAGTTCGAACAGCGGGTCAAGGGCCTGCTCAGCGAGATCAAGGCCGCCGGCAATGTGATTCTCTTCATCGACGAAATCCACAACATTGTGGGTGCCGGTGATTCCGACGGCGCCATGAACGCCGCCAACATTATGAAACCCGCCCTGTCCCGGGGCCAGGTGCAGGTCATCGGCGCCACCACCTTCACCGAATACCGCAAGTATATCGAGAAGGATTCCGCCCTGGAACGCCGGTTCCAGCCCATCAAGGTGGAGGAACCCTCCCTCAACGATGCCATCGAGGTCATCCGCGGGGTGCGCTCCTACTACGAAAAGCACCACTGCGTGCGGGTGCCCGACGCCATCGTCACCAGCGTGGTGCAGCTGTCCGAGCGGTACATCACCGACCGGTACCTGCCCGACAAGGCCATCGACCTGCTGGACGAAGCCTGCGCCTGCTGCAACCTGCGCCATCCCGAGATCACCGAGCTGTTCAACCTGCAGCGCAGCATTGCCGAGCTGGAGGAGAAGGAGCACGACCTGGAAAACCCCGACGGGGACAGCGCCGATGCAGCCATCGACTATGAGGAGCTGGCCAAGACCAAGACCGAGCTGGCCCGCCAGCGGGAACGCCTGCCCGCCCTGGAACTGCAGGTGGCGGACATCCAGGTGACCCTGGACGACGTGGCCAAGGTGGTAGAACTGTGGACCGGCATTCCTGCCGTCAAGATCAAAGAGAGCGAGTACGGCCGCCTGCAGGGGCTGGAAGCGGCCCTGAAAGAGCACATCATCGGCCAGGACGAGGCCGTGCACAGCGTGGCCCAGGCGGTCAAGCGGGCCCGGGCGGACCTGTCCGGCCGGCATCGCCCCGCCAGCTTCATCTTTGTGGGCCCCACCGGCGTGGGCAAGACCGAACTGGTCAAACAGCTGGCCAGCCAGCTCTTTGACACGGTGGACCCGCTGATCTCCATCGACATGAGCGAGTATATGGAAAAGCACACGGTGTCCCGCCTGATCGGTTCGCCCCCGGGCTACGTGGGTTATGACGAGGCCGGCCAGCTCACCGAGAAGGTGCGCCGCCGCCCCTACAGCGTGGTGCTCTTTGACGAGATCGAAAAGGCCCACCCCGATGTGATGAACATTCTTCTGCAGATTCTGGACGAAGGCAAGATCAACGACGCCCAGGGCCGTGTGGTGGATTTCTCCAACACGGTCATCTGCATGACCTCCAACGCCGGTTCCACCGACCGCACCGGCGCCACCGGCTTCAACCGCACCGCCGAGCAGGCCTCCCACGACAAGAGCATGAAAGCCTTGCAGGAGTTCCTGCGCCCCGAGTTCCTGGGCCGTGTGGATGAGGTCATCACCTTCCGCCCGCTGGAGCAGGCCGACCTGGAAAAGATCGCCGCCCTCATGCTGGAGGAATACCGTCCCGGTCTGTCCGCCCGCGGCCTGACCCTGGCATACGGCCCCGAGGCCCTCACCGCCATCGTCAAGGCCACCTCCACCCGGTTTGGTGCCCGGGAACTGCGGCGTACCATCCGCAAGACCCTGGAAGACCCGGTGGCCGAAGCCCTCATCGACGGCCGGCTGGCGGGCGGCGCCACCATCACCCTGGAAGCGGCGGAGGACGGCACCCCGCGGCTGAAACTGCCTTCCTGACCTTTGACACCCTGAGGAGGTGCGGATGAAACCACGTTTGCGGAGCCCGGCGCTGCTGCTGGCAGCCTTGCTGCTGGTGGGCTGCGCCCGGGGGGATCTTTCCTACGCCCGCGGTCCCGGCAGCCGCCTGGAGCAGATGCCGGACCTGTCCGAACCCGAAACCCCCACCCCGGAACCCCAGCCCACCCAGCCCGGTAC